>CDZQ01054253.1_pt1 | contig 13934 bp, 6 predicted proteins | sample 554831 | NCBI WGS metagenome assembly CDZQ01 (sample SAMEA3182112, study PRJEB8094) | gut metagenome | biome: human; feature: gut; material: Stool; isolation source: human stools | place: Canada | collected 2013-05-06
CGTGCGATAGCTTCACGTAAATCCTTATCCTGATTGAAGGAAACATAGATAGAATTTCTCTCAGGATTCCATACTCCACCGTCTATTACACCCCGAAACTGGGGAACAGCACGGAATAACCCCGTATTGACAGAGTATCCGTTCAGTACCAATTCCGATACCGTACGCTGAAAAAGATCGACGGCATGCTTTAAAGTCTCTGCCCGCAAGCCGGTATCTTCTTTCTTCATTTCATCCAGTACATCGGATAGTGTCAGGTTTCCGGCGCTCTCCAATACCAGGATTTTGTCTTCTTTGTTGTCGGTGGTTACGGTATTGTCCGCAAGCCAGCCTTTGAGTTCGGTTTTCATGATTTGTTAAGTTTAAAAGTGAATATTATTGTTTGGTACCTTTTACGCAACGGACAGTCATTCCGGCAGATGTGGCGCCTATGTCATGCACGCGAATATAGCCCGGGTCAATATCTAACACCCAGCCTGCTGTTTCAGAGGGATAATCGCCAAAAGTACCGGGCCAGGTTGTTGCGGATGTTCCTGCACCAGAGTCACGCCAACCGGCTAATTGCATAAATACTCCCTTTGTTGAGTTCAAGAACCACACTCCATTTGCACTTCCAATAGTTACTTTGGAGTTTACATTACAGCATCTTGCAAATTTTGTCCATTCGTTTTTTGTTGGCAGTCGCCACCCTGAACCATACGTCGTAGGGTTAAGTCTCGTACATGGATCTATATTGTTTCCATTATAATCTTGATGCCATCGATAAAAATATCCGTATTCTGAATTGGTTCCCCACACATAATTATTACTCGCTCCTGTACTTTTCAGATTCCCGTCCGCCCATATCAATTTGGCCAGGTCTTTCTTATCCTGAGCCGTACACCCGTTACCTGTAAGGTTTATATCACTCTCCAACACATTGATACCGGGACCCTTTTTAAACTGTATTTTTAGTGTATAGCTTTTCCCTTCCTTCAACTGTACGCTTTGGGTGGACGTGATTTCGGTGTTGTTGTTCACAATCCGTCCGCCTACCGTCAGTGTATTGAAATGCACTGTAATCGTTCTGGCCCCTGCAAATGGAACCATGCGTATGGTTGTACTCAGAGTCGTGCTCGGACTGAATGCCGCCGTATTATTCGTGTTGGCGGCTACCACATTGGTCGAAGGACCGATCTTCCATGATGTGGAGTTTCCCCCTTGCTTTACATATACACCCGTGCAATTGGTGATCGTATTGCTTGGAAATCCGGTAGGACTGATGGTAATTGTCAGTTTGCACAACTTCTGATTGAAACTCACCGGAAGATTGTGGCTGAGGCTGTTTACATTCGTTATATCTCCGGAATCGAAGGTCATGAAGTCCTTGCTCATGTTAGGGATAGACACTGTGCTGCTGTTGTAGGCATACGTGGAAGGCATAGTTCCCAAGTCGGCAGCTGTAGTGGTATTAAAGGAGTAACCCACCACACGTATCGTTCCGGAGCGTGTCAGCAGTCTCCCTTGTTTGAGTACAGGAGTGCCCGTACCATTGGAGGTGTAATCGGCAGCCGACTGGAAGACATAGTCACTTCCGGACTTCCGGAAAACAATCAGCCGGAAATAGACTCCCGCAGGCACTGTTGCACGGGTACTTACACGGGGTAGGGTATCTTCCGTCAGTTCCATCGAGGCTATCCGGGGACCGTCATAGTCCGGTTGCTCTCCTGTGCGTGTAGGTGAGAAAGCTTTTACTCCCACCCATTCAGCGATCAGAGGAGAGTGGCTACGGGTCGAAGCGTCGTTAAAAGAAGAAGAATGATAGTTGTTGTCACCCGTCAGACTGATATGGATAGGAATTAACTCGTCGGAAGTATCCCCGCTGTCAGCAGACAGGGGAGTCATTCTGTCATCTTCCGTACATCCTGCTATTGAAAGGCAAAAACACAGCCATAAGGCTTTACCGAGACACTCTCGCATAATAAAAGTTCTATTCATATACTAAGATATTAAAGTGAATAATCGTATCAAAGACGCATTGCGGACCTATACATCTTCGTATAAGTCCGGAAAGGCTGTTTGATGCCACTTTTATTATGCGTAAGTTTGTGTATTACAATCAGATATAACGGTCTTGAATACACAATGGTGTTTCAAAAAACGTACGTTTTTTGAAACACCATTTTTACTCTCCGCACTAAATGCAAGGAGGATAGATAAATGACTGATAATTAAAACGATGTAGAAAAATTTGCACAGATGAAAAAAGCGCCTTATCTTTGTTGCATTAGACGTACGTCTTTTGAAACATGATTCTTATAACATAAGATATTTATTATTAGAGAAGTGAACATTTCTTTTGTTTGAGTTTTATACTTGCTTTTTGGACGGTTACTATCAGAGTATTTAGGGTTGCTAATATCGAAAGACTTGGTGTATCTAGGGTATGGCAATGCTTGCAAAGTTGGTTCATAATAGATTCCTGACGAGTTGTACTGACTATCTAATAGTAGGGGATTTCTTTTAGACTTTTCCCTCGATTGAGGCGTTCGGAATTTTTTGGAGAAATGATTAAAATATAAATAAGGCAACTGATTCGAAATGAATTAGTTGCCTTGTATTTTGTAATTTACGGAATATCTCCGAAAAAAACAGGCAGTAGGTTATCACCACTGTTTCTGTCTTTGTTTTTTTTACTCTTCTTTATATTTAAGGGGAAATATTATAGTTTAGGTCCTTTGACACAACGAGTTGTGTATGCCATTTTCTTTTGTGTGCTATTGACATCAGTTTTACCTTCACCGGGAGATATATCCAATCTATAACAATCATTAGTATTAATTGATTCATCTGTAAAATATTGACCAAACGTTCCAGGCCAGTCTTCTGCCGTTGTTCCCGAGTTATTATTACGCCAGCCACCTAACGGTAAAAAAATACCGGTTGTGGCATTTAGGAACCACAAACCATTCACTCCATTAGAGACCTTTTTTACATTATTGCATCTTCCCAATCTTTCTAATTCATTGCGTGTAGGTAGCCGCCAACCACTACCATAAGTTGTGGGATTTAGTCTGGCACATGGATCGATGTTGTTTCCATTATAGTCTTTTTTCCATTGGTAATAGTAGCCATATTCTTTGTTGGTTGCCCATACATAATTGTTGCTTGCACCGGTACTTTTTAAATTGCCGTCGGCAAATACCAATTTTGATAACTTTTGCTTATCATCATTGGTACATGCTTTTTTCGGATTGCTCAGATTGATGCTACCTGCCGGAACATTTATTCCGGGGCTTCTCTTAAACTGGATTTTCATTGTATAGCTCATTCCCTCTTTCAATTGGACACTCTGAGTTGAAGCAATATCGATATTATCCGCATTATTAGCAATTAGATTTCCTACTGTCAGCTTGTTGAAGTGTACTGTTATTGTCCGGGAACTTGCGAAAGGAACCATGCGTATCGTAGTAGTCTGGTTCGTGTTTGGGTTGAATGAAGCTGTGTTGCTGGTATTAGCAGCCACTGCCGAACTGCCAATTACCCACGAGGTTGAATTACCTCCCTGTTTTATGTATACCCCTGTACACCCGCTGATGGTATTACTTGTGAAGCCGGTTACACTAATGCTTATTGTCAGTTTGCACAGTTTCTGTTTGAATGTTACCGGAAGATTGTAATTAAGACTGTTCACATTGGCTATGTCTCCTGAATCATAAGTCATGAAGTCATTATTCATGTTAGGGATATCTATCTTGGTGGTATTATATGTATATGATGCGGGGATATCCCCCAATGCCGCAGTTGTATTGAATGAGTATCCGATGACCCGGATCGTTCCTGAGCGTGTGAGTAATTTTCCTTTCTTCAGTACAGGTGAAGAAGCACCATTTGAGGTATAGTCTGCAGCCGATTGGAACACATAGTTATTTCCTGACTTTCGGAACACGATCAGACGAAAGTAAACACCTGTAGACAGAGTGTTTGCACGGGTAGTTAGGGTGGAAGGAGTATTTTCTGTCAGTTCCATAGATGCGATTCTGGGGCCATTATATTCCGGAGATTCTTTTGTACGGGTACGGCTTAGAGTTTGTACTCCTGCCCATTCGGCAATCAGAGGAGCATTGTAACGAGGAGGCATGTCGTTTTCCGGAGTATAGGAATTGTACTCTCCATTTTCAGCCATACTGATTTTAATAGGGATTACAGTACCGGAATCATAACCTTTTTCCGGAAAAAATGGATACTTTTCTTCTTGCGTGCATCCGCTCAACCAGAGGCTGGATGCCGTCATTACTCCGATCCATAGGAGGTGTGTCCGCATAATCAAAAGTTTGTTCATTCTAAATTTATTTAATGAATAATCAGATCAAAATCTCTTGCCCGACTTATACATAAGGGTATAAGTCGGTAAAGACTGTTTGATACAACTTTTATTATGCGTAAGTTTGTGTATTCCAATCAGATATAACTGTCTTGAATACACAGGTGGTGTTTCAAAAGACGTTCGTCTTTTGAAACAGGATTCTTGCTCTCTGTACAAAATGCAAAGGGAATAGATAAATGATTGATAATTAAAACGATGCGAAAAGATTTGCACAGGTAAAAAAAGCATCTTATCTTTGTTGCATCAGACGAACGTCTTTTGAAACGTCTTGTAACGAGTAATGTGCTTATTGTTAATCTGTTATAGATCATGATCTGGATTCTTCATTCTTTGCTATTTTGATTCTGTTTTTAATAAAAAAGGGGACAAAGTCCCCCTCGACTTTGCCCCTTCCCAATCTTTTCCCCGCAACTAATACGAAGAAAACCCACTAATTAAAATTTATACCTTTGTGTGTCAGAAATTTCTTCCGGTGTCCCACCACAGGCGAGTGCCGCAGTTGTCGATTCCGCCCAATGCATTTACCAATTGGGTATATTGCTCGGGATTGGTCGTTTTGATACCTACGAAGAAGTTCAGTCGACGTGGTCCGAGGTTGGTATCTACCGTACCTTCACTTTGGTTGACCAATACAGGGAATAGTCTCGGATAGCCTGTACGACGTTGTTCTGCCCAAGCTTCTCCTCCTTCAGGGAACATGGCAAGCCATTTCTGTGTAATGATGCGTCCCAGCTTGTCTTCATTGCCGGCGGCATCGTCCCATTTGGGGGTCAGTGTGTTGACTGCTTTCACATTATTGGCTGCTTTGAAAGCGTCTACATAGTCGGATGGCTTTCTGTCACTCTCCAGATATGCTTCGGCACCGGCAGCACCCCATTGTGCAAATGATGCTTTTACGCCTTTTTCATAGCAATCCTTCACCGATTCGCTGCTCCAGCCTCGCAGAGCTGCTTCGGCACGCAGGAACCATACCTCGGCAGGAGTCATCAGTACGGCGTCTGTCTGTTGGGTAATGGTACTTTTGGAATGTCCGTTGTAGTTTTTATGACTAAAGCCTGTTCCTTGGCGGATACCTTTGTAAGTACCTTTATAGTCGATAAGGCTTGTTGCATCAGAGCCGGTTGCTTTATCAAAATACTTTTCCATGCGGGGATCTTCGTAACCCACTAATAGAGACTCCATGTTGGCGTTCATAAACACTTCGCCCCATGCTTTATTGATTTCTCCGAAAGGATTAGTATAACCTGAAGAGGTAGAAACGGCTACGACTTCATCATTGCCTTCCAGCAATCCTTCTTCATCCGTAAGTGCTTTTTGGGCTTCTGCCACAGCCAGCTTAGAGTCTGCCATGGCAATACGGACAGCCAGGCGCAGACGGAGAGAATTTGCGAACCGTATCCATTCGCTGAATGTGCGTTTTCCCTGCGGCATCAGGATATCGAATTTTGCAAAACTTTCAATGTCCGGATTGGCTTTCTGATATTCACGTATCTTGGCAATACCTGTATCCAGGTCATTGAAGAAAGCTTTGTATGCTTCTTGTTGCGTATCGGGTGTAGAACCCGTTTTTGATCCGAACTGAGTATAGACGATCGGTCCATACAGGTCGGATAAGCGGTGCATTAATTCCACTTTCAGTATCTTGGTAATACCGAAGAATCCTATATTGTCTTTTTCATTAATAGTCTCTGATTTCTGTACTTCCGGCATAATGTATCCATAGGTGTTATCCCATGTAGAACCGTTCCAGCCGTCCATCATGTAGTAAGTGCTGTTGTTCTTTCCTTCGTTGAAGGGATTGAAGTCATGCACATATCCCGAGAATAGATCTGCCCCCAGGTTTTGCATGGTCTGAAAAGGCCAGTTCTTGCCGCTTCCCCAGTCGTAGTTGAAGTAGATTCCTTGCTGAATGATTCCCAAAGGGATGCCATAATAATTGAAATCCTGTTTTTTACTATCATTATCGAATCCTGCTTCGTTGGTGTTGAACGACTCAAAAGAATCAGTACAAGCTGAAAATCCGATCAATCCTCCTAAGAGTATGCCTGCTATATATTTGATATTGTTTTTCATGATGAATCTCTTTTAGAATGTGAACTTAATATTGAAACCTAAGCTACGGGTAGTCGGCATGCCGAATACGTCAATACCCTGATTATCGTTACCTGTCGAAAGAACGGCATCCGGATCGAACGGAGCTTTCTTTGAGATGAAGAACAGGTTGCGGGCTACAAATGACAACTGGACATCTTTAAATGCACCGCCGGCTTTAGCCAACCAGCTTTGAGGGAGTGAGTAGCCCAAAGAGAGTTCGCGGAGGCGAATATTGGTAGCGTCGTACATATAGTACTCCGTACATCCGTCACGTCCACTGACTGCGGTGTAGAATTTTCTCGGCTTCACTTGTGTTCCGTCAATATTGATATATCCTGCATCTCGGGCTTTACCGCTGTTCAGGCTGACACCTCTTTGGTCGAGTTCGGCCTGAGTCTGTGAGAGTACATCGCCGCCAAAACGCCCGTCGATCAAGAAGTAGAGTGAGAAACCTTTGTAAGTGAATGTATTGCTCCATCCTAACATAAAGTCCGGATTACAGTTGCCTACTTTTTCTGTATTGCCGCCACCGATAACGTTCGGGATCTTGTCTCCGTCTTTATCTGTAGTAAATGCCACTCTGCCATTTTCGTCACGTTCGAATGCTTTACCGTAAATGTCACCGAATGAACCTCCTTCTACCAGACGCATGGAGTAAGAAGAAGAGAAGCTTTCGTCACCATAAACGAATGTCTTGAGATCCGGATGAAGCTTGATAATCTTGTTTTTGTTGGTGGAGAAGTTGAATTGGGTTTTCCAACGGAAAGCATCGTTCATTACCGGAGTAGCTCCAAGAGTGATTTCAACACCTTCGTTTTGTATATTACCGGCATTTACCATATAGTATTTATAGTCGGCACCTGCTGATGAAGGCAATGTGAATAACTGATTTTTGGTATTGGTGCGGTAATAAGTAATATCGAAATCGAGCCGGTAATTGAAGAATCTCCATTCGGTACCTATTTCATAAGAAGTACTCATTTCCGGTTTCAGATCGTTGAAGGGAGCTTTGGAGTAAGTCACGATGGCACCACCTGCTCCGATGATATCATTGCTGCCCGGGATCGTGTTGCTGATGAACAATGGAAGGTCATTGCCAACTTTAGACCAAGAACCTCTGATCTTACCGAAAGAAATCCATTCGGGAAGTTTCACTGTATTGTTCAGTACCCATGACAGACCTACCGAGGGATAGAAGAAACTGCTGTGCTTGGTATAGGCCAGTGTCGACGACCAATCGTTACGTGCGGTAACATCCAGGTACAGACTTTCTTTCCAACCCAACTGAGCGGTTCCGAACAAAGACTGCAACACTCGCTTCTGATTCATTTGTTCGTCGATGTAGGCAGCCTGTGTCATTTTAATGTTGGCTACCGTAAATACATTCGGATAGTACAGGGAAGCTGTTTTAGAATCCAGTCTCAGGGAGTTTACGTTTGTACTGTTGATACTGCCGCCGATGGCTCCGTTCAATGAAAAGTCATTCCATTTTTTGTTTACCATAGCCATGACGTCGCCGTAATACAATGTTTCAGTATGATTCAGGTCGATGTAACGTCCGTTTTGCCCCGCTAAGGCAGGAGCGGTAGAGGCATACATGCGCTGTTGATACTGGTCGTGTGTGTAGTCGGCTGTACCGCGTGCCTGGATATTCAGCCAGTCGGTAATTTTTACATTGGCTGTTAGTGAAGCGATCGCACGTGTGCGTTTATCATTACTGTTGATGCGGTTGGTAATCCAGTAGGGATTTTGTTCCATGTCCTGATAAGAAGTATACCAATTCTGTACGTTCATATTACGGGCAGGATCGAAGACTTCGAAATTATTCTTGTATTCGGATAAATCTTCACCTCTCGGGAAACCGTAGAGACCTACCAACGGATTCATATAATAGCCACCGGAGGTGGGACGGTTTTTGATAGTTTGTGTCATCAGGTTCACGTTGGCATCCAGCTTCAGGTAATCATTAAAGAAGTTAGCCGTTTCGCGGAAGTTGAGGTTGTGTTTTTGCATCTTATTTTTCTCAACGATACCTTTGGCTGTAGTATTGGCATAAGAGAAGTAAGTTTGCATCTTTTCGCTGCCGTTCATAAAAGATACGGAGTTGATGGCTGTTACACCATTCTGAAAGAAATTATCGGCGTTATTATAATCTTTCAGTGTTTGATTCTTTCCCCAACTGTTTTTGGCTTCAGGGTCCATGGCGTAATTGTTCTGGAATTCGGGCAAACAAATGGCGTGGTCTACAGTCAGATTAGAAGAGAAAGTGATTTTTTGAATACCGGCTTTGCCTTTCTTTGTGGTAATTAAGATCACACCGTTGGCAGCCTGTGAGCCATAGAGAGCTGCTGCAGAGGCTCCTTTCAGGATACTCATACTTTCAATATCGTCCGGGTTTAAGTTTGAGATACCGTCACCGCCATCACGGTTACCTGCGTCGGCTGTACCACCAATAGCTGTGGAAGCTTGTTCATTGCTACTGTTCAGCATCGGTACACCGTCGATAACATACAGAGGTTGGTTGTTTCCACTGATCGAACGGCTACCGCGAATGGAAACTTTGGCCGAACCACCCAGTCCGGATGAACTTTTAGTGATTTGTACACCTGCTGTTTTACCGGCAAGGGCATTAATCATATTCGGATCTTTGGCACGGGTCAATTCGTCACCGCCCACTTGTTGGGTTGAGTAAGTCAAGGAAGCTTCTTTCTTCTTGATACCCATAGCGGTTACTACTACCTGTTCCAGTGCCATGGCTTCCTCTTGCAGTTTAACGTTGAAACTCTGCCGTCCGTTCACCTGGATATTTTGTGGCTGATAACCGATATAGGTGATTGCAAGAGTGGCGTTACTGGGTACATTGAGGGTGAAATTGCCCTCCATATCGGTGATGCAGCCATTGGTAGTACCTTTCTCGAGTACATTGGCACCTATGATGGGGTCACCATTCTGATCAGTAACAACTCCTTTTACGGTTACTCTGTCCTGTTGTGCAGTTATGGCATTATCATTGTTTCTGGTCAGAACAATGTTGTTACCTTCCATCACATATTTAATGTTGGTACCTTTGAATGCTTGGTCGAGAACTTCGGATACAGCTTTGTTATCGGCTTGCACGTTTACCCAGCGTCTGGTGTCTACGTTTTTTTTATTGTAGACGAACAGGTACTCTGTCTGAGATTCTATTTTTGATAGTAATTCGCTTACTTTCAGACTAGAACGCGGTATGCTTATTTTAGTGCTTTGAGAGTATCCATTCTCACTGTAAGCTTGGAATGCTACGAAAAAGAGAAGGAATAAAGTGATCTTCATGGCTAACAATATTTGTTTTGAAACAAAATTTTTTGGGCATAAATGCCTCGGCAAAGAAATTTTTCTCATATCTTTGTAACGTGTTAAGTTAATAAATTGATTAAGGTCGATTTTTGACTGTTTCGAATCGGAAAGTATGGGGGTACTTTCCGATTCTCTTTTTTTGAGAATAATGGACTTTCTTTTCTATTTTTTCATGCGTATCTGGTTTTTAATGGTTCGTACTAATTTAAGGTTTATATTGAGCTCTTTCCTTATTTCTATTCAATGATGATGCTGTCTTTCTCTTCGTTGATACTATAGGTGAACTTATGATCTTTCTGAATAACTTTCAGGATATGTTCTATGCCATCCTGTTCTTTAAACTTACCGGTACAACGGTAGTTGAGTATGTTCAGGTTTCTCACGCTGATGTTCACATTATAATATTTTTCCAGTTTGTTGAGCAGGCTGTTAAAGGGTGCATCATCAAAACAGTATAATCCCTCTTTCCATCTCAGATATTCGTACGAAGGCAAAGTGGTCTTTTTATATTTTCCATTGTACGATCCGAAAAATTCGTCTTTTGTCAACCGGGTAATTACCTGATCACTCCCTATCGGATAGATGTCGACAATTCCCTCAATTAAAGTGGTTTCAAATTCGTTGCTGCCTTTGTAGGCGCAGACATTGAAATGGGTTCCTACCACTTTCACCCGATTAATCTCCGTATTGACGAAGAATGGTATTTTTTTATTCTTGGCTACTTCAAAATAGGCTTCTCCATCCAGCTCTACATTTCTTTCTTTACGACCGAAGTTGGATGCATAGGTTAAGGTCGATTTGGAGTTCAACCATACTTTGGTTCCATCCGCCAGTGTGATTTGTGCACGTTGTCCGGCAGGTACTGTTATGGTTTGTTGGCAGGCTGATTTTTCATACTGATAGTTCTTAAACAAGAATCCGAAACTGATGGCTACAATGACTACGGCGGCAATACGTGCACTCCACCTCAGCATAGGGATGATCCGGGCTTTTCTATCTTTCCGGTTCATCTGTTTTTCGTCTGTGAATAAGGCTATGTCATATAGCATGCGTTCTTTTTGAAATGCTTTCCGATTCTCGGGGGAGGCATCCACCCAATCCAGAATCAGCCTTTCTTCTTCTTCAGAAGTGGTTCCTTTAAAATACTTGTATAGCAGTTCCTGTTCCATAAAATGTTTTTAGTTTATGTATTGTCAGAGGCTTTATTTCCTCCTTCTGTATATATAACAGGATACCCTGGGACAACCCTAAAAGAAAATGAAGTTTTTTTTAAAAAAGTAGGGATATAAGATAATCTTTGAGTTCGAAACGCAACAGCTTCAATGTTTTGGTGATATGAAATTCTACACTTTTGATAGAAATGCCGAGTTGTTCGGCTATCTTCTTATTGGGAGTATTGTGATAACGGCTTAATATGAAAATGTGGCGGCTTTGTTCCGGCAGCTGTTCAAGTGTTTTATATACGATGCGTTGTATCTCAGTATCGAAAATTGTCGCAGGTTCGCATGCTTCCAAGGTGGAGATACGGAGATCGAGTTCACGTTGCTTATGTGTATTGATCGCCTCTTCAGCTTTCATACGCACTTGTTCGTGTTCAAGATAATTGAGTGATTTGTTTTTGATGATAGTAAGCAGCAATGCATGCAGGTTGGAATCTTTTTCCCATTTTTCGCGATTCTCCCACAGGCTGACCATTGCTTCCATCAGAATATCTTCGGCTGCGGCTTTATTTCGGGTGTATGAATAAGCAAACGACAGAAACTTCTTCTGGTTTTCTTGAAAGAACTGGCTGAATAAGTCCATGGTGTGAAGGCTGTTGTTGCTTGGCATGAATAGATTTTAAAGGTTAATTGGATTTTCTTATGACAAAGCAACATAAACTTTTCGTAATATCAAAATGAAAGAATGACTTTTATACTGATTGTCCATAAAAAAAATAACCTGACTATTAATAATAGCCAGGTTATCACTCTGTCAGTAAAGAGTAGTGTTATTTATTTCTTTTCCGGACGTGGCAATAAAACTTTTCTTGAAAGTTTGAATTTACCTGTCTTCGGGTCAATATCGATCAATTTCACTTCGATCTCGTCACCCTCTTTAATGCCGGCTTCTTCTACAGTCTCAAGACGTTTCCAGTCAATCTCAGAGATGTGGAGTAAACCGTCTTTTCCCGGAAGGAATTCAACAAATGCACCGTAAGGCATGATAGAGCGAACTTTACCTTTGTATACCTCACCTACTTCGGGAACAGCAACGATACCTTTAATCAAGCGGATTGCGTCATCAATCGATTTCTTGTTAGTTCCTGAGATCTCGATGCGACCCACGTTGTCGATTTCTTCGATAGTGATTGTTGCACCTGTTTCTTCCTGCATTCCCTGAATGATTTTTCCGCCCGGGCCGATTACAGCACCGATGAATTCTTTCGGAATAGTCATTGTTTCGATACGAGGAGCGTGATCTTTCAGCTCAGTACGTGGTTCGGAAATTGTTTCTTCTATTTTACCGAGTATGTGCATACGTCCTTCTTTTGCCTGATTTAAGGCGCGTTCCAGGATTTCGTAAGACAGACCGTCTACCTTAATATCCATCTGGGTAGCTGTGATACCGTCTTTAGTACCTGTCACTTTGAAGTCCATATCGCCCAAGTGGTCTTCGTCTCCAAGGATGTCAGACAACACTGCATATTTTTCTTCACCTGCGTTTTTAATCAATCCCATAGCGATACCCGATACAGGTTTTTTAATTTTCACACCGGCATCCATCAGGGCCAAAGTTCCGGCACATACGGTAGCCATCGATGAAGAACCGTTTGATTCAAGGATATCTGAAACGACACGTACTACATAAGGATAGTCTTCCGGAATCATTCTTTTCAATGCTCTGTGAGCCAGATTTCCATGTCCGATTTCACGACGTCCTACACCGCGTTGAGCCTTAGCCTCTCCTGTAGAGAAAGGAGGAAAGTTATAGTGTAATAAGAAGCGTTCTTTTCCGTGAGCGAGAACATCGTCGATGATTTTCTCATCCAGTTTAGTACCCAGAGTCACTGAAGTCAATGATTGAGTTTCACCACGAGTAAAGATAGCCGATCCGTGAGGTCCGGGCAGGTAGCCTACTTCGCACCAAATCGGGCGGATTTCAGTTGTTTTACGTCCGTCCAGACGCTTTCCTTCATCAAGAATACAACGGCGCATCGCTTCTTTCTCTACGTCATGATAATAACGATCGATCAGAGCACCTTTTTCTTCCAGTTCTTCTTCCGAGAACTGTGCTTTGAATTCGTCGCGGATTGCATCGAAAGCATCCTGGCGTTCATGTTTGTTTCTGTTGCCGGAAGCTGCGATAGCATATGATTTATCATAGCAGGCATCATGAACGGCTTTACGGAGTTCTTCGTCGTTTTCTTCGTGACAATATTCGCGTTTAACAGTCTTACCAACCATTTCAGTCAGTTCCATCTGTGCTTTGCAATGTACTTTGATAGCTTCGTGAGCTACTTTCATTGCTTCCAGTAGTTCGGCTTCCGACACTTCGCTCATTTCACCTTCTACCATCATGATGTTTTCATAAGTAGCGGCAACCATGATATCCATATCAGCTTGTTCAAGCTGATCGAAAGTCGGGTTGATAACGAATTTACCATCGATACGCGCAACACGTACTTCTGAAATTGGTCCGTTGAAAGGAATATCTGAAACAGCCAGTGCTGCGGAAGCAGCCAATCCGGCCAATGCATCAGGCATATCTACACCGTCTGCTGAGAAAAGGATGATGTTTACGTAAACTTCTGCGTGATAGTTATCGGGGAATAAAGGACGGAGAGCACGGTCTACTAAACGGCAAGTAAGGATCTCATAATCAGATGCTCTTCCTTCTCTTTTTGTAAAACCACCAGGAAAGCGGCCGAATGCTGCGAATTTTTCTTTATACTCTACCTGAAGCGGCATGAAATCTGTTCCGGGAACTGCATCTTTAGCGGCACAAACAGTAGCTAACAACATGGTGTTTCCCATGCGAAGCATCACAGAACCATCTGCCTGTTTTGCCAGCTTTCCCGTTTCGAGTGTGATGGTTCTGCCATCTCCCAACTCGATCGTCTTAACAATTGGGTTAATCATAAAAATTGTTTTATCTA
>CDZQ01016508.1_pt1 | contig 13912 bp, 18 predicted proteins | sample 554831 | NCBI WGS metagenome assembly CDZQ01 (sample SAMEA3182112, study PRJEB8094) | gut metagenome | biome: human; feature: gut; material: Stool; isolation source: human stools | place: Canada | collected 2013-05-06
GTGAAGGGCCCCAAGGGCACCCTCACCCAGCAGTTCCATCCCAACATGACCATCGCCATGGAGGGCACCGAGCTGCACGTCACCCGCCCCAACGACCTGAAGGAGAATCGTGCGCTCCACGGCCTGACCCGCTCTCTGCTCCACAACATGGTGGTGGGCGTTACCGAGGGCTATAAGAAGACCCTGGACGTCAACGGCGTGGGCTACCGTGTGGCCATGGAGGGCGGCAAGCTGGTCATGAACCTGGGCTTTTCCCATCAGGTGATTATGGAGGCTCCCGAGGGCATCACCATCGAGACCCCCACCGCCAACCAGATCGTGATTTCCGGCTACGACAAGCAGCTGGTGGGCCAGTTTGCGGCCAAAGTCCGTGAGAAGCGTCCCCCCGAACCCTATAAGGGCAAGGGCATCAAATATTCCGACGAGGTCATCCGCCGCAAGGTTGGTAAGACCGGCGTCAAGAAGTAATAAGGAGGTGTGCCGATTATGATTAACAGACCCAATACCAAGGCTCAGCGCCTGCATCGTCATAAGCGCGTTCGCGGCAAGGTGTCCGGCACCCCCGAGCGTCCCCGCCTGAACGTGTTCCGCAGCGAGACCAACATCTATGCCCAGATCATCGACGATACCAAGGGTGTCACTCTGGTTTCCGCTTCTTCCCTGGAAAAAGGCTTTGAAGGCTCCGGCAGCAACTGCGAGGCCGCCAAGAAGGTCGGCGAAGCCATTGCCGAGCGCGCCAAGGCCAAGGGCATCGAGGCTGTCGTGTTTGACCGCGGCGGCTATCTGTACCACGGCCGGGTCAAGGCCCTGGCCGAAGGCGCCCGCGAGGGCGGCCTGCAGTTCTAAGGGAGGAGGAAAGAATTAATGGCTCGTTTTGAAAGAGAACCCAAAGAGTACGTGGAGAAGGTTGTGTACCTCAACCGCGTGTCCAAGACCGTCAAGGGCGGCCGCGTGTCCAAGTTCTCTGCCCTGGTTGTGGTGGGCGATGAGAAGGGCAAGGTCGGCTACGGTCTGGGCAAGGCCGCCGAGGTGGCCGAGGCCATCCGCAAGGGCATTGAGGACGCCAAGAAGCACATGGTGACCATCACCCTGTCCGACAACACCATTCCCCACGAGGTCATCGGTGAGTTCGGCGCTGGCCGTGTGCTCCTCAAGCCTGCCAGCAAAGGTACCGGCATCATTGCCGGCGGCCCGGTCCGTGCGGTGATGGAAGCCGCCGGCGTGTCCGATATCCGCGCCAAGTGCCTGCGCACCAACAATCCCCAGAACGTGGTGGCCGCCACCATGGAGGGGCTTAAGTCCCTGCGCAGCCCCGCCGAGGTGGCTCGCATCCGCGGCAAGAGCGTGGAAGAAATCATTGGTTAAGGAGGCTCAAGACCATGGCTAACACTATCGAGATCAAGCTCGTCAAGAGCCTGAACGGCCGTCTGGCCAAGCACAAGGCGACTGCCGAGGCCCTGGGCCTGCGCCATATCGGCGATGTGACCGTCCAGCCCGACAATGCGGCCACCCGCGGCAAGATCGCCCACATCGGTTACCTGCTCGAGGTAACCGAGAAAGCCTGAGGAGGTGCCCCAACATGAATCTGCATGAACTGTCTCCCGCCCCTGGTTCTACCCAGGTGGGCAAACGCAAGGGCCGCGGGCCCGGCACCGGCAACGGCAAGACCGCCGGCCGCGGCCACAAGGGCCAGAAGGCCCGCTCCGGCGGCGGCGTCCGCATTGGTTTTGAGGGCGGCCAGATGCCCCTGGCCCGCCGGCTGCCCAAGCGGGGCTTCAACAACATCTTCGCCAAGCCCCTGGAAGTCATCAATGTCTCCGCGCTCAATAAGTTTGAGGACGGAGCCACGGTGAATGTTTGCGATCTGCTGGAAAAGGGCATCCTTTCCAAGTGCGAGTACGGCGTCAAGATCCTGGGCAACGGCGAGGTCACCAAAAAGCTCACGGTCCGGGCGTCCGCGTTCTCCGCCTCCGCCAAAGAGAAGATCGAAAAGGCAGGCGGTACGGCGGAGGTGATCTGAGATGATTCAGACCCTCAGAAACGCGTGGAAGGTGCAGGAGCTGCGCAATAAGATCCTGTTCACCATCTTCGCCCTGCTCATCTTCCGGGTGGGCTGCGCCATCCCGGTGCCCTTTATCGACGGGAATACACTGTCTGACTATATGCAGCAGCAGTCGGCTACTATTTTCGGCCTGCTGAGCGTGATGAGCGGCGACGCGTTCTCCCAGGCGACTCTGTTTGCCCTGTCCATCCAGCCCTATATCAACGCCTCCATCATCATCCAGCTGCTGACCATCGCCATCCCGGCCTTGGAGCGGATGCAGAAGGAGGGCGGCGAGGAGGGCAAGCGCAAGCTGACGGCCATCACCCGCTACACCACCGTGGGCATTGCCCTGCTCCAGGGCTTTGGCTACTACACCTGGATCAACTACTACAACAACAACGGTATCTCCATGCTCAACGTGCCTGAAGGCTACGGCGTATGGGCGGCCATCGTGATCATCGCCGCTTTTGTGGCCGGTTCCGCCTTTGTCATGTGGCTGGGTGAACAGATCACCGAGTTCGGCATCGGCAACGGGATCTCCATTATTCTGTTCGCTGGTATCGTCTCCCGCGGCCCCACCATGGTGTCCTCTATTGTCGGCGGCGTATCCAACTGGGCGAATGGCGCAGATAGTGCTAGTGCCCATACTCTGCATCCCGCTTTCATCCCCCTGATCGTCATCGGGATGCTGGCTCTGGTGGTGTTCATCGTGTTTATCACCAACGCCGAGCGGCGCATCCCCGTGCAGTACGCCAAGCGGGTAGTGGGCCGGAAGATGTACGGCGGCCAGTCCAGCCATATTCCCATTAAGGTGAATATGTCCGGCGTGCTGCCCATCATCTTTGCTCAGACCATCGCGTCCATCCCCGCCACCATCGGCATGTTTGTGCCTAGCGCCACCCAGGAGGGCAGCGGCTGGAACACGTTCCTGAACATTTTTGACAATACCGGGCTGATCTACAGCATCGTGTATTTCCTGTTGATCATTATGTTCAGCTACTTCTACTCCACCATTCAGTTCAACCCAGTGGAGGTGGCCAACAACCTGAAGAAGAACGGCGGCTTTATTCCCGGCTTCCGGCCTGGTAAGCCCACCGCCGACTTCCTCCACAAAGTCATCTCCCGTATCACCCTGTTCGGCGCCATCTATCTGGCTATTGTGGCCCTGCTGCCCACCATCACGGGCAACATCATGAATGCGGCCGGCTCTACTGCCGGCAGCGGTCTGGCCATCGGCGGCACGTCCATTATCATCGTGGTCGGCGTGGCGCTGGAGACCACCAAGGCTCTGGAGGCTCAGCTGATGATGCGCCACTACAAGGGCTTCCTGGAATAAGAAAAGAGGGTGAGCGTCATGAAGCTGATCATGCTCGGCGCCCCGGGCGCTGGGAAGGGCACCCAGGCGGCGGTCCTCAGTGAGAAGTTGGGTATTCCCGCCATATCAACTGGAAACATCCTCCGGGCGGCCGTGAAGAACGGCACGCCCGTGGGACTCCAGGCCAAGAGCTATATGGATGCGGGCAAGCTGGTCCCGGACGATGTGATCATCGGCATCGTGGCGGAGCGGGTAGCTCAGAGCGACTGCCGGGACGGCTATATTCTGGACGGAGTGCCCCGTACCATCGCCCAGGCGGAAGCCTTGGAAGAGGCGGGCATCACCTTTGACAAGGTACTGTCTCTGGAGATCTCCGATGCGGAGATCGAGGAGCGCATGGAGGGCCGGCGGTTCTGCCACACCTGCGGCGCCACCTACCACATCCACAACGCTCCTCCCAAGCGGGAGGGCGTGTGCGACAAGTGCGGCGGTGCGCTGGAGCAGCGGGATGACGATAAGCCCGAGACAGTCAAGCGCCGGCTGGAGGTCTACCACGCGGAAACCGAGCCGCTCAAGGCATTTTACGCCAGGCGGAACATTCTGCGGCCGGTGGACAATCAGCCCACTATCGAGGCAACCACCCAGGCGGTGCTCAAGGCGCTGGAGATCTGATATGGAACTCATCACTCTGAAATCCCCCAGAGAACTGGATTGCATGCGAAAAGCCGGACGGATCACCGCGGCGGCCCGCGCTTTGGCGGGAAAGCTGGTAGTCCCCGGCGTCACAACCCTGGAAATAGATACCGCGGTGCGCAAGTTCATCGAGAGCCAGGGAGGGAAACCCTCCTTCCTGGGATACGGGGGCTTCCCCGGGTCCGCCTGCATCTCGGTAAACGACGTGGTCATCCACGGCATCCCCTCAAAAAAGGTGGTGCTCAAGGAGGGTGACATCGTCAGCGTAGACGTGGGCGCCTTCGTCGATGGCTTCCACGGCGACTGCGCCGCCACCTTTCCCTGCGGGAAGGTGAGCGAAGAGGCCCTGCGGCTGATCCAAGTCACACAGCAGAGCTTCTGGGAGGGCGTCAAGCACGCCCGGGCCGGACAGCGGGTATCCGACATCTCCCATGCTGTACAGCAGTATGTGGAGCGCCACGGCTACTCCGTGGTGCGGGACTTTGTGGGCCACGGCGTGGGCACCAAGCTCCACGAGGCCCCAGAAGTACCCAACTTCGGACCTGCCGGCCACGGTCCCCGTCTCCAGCCGGGCATGACCATTGCCGTAGAGCCAATGGTCTGTCAGGGCGGCTGGCAGGTTCGGGTGCTGGAGGATAAATGGACCACCGTCACAGCGGATGGTTCTCTGGCGGCCCACTATGAAAACACCATCCTCATCACGGAAGGCGACCCGGAGATTCTCACCGCGCCGGGAGAACTGGACGCATGAGGGTTGAGAGAGCGCAGATCGTTCGTTCCCGCCAGGGCCGGGATCAGGGCTGCCTGTTTTGTGTCTTAGACGCATCGGACGGGGTCCTGCTGCTGGCCGACGGGAAAAAGAGAAGGGTGGCCGCCCCCAAGCGGAAAAACGCCAAGCACGTGGAGTACGTGGGGGCGATGGACCATCCGGCCATCGAATTAGTCAGAGAGGGGCAGCCAGTGCGCGACCGGCAGCTGCGGCAGCTGCTGGCGTCCTTTCGAGACGAAATGGAGGTATGACGCTTTGGCGAAAGACGATATGATCGAACTGGAGGGCGTCGTCACCGAAGCCCTTCCCAACACCACATTCAATGTGGACATTGGAAACGGACACATCATCCTGGCGCACATCTCCGGCAAGCTGCGGATGAATTTCATCCGTATTCTGCCCGGTGACAAGGTGACCGTCCAGATGTCGCCCTATGACTTGACCAGAGGGCGCATCACCTGGAGATCCAAGTAAGAAACGCGGCGTGAGCCGTGGCCGGGGCGGCCTCCGGGCTGTCCGCGGCATAGAGCATCTGTCAGTATCAACGACCAGAGTCGGAACGGGCCGTTCTTTCAGGGGCCTTGCCCCCGGGGAGACGCCCTGAACAGCGGCCGAAGGCCGCCCCAAACCAAAGCCCAGCGAAGTGGGTTTGGTTTGGAGAGGAGGAGCGGCGGAGTGAGTGAGCTTTTGGCCAAGGCCGGAAGCGAACGATACGGAGCCCGCGACGACGACGGGGCCATTCAGGCATTCACAGGAGGTTAAACGATATGAAAGTCAGACCGTCTGTCAAGCCCATGTGCGAGAAGTGCAAGATCATCAAGCGCAAGGGCAAAGTCATGGTCATCTGCGAAAACCCCAAACACAAGCAGAGACAAGGTTAAAGGAGGGGCAAAAGAAGTATGGCACGTATTGCCGGTATTGATCTGCCGAAGGATAAGCGGGTGGAGATCGGTCTCACCTACATCTACGGCATTGGCCGCACCAGCGCCAATAAAATTCTGGAGAAGGCGGGCATCAATCCCGATACCCGCGTGAAGGATCTCACCGACGCCGAGGAGGCCAAGCTGCGTGAGATCATCGGCCACGAGTACACCGTCGAGGGCGACCTGCGCCGGAACGTGGCGATGGACATTAAGCGCCTGACCGAGATCGGCTGCTACCGCGGCATCCGCCACCGCAAGGGCCTGCCCGTCCGTGGCCAGCGCTCCAAGACCAACGCCCGCACCCGCAAGGGTCCGAAGCGTACCGTGGCCAATAAGAAGAAGTAAGGAGGGGAATGTAACATGGCTGCTGCTAAAGGCAAGAAGGTAATCAAGCGCCGTCGTGAGCGCAAGAACATTGAAAAGGGTCAGGTGCATATCCGCTCCTCGTTCAACAACACCATGATCACTGTCACCGATATGCAGGGTAACGCCCTGTCCTGGGCTTCCTCCGGTGAGATGGGCTTCCGGGGTTCCCGCAAGTCCACCCCCTTCGCGGCCCAGACCGCCGCTGAGACGGCCGCCAACGCCGCCATCGAGCAGTGCGGGCTGAAGAGCGTGGAAGTGTATGTCAAGGGTCCCGGCCAGGGCCGTGAGGCCGCTATCCGGGCGCTCCAGGCTGTAGGTCTGGAGGTCACCCTGATCAAAGACGTCACTCCTGTCCCCCACAACGGCTGCCGCCCGCCCAAGCGCCGCCGCGTGTAATTGCAAGTAAGGAGGAATTAGCGATATGGCAAAGAATATGCAGCCCATCGTGAAGCGCTGCCGCACGCTGGGCATCTCTCCTGCCGTGATGGGTTACACCGGAAACAGCAAGCGGGAGTCCAACCGCAACCCCGGCCCCCAGCGCAGAAGCAAGAAGAGTGAGTACGCGCTCCAGCTGACCGAGAAGCAGAAGGTCAAGTTCATCTATGGCGTGCTGGAAAAGCAGTTCCACTCCTACTATGAAAAGGCGTCCCGGATGAAGGGCAATACCGGCGACGAGCTGATGACCCTGCTGGAGCGCCGCCTGGATAACGTGGTGTTCCGCCTGGGCCTGGCCGGTACCCGCCGTGAGGCCCGTCAGTTGGTTAACCACGGCCACTACACGGTCAACGGCAAGCGGGTGGACATCCCCTCCTATCTGGTGAAGGTGGGCGATGTGATCGCCGTGTGTGACAAGAGCCGGTCCACCGCCCGCTTCAAGAAGCTGGTGGAGGATGACAAGTTCGTGGCCGCGCCGAAGTGGCTGGAAAAGGACAAGAACGCCCCTCTGGAGGGCAAAGTGGTGGCGATGCCCGCCCGGGACGACATCGACTTCGATGTGTCCGTCAACCTTATCGTCGAGCTGTATTCCAAGTAATGCGGCACCCTCGCGCAGACAAGGAGCATTGGCAATTGTCAACTGTATTGCAACAGGAATGAAGGAGGGTAACACGATATGGTAGAAATCCAGAAGCCGCGTATCGAATGCATCGAGAATACCGGAGATGACTCTTACGGCAAATATGTCGTAGAGCCGCTGGAACGGGGCTATGGCACGACGTTGGGCAACTCATTGCGACGCATCCTGCTGTCCTCGCTGCCTGGTACCGCGGTTACCACCATCAAGATCGCCGGTGTTCAGCACGAGTTTACTACCATTCCCGGCATCAAGGAAGATGTAACGGAAATTGTGCTGAACGTCAAGGGGATCATCGCGAAACTCCACAGCGAAGGGGTCAAAACGGTCTACATCGAGGCCTCCGGCGAGGGTGTCGTCACCGCCGGCGACATCAAGGCCGACAGCGATGTAGAGGTGCTGAATCCAGAGCACCACATTGCCACCCTGGGCCCCAACGCTTCTTTGAATATGGAGCTGACGCTGTCCCAGGGACGGGGCTATGTTACCGCAGACCGGAACAAGCCCACCCAGGGCATCATCGGGGTTATCCCCGTAGATTCAGTCTACACCCCTGTGCGCAAGGTCAACTATACCGTGGAAAACACTCGTGTGGGCGACGCCACGGACTATGATAAGCTGACCTTGGAAGTGTGGACCAATGGGACCATCTCCGCTCGAGACGCCGTCTCTCTGGGCGCACGCATTCTCATGGACCACTTCGCCCTGTTCACCGACCTGTCGGAGACCATGGGCTCTAAGTCCACGGTGGTGGAGAAGGCGGAGGCACAGCGTGACAAAGTGCTGGAGCTGACCATCGAGGAGCTGGACTTGTCCGTACGGTCCTTTAACTGCCTCAAGCGGGCAAACATCAACACCGTGGAGGACCTTATCTCCAAGACGGAGGACGAGATGATGAAGGTGCGCAACTTGGGCCGTAAGTCTCTGGAAGAGGTCATTAACAAGCTGGCCATGATGGGCCTGTCCTTGGCCAGCGACGAGAACAACTGAGAAGCGTGAGGGCAGGCGCATAGGGAAGATAAGCCGGGAGCGGATGGGCAAAGCCCAGGGGCGGCCAGGGGCCGAATCGGGTTTGCCTGTAGTCGGACGGCTTATCGACCCGGCCATGCGCCCAGCCCGAGCGTGACATCGTCGGCGCAAAGTCCGTTCAACTGCGTTTCCGCCTGACGGCGAAAACTACGTTCGCTTCCTTGCGCCTCTTCTCATCCCAAAGCTCGTTTCAATGGGCTTTTGTGGGGACCCCAACACAGTGCGGTGGCTGTGCCCCCGCCGGGCAGGGCGGATGTATGTAACGTTCCATCCCGTCCACGGATTGTCCCTCTTTTTGGGGGTGCCGGAACGAATTTAACAGGATCTCGCCACGCGAGGTCGAAGGAGAGTTTACTATGGCTACCAACCGCAAGCTGGGCAAGCCCAGCGACCAGCGCCGCGCCATGCTGCGCGCCATGACCACTTACCTGCTGGAGAATGGTCAGATCAAGACCACCTACGCCCGCGCGAAGGAGGTCGCTCCCATGGCCGAGAAGATGATCACCCTGGCCAAGAAGAACAACCTGGCCGCCTATCGGCAGGCCCTGTCCTACCTGACCAAGGAGGATGTGGCTAAGAAGCTGTTCGACCAGATCGGCCCCAAGTATGCAGACCGCAACGGCGGCTACACTCGGGTGCTGAAGATGGGCCCCCGCCGCGGCGACGCAGCGGAGATGGCGATCATCCAGCTGGTGTAAAAGAGAAGCAGGGTCCCCCGTCGAAAGGCGGGGGATCTTTTGCGTCGCTGCGGTGGATGTGGGGACCCCGGGAAAGACGGAGCCTTTCCTGGGGAGGGGAGAGGCAAGAGAGCGGGCAGAATTTTCTCTGCAGCGGGAAATGGAGTGAAGTGAACTTCGCCTCGACCATGCAACGCAGCGGAGATGTCAATCGGCCAGTTGGTATAAATCAGAGAACAGAGATCCTCCGCCTGCTGACGGGGGATCTCTGCATTTTGCAAATACATGCAGCAAGCTTTATTTAACCATTGCTTGCGAATAGAACGAAAATATGATATCCTGCATTCAAAGGGGGCGAAGATATGGGGGAAAAACAGGATTGCTGGGATGGAAAGACCCTGCCCTTTGGCGAGGATTGCTATGACTATTGCCGGCGGGTGTTCTTCAACCGTTGGAAACCGCGTATTATCACGGCTATCTACTTTGACAAGGACTGTACTCGGTTTTCCCGGTTTACCAGACAGCTCCCTATTACAGAAAAGGTGCTTACGCAGAACCTGCGGGAGTTGGAAGAGGACGGTATTATCAACCGAACCATCTACCCGGAGGTGCCGCTCCGGGTGGAATATCACCTGACTGAGCAGGGAAAGCGGCTCTACGATATCTTGATGAGGATCTACGACTGGGGATGGAACTCTATGACGGCGCGGGGCCTACCTATTGACCCGTTGGGGGAAATGTGGCACGGCTACCGGGAAAAAGACGAGGAATTGATGGAGGCGCCCATTAGACGACAGTGATACTTACCCTCGGGTTAGTACCATACTTTTGTGTGCGTTCTTCACAATAAGCCTTGGGTGTGGTACACTCTTCTTGTGAAAAATGCGTGGTTGTTTTACACAAAAAGAAAGAGAGGTATCACTATGAACACTGCCATCGGTATTTTGTCCATTGTGGTGGCATTCGCGTTGCTGATCGTGCTGTCCTACAAGGGGATGTCGGTCATGTATGTGGCTCCACTGTGCGCCTTGTTTGTGGCGTTGGTCAACGGGATTCCCCTGCTGGATGCCATTACCGGCCCCTTTATCGGCGGCACCACCGGATTTATCAGCGGGTTACTCCCTATTTTCCTGCTTTCTATCCTCATTGGGCGGATTTATGTGGAGTCCGGGGCGGCGGTAAACATTGCGAAGACGCTGATGAACACCTTTGCGCGCAACGCTTCAGGGCCCCGAAAGCAGACCATTGCCGTTTACATCTGCATTGCTGTGAGTTGGGTGATGTGTTTTGGCGGAATTGACACCTTCTGCGCCCTGTTTACCCTGTTCCCTGTGATGATGACTATTTGCGCCGAGGCCAATATCCCCCGCAAGTATCTCATCGGCCTGATTACCTGCGGCGTGTCTACTGCCGCCCTGACCCCCGGCGCGCCCTTGGTCACCAACTACACCCCTATGAACATCCTAGGTACCTCATCTGCGGCAGGCTTGATCCCGGGGCTGGCCGCTGTGGCAGTGATGGTGGTGGGTGGCGGCTTCTATCTGTCCAAGTCCATTCACCGGGCCAGCGCCCGGGGTGAGATGTTCGAGTACGGCAACGTGGCCTTCGCGCCGCCGGTGGAAGGCCGTAAGTATCCCCCCTTCGTTATTGCCTTACTGCCTCTGGTGGTGGTAGTTCTGGCCTTTAACTTCTTGGGCCTGCTTATCCCCGCGCTGACCAGCAACTTGGTGGTGGCGCTGGCCCTGGGCTTTGTGCTGGCGTTGGCGCTGCTGGTGCCTTACTTCCAGCCCGGTGAGCTGGGCCGGGGCAAAGTGCTCATCAACACCTTGAATGAAGGCGGCAGGTCTACTGCTGAGTCTCTGTTTTTGGGGGCTATCGTGGTGGGCTTTGCCTCCGTGGTGCAGGCTACTCCTGCTTACAGTGTATTGGAGGAAGGGCTGCTGTCCCTGCCCCTACCGGCGCCTCTGCTGGTGGTTATTGCCGTAGCGATTCTGGTGGGCCTCACAGGTTCGCCTCCGGCAGGCCTTGCCATTGTGGTGCCCGTGTTGGCGGCCAATTTGGACATGGCCCCTGAGGCTATCCATCGCATTGCCACCACCGCTGCCACTACCTTTGACACCCTGCCGTTCCAAGGCGCTATTATCATCATGCTGAATATGGCCGATTTAAAGCACAAGGACGGATATCCTCCCATTATGATGTGTACCGTAGTGTGGACCCTAGTGGCCTCCCTGGTAGCTGCGGCTTTGTTCGCACTGTTTCCTAGCTTGGCTTGACACACAATGCCCGAGATTACTCCTAATCGGGGGGCTCCCTTGAGCTATCATCATTTAATTCGAAAGGAAGATCGGTATGAGCTGCACGAAATATCCCCATATGTTTGCCCCCATGACCATCAAGGGCGTAACGTTCAAAAACCGCGTGTTTGCCTCTCCCATCACCGCAAACCGCATTGTGGACCACGGCTATCCCACCCCGGAGGGCATCGACGCCTACGAGACTAAGGCTCGGGGCGGCTTTGCCGAGGTGACGGTGACCGAGTCCTTTATTGACCACGAGTACGCCTGGCGGCATGAACACGGCTTGGATGTGTGGTCCAACCCCATGACTACCTTCCACATGGAGTCCATCATGACGCTCACCGAGGCCATCAAGGCCCACGGGGCGGTGGCCTCCATCCAGCTCAACCACGTGGGCGCCATGAACCACCCCGACGCCATCCCCGGCCACAAGAATCCCATCGGTCCCTCCGCTTTCGTCCGGGAGGACGGGGTCCAGGTGGAGGAGATGACCGTGGAGATGATGGAAAAGACCGCCGCCCAATGGGCAGAGGCGGCCTGGAACTGCAAGGCCCTGGGCTTCAACATGGTCAACCTCCACGGCGGCCACGGCTGGCTTCTGAACCAGTTTATTTCCCCGCGGTTCAACCACCGCACCGATGAGTTCGGCGGCTCCATGGCCAACCGTGCCCGGTTCCCCATCATGGTGTGCAAGAAGATCAAAGAGGTGTGCGGCGACGACTTCCTCATTGAGTACCGTATGTCCGGTTCCGAGCGCATCGAGGGCGGCATGACCTTGGAGGACGGCATCGAGTTTGCCCAGATTATCCAGGACTATGTAGACCTCATCCACGTTACCTCTGGCGTGTACCAAGATCACGTGAACACCAAGGCCTTTTCCTCCATGTTCGACGCACACGGCTGCAACCTGGACCTGGCCGAGGCCATCAAGAAGCACGTCCATGTGCCCGTGGTGGCGGTGGGCGGCTTCAACGGGCCGGACCAGATTGAAGAGGCCATCGCCTCCGGCAAGTGCGATTTCGTGGCTCTGGGCCGCCAGCAATTTGCCGACCCTGCTTTTGTCAACAAGACCCTCCAGGGCCGGGAGGATGAGATCGCCCCCTGCCTGCGCTGCTCCTGCTTCAACCCCCTGGCCTCCGACCCGGACGCGCGCCCCATCCCCGAGCTGTGGCACTGCGCCGTCAACCCCTGGTCCGGTCGGGAGCTGCGCTGGCGCAACGCCCCCCGCCCCACCGGCAAGCGCCGGGTGCTGGTCATCGGCGGCGGCCCCGCCGGACTGTACGCCGCCGCCACCGCCGCGGAGCGGGGCCATGACGTGATTCTGGTGGAAGCCTGCAAGAACCTAGGCGGCCTGCTGTGGTTCACCGACGTGGACGGCCACAAGGAGTCCCTGCGCCGTTACCGGGACAGCCTCATCGCCCGGTGCCGCCGGCTGGGGGTCAAGTTCCAGCTGGGCACCACCGCCACCAAGGAGTACATCCAGCAGATGCACCCCGACGCGGTGATCTGCGCTGTGGGTTCCTCCCCCGCTCGGCCCCCTATCCCCGGCATCGAGAAGGCCCATCACGCCCTGTACTGCTATGACAAGCCCGAGGCGGTGGGCAAGAAAGTCATCATGATCGGCGGCGGCCTCATCGGCTGCGAGACAGGCTACTGGCTGGCGGACACCGGCCACCAGGTCCATGTGCTGGAAATGCGGGAGGACTTGGCCATGGATGCCCTACCCTCCCACCGGGCCGCCCTCCTGCCCCGAATGGCCAAGACCATGACCTGGAACTGCTCCGTCACCGTCACCGAGGTCACCGAAAACGGCGTGAAGTTCACCAGCCAGGACGGCCAGGAGCACTTCCTGGAGGCGGACACCGTGCTGTACGCCGTGGGCCAGCGGGCCAACTCCAAGACTGTGGAGGAGCTCAAGGGCGCCTGCGACTGGTTTGTGGCCGTGGGCGACTGCGTCCGAGCCCGCCAGGTCAAGCAGGCCACCTACGAGGGCTTTTGCGCCGCGATGGACATTCTGTAACAACCCAACCCCTCCCCCGCCCCGCCGGAAATTCCGGCGGGGCGTTTTTTCGGAATTTTCCCGGGAAATTTTCAAAATCATGGAACCAAATGCCAGACTCCTGCGTCTATCCTTTAAGAAAAGCCCTGCCCTCGCCCCTCGGTTGTACGCAGAAAAACAACAAAATTACCCTGCCCAGGGGTTTATTACAGTTGTGTTACAAAACAGACCGGGGCGTTGACGGAAAGCGGGACAGGGTGTTATCATGCATTGTGCAATGTGGAGGATTGGCCTCAGACCAGGAGAAAAGGCTAGGTTTTCCCATTATTACAGTTGTGTTTCAGCTGTATGTCGCATTTGTTACAGTTCTGTGTCACCGGTTGACGGAGAACTCAGCGGGGTGTAAGATAAGCCCTGTAAGCTCCAGTTTCACGCACCGCGGACCCAGCCCAATGGGCGAGGGGATAGCTTATCGGCGGAGTAACAGAAACTGGAAGAAAAGTGTTGATTGGGCCAGTTTGGCCAGTCAAATAAGGGGATAACCGAGAAGGGAGTTCCCAAAACAACATCCGTATAGGAGGTAAACCAACATGAGAAATCTGAAGAAGATTCTCGCGCTGGCCCTGGCTCTGGTCATGACCCTGTCCCTCATGACCGTTGCCAACGCCTTCAACGACGACAAGGACATCGACGCCAAGTATGACGAGGCCGTCACCGTTCTGTCC
>CDZQ01011126.1_pt1 | contig 13876 bp, 14 predicted proteins | sample 554831 | NCBI WGS metagenome assembly CDZQ01 (sample SAMEA3182112, study PRJEB8094) | gut metagenome | biome: human; feature: gut; material: Stool; isolation source: human stools | place: Canada | collected 2013-05-06
TCATCACTCAGGTCATACAGATTTTGCAGCAGATACAACCGCAGCATGGTCTCCAGTGGATAGGGTTTATTGCCGCGCTCTCCTTTGTAATAGCACGGCTGGATCAGCGTAAGCCATTCCTTCCACGGGACGATCCGCTCGATCTGGGCTAGAAATTCTTTCTTCTTTGTCCGTACCTGCGCCAACTCATCACTAAGCGCAGACATTGTCATCTGTTTATCCATGGTCTTATTATATCACTTCTGGCAGTATCGCGCCTACTTTTCTGTGCGGTATTGCCTTAAGAATAATCGTCCCAAGTATCTGCTCATCGATATGGATAACGAAGACTATATCGACTTAACCGATGATGAAAAGCTGGATGTTGTCGCTGCGCGGATTATGAAACGCTTTAAGCCCGCCTTTGAGGAGTTGGCAAAATGATTCGACTTTCGCGGGAACGTGTTTTGCTTCTGCATCAGATGTTGATTGCTGAAACAGGTGGTGCAGCTGATGTACGTGACCTCGGACTTCTCGACAGCGCGCTGGAAAGTATTTACGCCACTTTTGACGGTGAAGATCTTTACCCAACAAAAGAAGAAAAGGGCGCGCGTTTGGGGGCGGTCACTTAGGGATTGATGAAACAATTAATTTCTGAGTGATAACCTCAAGCGGAGCCAACAACCAAAGAGACCTCACAACAGGCTACAATGTCTGCTATGTGGTCTTTTTTGTTGTTATGCCTCGCTGCCACTATCAATCAGCACCGCAAGCATAAGTTGCCCGCCGAGACGAAAGGCATAGGCAAAAATCTCTTGTTCCATAATGCAATGCATCTCATTGATGCAATCGTCATGTTTTTCAAGAGTTTCACGCTGCTCCTCCGTCATGGCATCGTTCAGCCGATCCCGGTTGCGACCCATAAGTTTCAGCAGGTCTTTGACCGCTTTGCTTTTTTTCGGAACATTCTTCTTGCGGATTGATATTTCCGTACCACAGTTCCTCAAGTATGCTGTTTCCCATATCTGCACCTCCTTGCGGTGTAACACTATGACATAGAATCCGCAGATAGTCCAGATAACAAAATGTGAACGAAATCAGTGTCTAAAACAAACATGAGCACACAACTGACTGTGAGCCTGTTGTGTGCTCTATTGCGTTATCCGACATTCGAAGCAGACGGCTTATTGTCCGTAGCATCGATCAATACGATATCTGGACATCCCTGCAATCCTAAATTATTTAAGATGCCATTCACCCTATTGAACTCATCTTCCGTGAAATAAAGAATTACTTTGATTGCCCTGTCAGTACGACTTGCTGCCTTATAAATTTCCACTTGATTTGAAAGGTTCTTTTTCAGTTTCGAATTTGACGCCAGCTTGAATTCCACCAGTGTAGCATCTCTTGACCCTTTAGAAACCTTAAAATCGACAGGACCACGTCCGTTGTTGACCTCACGATTCACATCAAATTCCGTTGCATACCATACAAGGCGATACATAATTTGCAAATCGCTTTCTCGCCTTAAAGGTTTGCCTTGGATATAGAAAATTCGATATCCATCCATATCCTCTATAACGTTTTTTAAGAACATAACTCGGGCATATGCTTCGGCATAGGAGTTTCCAGCGGAGGCATAAAAGCCAGTTCGTGTATATAACAGAGAAGTCAGTTCCTGCAATTGGCAGTTAAACAACTGTTTCACTTCTTGAACGACTTGTTTGCTTATGGAAGTTGCCTCTTCTTCGTTATCTTCTTTGTACTTGATGTAATGGTCGATAATTTCTGGGTGTTCGGCTATTAACGCAGTCGCCGCATGTTCTTTCTCGGTGCGGCTCATTTCCTTTTTCTTGCGAGGTAAAACATCGCTCAAATACTGGTTAAGAGCAAAACGCAGTGTGGCATCTTCCACAGAGAGTGCAATACTTTGCAAGCTCCCAATCATATCTCCTCTATTGATAAAAGTATCATCACGGGTGAGCATATCACGGGGAGTTAGAAGAACATAATCTCCCTCGTAGCAAGGAAGCGTATACTCTTTAGACTTCCATGTATGCGTGTCCGCACAGAACTCAACACGAGGGACGGAAAATCTCTGGCACTGCTCAGGCTCCAGATAGGTGGTCGCAAAAGTCTCGGTGTATTCCAGTAAATACTTTTTGGTAAAATTTGTTGTAAAATCACTGATTTTATCTCGACCAACCAAAGGGCTAATAAGACAAAGTTTTTCTAAGTGAGAACTTCTGGTTATAGTTTCTTTGCCAAAGTCCTTGAAAATTGTCTGAAGGCCCTTGTGGATATTCACAGCAAAATCACGTCCAAGCCCACGCCCGGAGTTTCCTTCTAAGCTGAAGCCCAACCAGGTTTGTTTGACTTCAGAAAAGTGATACCATGTCGTAAGCATTCCAGGGGGTGGATTGGGATATTTCTCGGCCTGCTCCTGCAAAAACAGAAGATAGGAAATAATGTTGCTGTGGATTTGCTGATACTCCGGTTTTTCACTATTAAAGAGCAAAAATGGATCAACAAATAGAGGCATATCATTTATCAGAGAAATATTGACTGCCCCATACGATTCGATAATATCTTCGTCCACATTGAAAAAATCGGAAAAGTATATATTTAATCCGTTCATAGGCTCACCTCTTTTCTCTATTCCGTCATCTCAAACCGCTGCGCTAATTGCATAAAAGAGGAGTTCGGCATAACCTGCTTGGAAGGGATAAACAGATATTTCCACTCCTTATAGCCATTGGCTTTGCCCCAGCGGGACGCCACCTCACAGTATTTGATGCCACGGTTTTTCTTGGCGATAACATCCGGATCGTTCAGCTTGTCCTCACCCTTAACCTCTACAAGGTAAATAGCCACATCGGTCTCAACCACGAAGTCCGGCTCATAATTATGGCCACGGTTATAGGTGATGTTGAACTCATGCGGTGCCGGACGGAGCCAGTTCTGCACATCACCGTCCGTTTCCAATATCCTGGCCAGGAGCAGTTCCGGCAGGCTGTCAAATTTAGCGCTGGTGAATACGCCTTTCTTGATATCGGTAAACAAAACGGATTGTATCTTTGCCGAATAATGGCCAAAAAGGGATGTTTGCTCCTCATAGGCATAGGATTGAGAGAGATTATAATCCCTGGTGCCAATCACTTCTTCCTGTAAAAATCCGTTCTCACAGTAGAAGTGCTGCATCATCTGCTTGTAAACTTTATTTGCAATATCCCGCTTGTACATCATGACAATGTTCTGCATGCCGTTGATGCCGTGCTGATTTTCATAATAGTCACAGACCTGAGAAATCAACTTGAACAGCAGTGTAGAGCATTTTTCATAGTCGATTTCCGGCTTTGTGCGCAACTGCTCCAGAATGACCTTTTTAGGATTAAAACCATCAAAATCAATGGCATCACCTTTGATACGCAATCTGTCCTGCATATCCTCCAAGTTCTGGATCAGCAACTCATTACGAATGGGAACGTGGGTAAAGTCTGCCATGTCCATATCAAAGTCCACGAACACATATTCCTCCACACCGGCATCTGTGACTTTAATACGAGGGATGGGGATGAATTTTTCCTGCGCTGCACGATGTGTCTCCTCGGTTTTATGAAGAAGCCACGCCGTTAAAGGCATCTCGTTCTCACGAAACACATCGCCTAAATCCTTGTCTTCCCCCAGCTTCTGCTTGGTGTTTTCTGCAATTTGCCGCGCTTGTTCGGCGGTCACAGTATGGCTCGGTGTATGCTGAATGTGCTGGGTCACTTCTGTATTGATAATATCGGTTGCCCTTTTTATAAGTGCATCTGTAGCCTCGGTGCGCTCTATCTGGGTATGTTCATATGCTTTGTCCAGTTCCTTGTTCGGTTCCAATTCAATGGAAATCTGTGTATAACTAATCTGTTCCGGTAAAATTTCCTCGGCTTTAATTACATTTCCCGCTTTAAAAATGGAATCTCCACGCTGCGCTTCTGCCAGAATGTCATTGAATTTATCATGGGCGGTGAGCATAACGGCATCCACATCGCGGTCACCAGTACGCTCGCCATACGGCAAACGCAAACCACGGCCTACCATCTGTTCCCGGAGAATTTTGGACGCAGCTGTTCTCAAAGGAACAATGGTGTAAAGGTTGTTGACATCCCAACCCTCTTTGAGCATATTCACATGGATAACAATCTCGACTGGGTTTTCGGCGCTCTCCACATCCAGCAGCAATCGGGTATTGGCATCGGTTTCAGCACCTTTCTGCTTAGAGTGGACGATAATGGTTTTGTTTCGATAGGCTCCGTTACGAAATTCATCCGATTTAATAAAACCTTCTACCCACGCTGCGTGATTGGTATCTTTACAAACAACCAGCATAAAGGGCTTTACCAGACGCTTGTCAGAATGATTGTCCGCATAGACCTTTAGTTTCGCTTTGGCTCGTTCGTGGCAGGCAATGCCATCCAGGAGCATCATTTTGTCGAGCTGCTCATCTCCAAAGTTGTAAAAATCGATATCGGAGCGGGTTACGGCAAACGGCGTCCGGGTGTATCCATCCGCAATCGCTTTGGACAGCGGGTATTCAAAAACCACATTTTTGAATGGTACTTGCTTTGTTCCCTTTGTCACAAGAGGGGTGGCGGTCAATTCCAGCCCCAATAGCGGATTCAGTTCATTCAGAGCCTGTGCGCCTTTTTCTGCACGATAGTGATGGGATTCATCCATGATAAGCACCAGATCAGGCAGATTGGAGAGGTACTGGTAGAACGAGTCACCAATCATCTCGTTCACCTTTTTCATGTTGGCCCCTTCCTTGTTGAACTTATCGATATTGTAGACAAAGAGCCGAATGTCGGATTCGAATACCAGAAGCTGCCGTTCCTTATAATCATCATCCGTGATAATCTGCGGAGGGGTACTGAAGCAACCGAGTCCCTTGAATACATACTTGGGGCTATTAAAATCGCTAAGGTCTTTTTTTAGCTTGTCATAAATGGTGGTGTTTGGCGCAACAACAAAAAAATTCTTGATACCATGCTGCGTATACAGATAGGCGATAAACGCACCCATCAGACGTGTCTTGCCCACACCAGTTGCCAGCGCAAAGGTCAGGGACATAAACTCCCGCTCGAAATCTGTGCAGGTGGGATATATGGCATGTACCGCGCCCAGAGCAGCTTTCAAATTCATGCCCTTACGCAGAGCTACGCTGTTGATGATCTCCTCCAGAATTTTGAGAGAATCCTTCTGCGGTGTGCGAAGGGACATGACACCGCTGATATAATCGGTAGTGTACTGAGGAAAACAGTTATTCATTGCAATCCTCCTCATCCCAATCGTCATCGTACACAGGAGGATGCACGATGTTCAGATTGTAGTCTGTTTTTCCAAATTCACAGCGGTTAAGCAGCATCTGCGGGATTTTTTTAATGGTGATGTTGTTATACACCTTGTTCAGACCCGCATCAAAGGAACGGCAGGCAATGATGAGATACTCTCCCTCCTCCATGGTGCTTTTGATGGAATCCAGGTATGCTGCGGTCAAATGCCGTGTGGTGACAAAGAGATAGCTGCTCTCGTTGCCCACCGCCTGTTTCCAGAATAGAGTGCTGTCCGGCTGATAGGTAAAGCCCTCATGGAGCGCCACACCTGCCGCCAACATATCTGCATCATATTCTGGGTTGATGATATACTCGCCAAAGGCATCCTTGTTGATGAGAGTAGGGGCAAGTTCGTAGAAGCGGTAACCACCGCCGCCTTGCCAGTTCTGCGATTTGGTGATGCCGCCTTTGTCTTCGCCGGAAATTACCTTATCCAGGCGCACCTTGCAGTGGGTGTAGGCGTGGCTGCCCATTTCGATGCCGATATATCGACGCCCCATCTTGTGAGCAACAGCGGCAGTGGTGCCGGAGCCAAGGAAGGAGTCGAGGACAAGGTCTCCTGGATTAGAAGCAATATGGATGATGCGACTAATTAATCTTTCTGGTTTTGGTGTATCAAAGGCATTGGATGCACTAAATAGAGCTATTATTTCTTTTTTTGCTTCCTGATTATTGCCAATTTCCTTATTTGGCCACCAAGTCCAAGGGACTATCCCCTCTGTTTCAGAAAGATATGTTTTCTTTCGGGGAACTCCTGATCCATCAGATCCAAACCAAAGTCGCCCCTCTTGCTGCAATTGTTTATATACATCTTCAAGATGCCTCCAACATCTGCCTTTAGGAGGAGTAACTATTTTCCCGGAAGGTGTGGTAATTGGATACATTTGATTAGGCCTCCACCCCTGAGCGGTGAAATCAGAAGATGCCCACGGTCCACGCGGATCATTATCAGGGTTTTTATATCCTTTGGCTTGTTCTTGACTAAGCGGGAGTTTATTGCGACTTTCTTTAAAAGCATCTCGATTCTTAGCATAAACGAGAATATAGTCATGGCCGTTGCTAATAACGGCACGCATATCCGGTGAAGTTCGTTTCTGCCATATAATAGAAGCAATGAAGGAATTACGCCCAAAAAGTTCATCGCAAAGCACTTTTATGTATGCCTGCTCATCATCGTCAATGCTGATCCAGAGACTTCCATCATCAGATAACAGCTCCCATAAAAGATTTAATCTAGGGCGCATAAGATTAAGCCACTGGCTATGCTCTAAATTATCATCATAATGTTCAAACGCTGAACCGGTGTTATAAGGCGGGTCTATATAGATGCATTTCACCTGTCCGGCGTATTTACTTTCCAACGCTTTGAGTGCAAGAAGGTTATCGCCATGAATGAGCATATTCTCTGTGCCCGGATCTGCGGCAGTATTGGATAGGGCGGTGTTTTCAATAAGCAACCGAGGCTCAACACGGATCGGCTCGTCCTTCCCATACCAGGTCAATTCCAGTTTATTCGCCATCGTTTTCCTCTCCTTCCTCTGCGGAAGCAGGAAGTTTGCCGGACTGAGCTGCAATTTTCTTTTCCTGAGATTTTACTCTGCGCTCCAGTTTCTTGATATCTTCGGCAGGAGGGAGATCCTCCGGTTTGATTCCACGCTGTCCCAACATTTCGCGGACAGAGAGATTATTCTGCACATGTTCCCCAGTGATGGCGTGTTCCCCCTGCAAATCCTTTTCTTCCACATTGTAATTGGTCATTTCTGCTGCCAGATTTTTCGCAGCAATAGAAAGGGTCGGCAAGAAATCCGCCAGGGGCCGGTTGTCCTTCACGCCCAAGCGGCTCTTCATTTCCTGTGTTGTATAGCCGCCAAACAGAGCCTGGTCTCCCTTGGAGCGGATACGGCCAAATCCGGCATCGTCAACGCCACGCTCATAAATATTCTGAGACAACCGTTTTTCGGATTCACGGAGCCGACCACGAGCCTGGGTTCGCTCGATCAGAGAAATGCGCTCCTCAATGAGTTCCTGCTTACGGGTCTGCAAAGCAAAATAGCTCTGTGCAAAAGCAATCTCTTTCTTTTTAGGATCTCCATTCTGTGCAATCAGATAACAGGCATAGCGGGTCAGCATATAATCCTTGACAGGTCTGCGCCCACCCTTACCGATCTCTATCATTTTCGTGACCTCACGAAAATGATCCGTAACCTCAATACCACTTGTTTCACAGGATTCCATTGCACGAATAATGGCTTTATCAAAATTTTCCCATCGCTCATACCCTAACAAAGGCATCAGTTCCCGGGCAAACCAATATTCAATATTTGCTTCTTCGTGATGATGTACAACTAAATCGAACTGTTGTTTCGTCAATTCTACACGCTTTTTATCCATTACACTTCCTCCGTATGGTCTGTGGTTACATCCGGAACAAATTCCAGGATATCGTCCACTCCGCAATTCATCGTGCGGCAAATACTTTCAATGGTTTCCAAAGAAATGGAACCGTTTCGTTTCAGACGGGCAATGATATTTGCGGAAAAACCCGCTTTCTTTTGCAGTTGAGAAGTCGTCATATCTTGTTCTATCAATAAATGAAACAGTTTTTTATAGCTGACAGCCATAATAGCACCTCCGCATGTGATCACAATCATCTTGAATAGAATTGTATCATGTATGCGTGAAAATTTCAATCTTTAAGCGTCCACATTTTCCCATGCCAGAAATGGCATGAGAGTTTTTTATTTTTATCCTCATATTCCGCTGTTCCTGTGGCCGTAAGGTGGAGGACAAAAATCTTGTGAAAGCTTCGTAAAATCGCCGTCCTCATGTCCAGTGGGTAGTAGAAAAGAAAAGCTTCAGAAACCTTCGTCAAAACGAGTCGCCCATCTCCAAAGGGGAATGTAAGGAGCCATTCCAGAAAGGAGCATCCCATGAACATAGTAAACCAAACCGGCATCCCGCAGTACCCCAAACAAAAATCTGTCCATCTGGTGCTGCTGGCGGTATGAAACCGTCAAGGGCAGGCAGACCAAAGTCCCCTATGACCCGGTCACCGGGCGTAAAGCCCGAACCAATGATCCGACCACCTTCACTGCCTTTGGTCCTGCGGTATCCGCAACGGGCTATGACGGCATCGGCATTCGTGTGGCGGACGGCATCGCAGGCATTGACCTCGACCACTGCATGGAGAACGGCACTCTGCTCCCTTTGGCGCAGAAGATCGTGGACAAATTCCGCGCCACCTATATCGAGGTCAGCCCCAACGGAAGAGGTATCCGCATCTTCTGCCTGGTGCCAAAGCAGTTCGCCTATGATACCGCCACCTACTACATCAAAAACGGCAACATCGAGGTCTACATCCCCGGTCACACCAACCGTTTCCTCACGGTCACAGGGGATGTGTTGAATGCCGCCGATGTCACCGAAACCGCCGAGGCTCTAACCTGGCTGCTCGATACCTATATGGGTCGCCCCACACCGTCTACACCCGCTGTGGCCTCCCCTGGTAAAAGCTATCTCTTCGATGAGGATGTCATCATCAAAGCATCTTCTGCCCGGAACGGCGAAAAGTTCAATCGGCTCTGGAATGGGGACATCACAGGCTATAAAACCCAAAGCGAAGCGGATGCTGCCCTCACCTCCATCCTGGCATTTTGGTGCGGCGGTGATACGGAACAGATCGACAGGCTGTTCCGACAATCCTGCCTCATGCGTAACAAGTGGGACGAATACCGGGGAGCGGACACCTATGGAAACATGACCATTGCTAAGGCTGTGGCAAATATGACCACTTTCTACCAGCCTATTATCGTCCCTGCAGCCGCTACAGAGTTTGGCATGGAACGGCTGAAGGAACTTGACTCAATGGATACGGCACGGTACCCCTGGACGGATTCGGCGCAGGACGCATCTTCGCAGACTACGGTCGTGCCTATGTACCATAATGACTACGCCGTTTCCAGCATTGCCACGGACGCCGAGGCGCAGTGGATCGCAGAGGGGAAGCAGATCCCCGAAGATGAGGAAGTGCTGAATATCTATCGGTTCGAAACGCACAAATTGTCCCCCATTGCTAAGATTCACATCAATCTCCTGGAAGACGAGAGCTTTGGCTTTGAGGAGTGGATCTTGAAGCGTTTTTCCCACCGCTTCGCCCGTGCAGAAGCCAAGGCGTTTCTGACCGGCACGGGAGAGGGTGAGCCTCTCAGTATTATGAAACTTTGGAAAAATGCCGGACTGGCTGGCATGAGAATGTGGAAGACCCTACCCCACTCATCAAGTACATGATTCGGATTCTTCTTGCAGCGTACCGGGATTTCGAGGACCGGGTCGATATGGTTTCGGAGAAGCTTCCCTCGCTGAAGATTGTCCGCAGGGCCTGCATGCAGAAGATTGGCAAATTCACCAAGACCGATCTTATGGCGCTATGTCCCACCATCGGCAAGTCCTCGCTGGAAAACGCCCTAAAAAGGCTGATTGAGGAAGGCGTGCTCGTCAAACATGGCAGCGGGCGTGCGGTATACTACACGAGAAGCGCTGCGGAATAAGGCATCGGGTTTCCATGACCACTGGTTCCTTGAGTCTGGTCGTCTGCCACGCAAACTCCCCAACTGACGGCGCTTTCCCATCCAAACAAATCCTGTCAACAAGTGATTCAAACGGACTGTCAGGGATTCAAGCGCCCTATGAGATCAATTTTCGGGACCAAAAGGTCGCAGGTTCAAATCCTGTCACCTCGACCAAAAATTTGTCTGAAGATTACAATCTTCAGACTTTTTTGTTGTTTGGTTTTGCTAGATTTTCTCTCCAAAATCCCCTATTCCCTGAGCAAATCAGGATTGCAGCGGACATGCTCCCTTTCGGCTGCTATCGGATGACAACTGATAAATGTGGATTTATGGAATTGCGTGTCTGGTTTCGGCACCCCTTTTCGGTCAGGGATGTTCATTGGCAGAAGTGGGCGGAAAAAGGGCGGGCGGGATGAGAAAAAGGATGTGACCAAAGGGGTTTTGTCCCTTGGGTACGCCTCAACCTATCGTCGACAAAAGAGATAGCAGCTGTCTATAACCTTCTTCGGATTATTGCATGACCTTGTTCATCAACTGCTGAAAGCTGTCCACATGGTTATACTTTACCATGCCTGTGGAAATGGTTGCAAAGAGCTTCTTTGCGCAGTCTATCTTCGCCTTTTCAATGGGACGCAGGTTCAGGCTGTCCATGGTGCCTTTCGTTCAAACTTAAGTAATCGAGTCAAGAATTTTAGATGATGCGCAGTACTTATTCTATATAGAGGCTACAGCTTAATTTATTGCATTTACAAATATTGACGCATCCTACTTGCAGTATTATAATTATAGTGTATTTATTAATACAGATGTGTCTTGTACAATTCTAAAGCGTATCACACTTATGCAGTAGAGGTGTAAAAAGTGAGTATATATAACAAATTCAAACTGTCCAATCCTATCACTTTATATAATGGGGATTGCATTGAGCTTCTTCAGCAAATACCTTCTGAATCTGTTGATCTTGTTATTACTTCTCCTCCTTATTGCATGGGAAAAGCATATGAGAATCCACATAACGATATCCAAACATTCAGAGAACTACACGAACGGATTTTCGATAGTATATATAGGATCGTAAAACCGAATGGAAGCATCTGCTGGCAAATTGGATATCATGTATCCGAAAAGCTTATTATTCCCCTTGATTATATTATTTATGATATCTTCACAGAAAAGAGTAAAGCATTAGATTATCCTTTTATATTGCGTAATCGTATTATTTGGACTTTTGGACACGGTTTGAATAGCGTTCGCCGATTTAGCGGCCGCCATGAAACCATTCTCTGGTTTACCAAAGGCGATTCTTTAGAGTTTAATCTGGATGAAGTCAGAGTCCCTCAGAAGTATCCCGGAAAACGTGCATATAAGGGTCCTCATAAGGGTGAACTTAGCGGAAACCCCTTAGGAAAGAATCCCTCTGATGTGTGGGAAATTCCGAACGTTAAAGCAAAGCATATAGAAAAGACAGAACATCCTTGTCAGTTTCCCGTTGCAATTCCACAACGCTTAATTAAGGCTTTGACGCATGAAAATGCTTTGATATTAGATCCCTTTATGGGTTCGGGTACAACAGGTGTCGCAGCTGTTGTTGAAAAGCGCAGATTTGCCGGAGCAGAACTCAAAGTAGATTATTATGACATTGCTGTCAGTAGAATTACGGACGCTATCGAAGGGCGCGCTAAGATTCGTGACGATGTACCTGTAGCATCCCCTAACCCTAATACTGCGGTTGCAAAACTCCCCAAAGAATTTGCTAAAGCGAGGAAGATTCGAATTGACTAGAAAAAAGAAAGCCAGAAAAATCCTTACTGAGGAGCAAAAGAAAGAACGAGACCGAAAAAAAAAGGAAGCGGCTTTTAAGCGAAAAATAAAGACTACGTTTATAGCTGCTGGCTTTTTCCATCTCCCCAGCAATGGGAAAACATTTAAAATCGGATATAGAGACGTTGAACTTGATTATCTGTTCATTTACGAGAATGTCATTTTGATCTGTGAAGATACCTGTGGTCAAAAAAAGGATAAGGACCACATCCGGAAAAAAAATGAATCTTTTCAAGAAATCAGGAATCATTTAAAAGAGTTTCTTGATTGGATGATTGAAACATTTCCTGATGAACGAGCTTTGGTCGAAAAGTACCATGTAGATCGTTATCAGGTCTTCTACCTGTACATTCCGCAGAATGAACTTAATCTTACTGCTGATGAACGGGCACTTTATGAAAAACTGTTGTTTGTCGAACCAGAAACGCTTTCGTACTTTAATAAAATGGCTCAGTGTATACACCATTCTGCGCGTTATGAAATTTTCCGTTTTTTGGGTATAAAAGATGAACATCTCGGAAACAGTAGCAGCGAAGGAGCCAAAACAACCATAAAAGCCCCTATCATTTATCCAGAGGATGTTACAGGGCTACGGAACGGTGTACGAATTGTTTCCTTTATGATGTCTGCTGAAAAACTCTTGCGAAACGCTTATGTGCTCCGTAAAGATAACTGGGAAGAATCCATTTTTCTATATCAGAGGTTAATAGAAAAGGAGAAAATTAAGAGTATACGCGCGTTCTTAGCCAGTAAAGGCTAGGCATTTTATAACAATATCATTGTAGCATTGCCAGATAATGTGACTTTTGAAGATGATTCTTCCAATCCTATTCCTAAGGATAAAATCGCCAATTTCCAGCACTGCAAGCTAGTAATGCCCGACGAAATGAACAGTATATGTGTTATTGACGGACAACATCGTATTTTCGCTCACTATGAAGCTCCTAGTAAAGATAAGTACGAAATCAAAATTGCTGTGTTACGAAAGCAACTGCATATGCTGGTTACTGGATTGATTTTTCCTGCTGGTATGAGTGAGGCTGATCGAAAGCAGATTCAGAGTGAGATATTCCTTGACATAAATGATAATACGAAGAAAGTTGCAGCTAATGTGTTGACTCATATCGAAATGCTCAAGGACCCTTTCTCAGATATTGGTCTTGCACGGCGCGTTATTGAAAAGCTCAACAAGCAGCGCGTTTTTCTGAACCGATTTGAACTATCATCTCTCGATGAAGAGAAGATCAAAGTATCGTCCATAATTAAGTTTGCGATGCGCTATTTGGTAACAATCAAACCTGCAGACGGAAAAACAAGTCTCTATGCTTATTGGGATGGCAATAAAGAGGCTCTTCAGAAAAAGGACGAATCTGCACTGAATGCATATATTGAATTCTGTGCAAAGCAAATCGACATATATTTTTCTTCTGTCAAGGATGTATTCAAAGCAGCATGGAACGATCCGCAGTCTAAGATACTTTCTGTTATTGCTATTAATGGTTTTATTATCGCATTGAATCGTCAACTATCAAAAAACGGAGTTGGAAACCATGACTCCTACAATCGGTACTTCCAGAATATGAACATGGATTTCTCAAAAGAAGGTTTTCCCTATACTTCCAGCCAGTATCGCAAATTCTCCAGTCAAATTCTACGTGACGCCTTTGGTTTTACAGAAAAAGAGTTAGATAATTTCTAAACAGCGATAACCTTTACAATATTAATCCTCCTTAGGGATATTTGCAGGGTACGCCTTATTTCATCAATAAAGGCATCTATACCAATATCTCTTTTGTTTGTCACAAAACATTGATACATGTAATTTTCTACAGCTTCGATTTCTTGCAAGGTTAGATCGTTCAATATCAAGAATATATCCCCATGTATAGAAAGTTCAATTACGTCCATGACATCCTCCAACAACATACTATGGAACAACACTCTCTAGTATATTACACAGAATTAGTTCAATTCATTCTTCGATAAGGTAAAATAAGTCGCAAAAATAAGGGGATAAGGTCCACTCCTTGATAAGGTAAGATAAGGAACCTGTTAACAAAAAAGGAATCAGAGCAGAAGGTGGATGCTTTCGAGACGGGGGGATAAGGTAAGATAAGTTGCGCAAAATGAAAG
>CDZQ01051748.1_pt1 | contig 13850 bp, 10 predicted proteins | sample 554831 | NCBI WGS metagenome assembly CDZQ01 (sample SAMEA3182112, study PRJEB8094) | gut metagenome | biome: human; feature: gut; material: Stool; isolation source: human stools | place: Canada | collected 2013-05-06
CCCAGGAAGCCCGCCACAAATTCGCAATTGGGATGGTTATACAGGTCGTTGGGGGTTCCCTCCTGCATGATGTGGCCGTCCTTCATCAGCACAATGTGATCGGCCATGGTCATGGCTTCCGTCTGGTCGTGGGTGACGTAAATGGTGGTAATGCCCAGTTGCGTCTGAATCTTTTTCAGCTCATACCGCACCTGATCCCGCAGCTTGGCATCCAGGTTGCCCAGAGGTTCGTCCAGCAGGAATACCTGGGGGTCGCGCACCAGCGCCCGGCCCAGCGCCACCCGCTGGCGCTGACCGCCGGACAACTCCGCCGGGCGGCGATCCAGAAGATGGTCGATGGACAGCATCTTGGCCATTGCGTCCACCCGGCGCTGAATCTCCTCCTTGGGCGCTTTCTTGGTCTCCAGGGCAAAGGACATGTTCTTGCGCACGGTCATGTTTGGATAAAGGGCGTATTCTTGGAACACCATGGCAATGTTGCGTTCCTGGGGCGGCACAAAGGTTTTCTTCTTTCCGCCCTCCATCTCGGTCATCCGCTCCTCGCCAAAGCAGATGGTTCCCTCCACCGGCTCCAGCAAACCCGCAATGCAGTGCATGGCCGTGGACTTTCCACATCCCGAGGGGCCGAGGAATACGCAGAACTCCCCATCCTTCACCGTCAGGTTCAGGGAATCCAGCACCTTCGTCTTGCCCCGGTTATAGGACACGCTCATGTTCCGGATTGAAATAGCAGCCATGTGCCATCACCTTTCTTTTCTTGCAGTCATTTCTATTTGCCAAAGGCCGCTACGTCCATGCCGAACCCATAGTCAAACAGCGGATTTTCCAAATCCTTGGGCAGGTCTTCCCGCTGGGCCAGCACCTGTTCCATATCGGCGGGAATCTGGAAGGGCAGCCGTCCCGTGATGGGCGTTTCGCCGTACAGCGCCGCCACCACCGCGTCCGCGCCGCAGGTTGCGCCGGGGCGATAGGCCAGCATCACGCTGTCGCACAGCTCCACCACCGGGGTCAGCACATAGGCCCGATTCATCAGCACCACGGCCACCACATTGGCGTTGGCCGCCCGCAGCGCCTGCATCAGCGCCAGCTGTTCCTCGGGGAATTCCAGCGTGGCCGTGCCCCAGGCGGGCTCGTGGGTTCCGCTCTTTTCACCGATCACCAGCACCACCGTCTGCCCGGACAGATCTGCAGGTACCTGGGAAGCGTCCTGATAATAGGTCACGTTTTCCTCGCCCAGCCGGTTCCGGAACGCCTGCAAAATGCTGGTTCCGCCCAATTCCATAGGTTCTTTCACCGTCCATCCGCTGTTGAGGGCGCGCACATTGTCTGCCAGCTCGCCCGCCACAATGGCCGTCTCTGCCAAAGGCTGGGCGTTTTCATATTTCACCATGGTGAAGGAACGGGCAGCTGCTTCCGTGGCTACGGCCCTGTGGGCTTCGCTGCCCACAACCGCAGAGGCCGCATTCTCATCCACATAGGGATTTTCGAAAAGGCCCAGTTCAAACTTGGCAATCAGAATCCGGCGGCAGGCATCCTCCAGGCGCTCCTCGGGCACTTCGTCCACCACGGAACGCATGGAGCGCACTCCCGCGCCGCCCAGAATGTCCGCGCCCGCGTTGGCCGCGCCGGAGAAGTTCAGGCCCCAGTCGGTCTGGATGATCCCGGTGAAGCCCAGTTCTCCCCGCAGCAGGTCGGTCATCACCGCGGAGGACTGGTCGGCGTAGTTTTCCACCGCGTCGCCGCCCAGATAGGGCACGGTGGAATAGCCATAGGGCATCACCGCCGCCACACCGGCTTCAATGGCCGCCTTGAATCCCGCCAGGTGCAGTTCCAGGGAATCCTCCTGAATGGTCAGGGGCGTACCATCCACGCCATCGGTCTGGCCGCCGGAACCGGGGAAGTGCTTCACCGTGGCAATCACCGAATCCTTCGTCAGGCCGTTTCCGCCCTGCAAGCCTTCCACGGCGGCCACGATCAGGTTCTGCACCACTTCCGTATCCTCGGAATAGCACTCCTGGTTGCGGCCCCAGCGGGGATCGGTGATCAGGTCGGCATCCGGCGAAAGCGCCATGCGCACGCCTACAGCCTTCAGTTCCTCCCGCAAAACCTCGTTGAGTCGGCGCACCAGGTCGGCATCGTTCACCGCACCCTGGCTTATGGCGTCCGGCAGGAAGGTGGCATCTTTCACATAGGCCGCGCCAGCTTCCGTGTCCATGGAGAAGATGACGGGAATGCCCAGCGGGGAACTTTCGCTCAGCTCCTGAATCTCGTTGGTGCGCACTGCCGCATCGTAGGCGCTGTCAAACACATACTCATACACCAGCGCGAAGCCCACGTTGGACTCGGCGAACCAGCTGTCCTTCTTACTCACCAGAGTCAGGTGCACCATCTGGCAGGCCTTCTGGGTGGCATCCATCTGGGCGAGCAGGTCATCCGCCCGCTCTTCCGGAGTTTTCCGCCAGTCCTCATACACATCCAGCACGCCATTGTCGTTCAAATCTTTGAATTGCAGACCGTCCACTTCAATGATGGATTTCACCTTCGCCACCAGTTCGGGCTGAACCGGCGCTTCCTCCGCCAGCACCGGCGCGCCGCACAGGGCCAGGCTTCCAGCCGTCAGCAGTCCGATGAGGCGTTTTGCCATGGATTTTTTCATTTGGAATCTCCTTTCCAATTGTCAGGACGCAGTGACAGCGCCGCTCATCTGGCCGCTGATGAGATACTTGCCCATGAAGATGTACAGCACCAGCACAGGCAGCGCCAGAATCAGGGAACCCGCCATCTGCACGTTGAATTCCGCCGCCATGGTGCCCGCCAGTTCGTTCAGGGCGATGGTGGCGGGCTTGGAATCGTATCCTCCCAGCACCAGGGCAAAGAGCATTTCGTTCCAGATGGACGTGCACTGAAAGACAAAGGTGGTAATCGTGGCGATCATGGTGTTGGGCAGCACGATCTTTCGATAAATCTGCCACATGCCATTGCCGTCGATCATCGCCTGGCGAATCAGCGCGTCCGGCACATCCGCATAGTACCCCCGCATCATCACGGTGCACATGGGCATGCCGAACACCGAGTGTACCAGCACCAGGCCCCAGATGTTGTCATACAGGTTCAGGGCGCTGATGGTTTGCAGCAGGGGGATCAAAATGGCCTGGAAGGGCAGGTACGTGGCCGCCACCAGTGCGATGAAGAACACGTTGTTCAGCCGGAACTTCCACTTGCTCAGGGCATACGCACAGATAGAACCCAGAGCCACCGAACCCGCCGCGCCGAAGATCGTCACCACCAGGCTGGTCATCAGGGGCATGCCCAGCTCCTCCATGGCGCTGGCATAGCCCTCCAGCGTCCACTGGGTGGGCGGCGCAATGGGGGTGGACGTCATCACTTCGCTGTTGGTCTTGAAGGACGTCATCACCGTGCCCCAGAAGGGGAGCATGTAAAAGACGAGAAACACCACCATGATAAGGTAGTACACAATGTGCAGCACTGTCATATGCCACTTCGGGCGAACCTTCGCCGTCTGCGCCTGCTGGGCAGCCTTGCTGCGCTCAATACCCGAGGAGTTCTGCATGGTTCATCACTTCCTTTTATTCGTCCAATAGGTCAGCGGCATGATCAAAACCAGCACCAGCGCCAGCAGGAAGCAGCTGATGGCCGAGGAGTAGGCAAAATTGTTGTTCTGGAACGCTTCGTTGTACATCCAAATGGGCAGCGTCCAGGCGGAAGACGTGGTGTATCCCACCAGCGACACGATGAAGTCAAAGGAGCGCAGCGCGTACATGGCCAGAATGGTGATGCAGCTGCCCATGGCGCCCTTGAGCTGGGGAATGACCATCTTGAAGTAGATGCGGGGCATGTACGCACCGTCCAGCTTGGCCGCGTTGATCACGTTCACCGGCACGTTCTTGATGGCTGCCAGGAAGATCACCGCCACGTAGCCGGAGAACTGCCACACCATCGCGATGATGATGGAGAGCATGATCGTGGCGTTGCTGGATGCCCACATCAGGTGGCCGTCAGCCATGGCGGCGGAGACGTTCACTCCCAGCATTTTCAAAAAGCTGTTCAGCACGCCGCCGGTGGGGCGATACATGTAGGCCCACACCGTGCCCGTCACCACAAAGGACAGGGCAAAGGGCAGCAAAATCAGCGTGCGGAACACCGTGGTTCCCCTGAGTCCCTGATCCATGATCAGGGCCAGGAACAGCCCCAGAAGCAGGCAGATGGGAATCAGGCAGAACAGGAGAAGCGTGTTCTTCAGCGCCGGCCAGAAGTAGGGACTGGAGAACATCTTGGCATAATTGCCGAAGCCGCCGAATCCATAGCTGGCTTCCAGTTCGCCGCTCTGCCAGTCCGAAACGGAAACCCACAGGTTCCAGCCCAGGGATACATACACGAAGTAGATCAGCGCCGCCGCCGGGAAACAAATCCAGATCAGCGGGTGCTTTTTGAGGAACTTATGTACCGGGGCCACTGTGCGCGGCGCGAACCGGAGCAGCAACTGATACACCAGTATCACCGCCGCCACAATGCCCACGCCTGTCCAGAAGCCGCCGCGATCCTCAAAGGTCATATAGACCAGGTTATCCAGAAAATCCTGAAACACAGGCACAACCTCCATCCTTTTCCGGAAAAAACAGGGGCGGGGCCAACGCCACGCCCCTGTTTTTCGCCTGTTCTCAGTTAGTCGTCGTAGCTCAGGCCCCACCCGTAATCATACAGGGGATTTTCCAGGTCAAAGGCCACATCGCCGGACTGGGCGTTCACGCTGTCCATGTCCCTGGGGAACTGGATGGGCGTTTTGCCCGTGGGGTTGTTCAGGCCGAAAAGGGTTTCGGCGATGGCGATGCCACCCTGCTGACCGGGATAATAGGCTTCCAGAATGGCATTGGTGTTCTCATCGCACCAGGTCAGAATGTAAGGCCGGCCGCCGGTGACCACCGTGATGATCTGGCCATTGGTGTTGGCCTTCACCGTTTCCAGAATTTCCTGCTGGGTGGCGGTGATTTCCAGCGTGTCATAGCCCCACGGCGGATCGTGCTGATAGCTGGGTTCGCCCACGGACACGATGACCACATCAGCTTTGGCCGCGGCTTCCGCAATGGCAGCCACATCCTCGGCGATGTAGGTCACGGTGTCGGTCTCCCCGGCATAGGCTTCCACCGCTGCCGCGATGGTCAGGCCCTGCTGTTCAGAAGACCAGCCGCCCACCAGGCTGGCCATGTCCCCGGCACGGGGGCCACACACCAGAATGTTCAGCCCGGTGTTGGCCGAAAGGGGCAGAGCGCCGTCGTTCTTGAGCAGGGTCATGGCTTTCCGGGCCGCTTCCAGGTTCACAGCCGTGCTTTCCTCGTTGCCCACAAAGGCCACAGCGGCCTCCACGTCGCAATAGGGATTCTCAAACACGCCCAGTTCGAACTTGGCCTTCAAAATGCGGGTGGCAGCCTCGTCCAGAATGCTCTCGTCGATCTTGCCTTCCTGGGTCAGTTCTTCCATCTGGTCGATCAGGCGAATGGACTCGCCGCCGATTCCATCCACGCGACTCTGGGTTACGCCGATGAGAATGGCTTCTTCATCAGAAACTTCCTCGCCCGTCATGGTACCCAGGGCTTCCTGAATGGCCCAGATCATGCCCCAGTCGGTCTGAATGATGCCCTCAAAGCCCATCTCGCCCCGCAGCAGGTCCTGCAACGTGGCTGCGCTGCCGATGGCGGAGTTTTCCATATCCAGCGCCAGGGGCACGGAATAATAGGGCATCACAGAACCCACATTCACTTCCAGCGCCGCGTAGTAGGGTTTCAGGTGCATTTGCAGGGTTTCTTCGTCCGACACGATGGGCGAAGTGTCCTTGCCGTCCATCTGCGGGCCAGCGCCGGGGAAGTGCTTCAGGCAGGCCACGATTCCGCCGGGGTTCAGGCCGTCCGCCCCGTTCTGGAACGCCACCACCTGGGCGCGGGTCATCTGCGTCACCAGATCCCCGTCCTCGCCAAAGGTTTCCATCACACGGCCCCAGCGGGGTTCGGTGGCGATGTCCGCTTCCGGCGACAGGGTCATGCGCACGCCAATGGCAATGTGTTCCTCCCGGGCGATTTCCGCCAGCTTTGTGACCAGTTCTTCATCCCGGGTGGCCGCAAGGGCCAGGTTGTGCGGCGTGACCGTGGCACCGGTCACATAGCTCAATCCGTGCACGGAATCCATGGACACCAGCACCGGCACACCCAGCCGGCTGGCTTCCGCGTATTCCTGAATGGTGTTCATGGAGGTAGCCGCGGCCTCCACGCTGTTCAGTTCCCGGATCAGCAGCATGCCGATGCCGTATTCCTCGCACCATTTGTTCAGATAGGAAGGAATGTTCCCATCCGCCCGGGGCAGGAACGTGGGGTGCTGCATCTGCGCGATCTTCTCCCGCACCGTCATCTGGCTCACCAGGTCCGCCGTGCGGGCATCCGCGTCCTGCCGCCAGTCTTCATACACGTCCAGCTTCCCGTTGCTGTTCAGGTCGATAAACTGATACCCGTCCACTTTGAGAATCTGCTTCACCCGGGGCTGCAATTCGGGCTGCACATATTCCCCTTCCGCGATGGCGCCGCCAAAGCCTGTCGTCGCCATCGCCGCGGCGCACAGCAGCGTCGCACCGCGCTTGAACCACTTATTCTTCCACAAGGTTCCATTCCCCCTTCACACTGGATTCCTTCATGATGTCCACGATTTTCTTGGCAAAGAACTCGGCGTCGTGCTCAGCGGAGGTGGCAAACTCCTGAATCTGCGTTTGCAGACTGGTGGATGCGCTCCAGGGCAGAGCCGTGCCGTGGGTGAAACTTGGATAGACCTTCGTGTCCGCCGCCATCAGCTCGTTTTTGAATTCCAGCGTCAGTGGGCAATACACGCTGTCCGGCGTGTCGTTGTAGGGAGAAATGCTCTCCTTCAGCGTGGAGAAGGCCGCCTGCACCTGGGGAGTGGACACGTTGTACGCCCAACGCATGCCCGCTTCCACGTCCGCCGAATCGTTACTGACCACAAAGCCATCAATGCACATGCCGAACCAGCCGTCCGTGCCGGGGAAGGTGAACACGCCATAGTCCTCGCCATACACCTGACCCATGCTGGTCATCAGCGGCTGCATCCAGGCACCCATGATCTGCATGGCGTAGGTTCCCGCCACCACCTGGCCGCTGGCCTCATACCAGTCCCGGCTGCTGTGGTCGGGCGCCACGTATTCCATCATGCGGGAATAGGTGGACAGCACCTTCGTCACGTCTTCCAGATTGTAGTTTCCGTTGATGAAGTCCTCATAGATCTGGGGATCCGTGCCCATCATGATGTTTTCAAACACCTGGCAGGCGGGCCAGCCCTTCCGGTCGCCCAGGTCAAGGGGGTATTCCCCATCGGGCATCTTGGCCGCCAGTTCCTCGCAGATCGCCCAGAATTCGTCCCAGGTGATGTTCTGATGATCCGGGATCTCCACGCCGTACTTCTCGAACACGTGGATGTTGTAGAAAATCACGTTGGTCTTGTGAATGCCAATGGGTACGATGTACTTGTTGCCATCAGAGGCGGTGCAAAGTTCCTCCAGGCCGGGCAGCGCCCGCTCCGACAGGTTGCCATAGTCCCACAGGGCGTTGAGCTTGAGCAGCATTTCGGAGTTGAGATAGGGCTCAATTTCCTGGCCCGGATGGGCCTGGAAGGTTTCCGGGCTTTTGCCGGACTGCTGGAGCACCTTGACCTTCATCACCATCGCGCCGCCCGCGCCGCCGGGAATGGCGTTGGACTTGGCCCGCACCGCAGGGTACACTTCCTTGAAGCCGTCCACCACGCTCTCAATGGCGTCCTTCTCGCCGCCCGCCGTCCACCAGTGATACACATTGGCCGTGCCCTTGGTGGATGTATCTTCCAGTATGGCGGGGAAATCCAGAGTATCTGCGTCCACCTTTTCCCGCTTGGCTGCCAGAGCCACGCTGGTGCTCCCCAGCAACAGCATAACCGCCAACAGCATCGCGCAAATCTTTTTCGCTGTCACGAAGCGCTCACCTCTCTTTGTCTGCATTGCTTAGTCCACAAAAGTCATGGTACCCCACAGGCTGGGGTTTTCGTCCACGTTGTAGCTTTCCGGGCTGCGATCCCGGCCTTCCAGTTCCGCCGAGCACTGCATGCGCAGGCTGTGAATGCCCGGGCAGGGAAGATCCACATCCAGGATGGAGCAGTCGAACCCGACGGTAACGCCCGCGGCCGGCACCAGTGCCGGGATGTTCTCGTTGCTCAGCTCCGCCAGGGAAATGCGGCTTTCCCAGATGATGCCGCCTTCCATGTCGGCGATGGCACCTTCATAGTCCTCGAAGACCATCTCGTCGCCATATTCGCCTTGGGTCTCCCAGCCCATGGGATCGGCGATCATGTCCCTGTCAATGTAATTGAAGAAGTCGAATTCGTCCTTGTACTTGTCCGCAGACTGCACAATGCGCCAGTCAGTGGCGGTGTAGGCCGTGCGCTCCGGATCCGCTTCCGGATCGGTGCTCAGGAACAGGATGATGGCATCCAGCTCGTCCAGCGGGAAGCCTTCCCGGTATACCAGGGGCGTGTCATCAAAAATCTTCATAGCGATGTACAGGTTTTCCTCGTCCCACATGGCGTAAAGCTCCATCGCACAGTCCGCCTCACCATCCCAGTGCTCAATCTGGTCGATGATCTGGCCCTCATGGTCGATGCGCAGGTGCTTCGCAGTGTCCCACTCGCTCAGGTCGCCATCAATCACCACGTCCCCAGCCCGCGGAGCTTCCAGATTGGGGCCGGTATAGGCCAATGCCGAGCTGCTCATGACCATCAGCATCGCCAGCAGAAAAACAATGCGCTTCCGAATAGATTTCATCCTTCTCGTTCCTCCTCATGCTTTGTTTTTGGGCCCGTTCGTTGGTATCCTTTCCACTGTCTCCATTATACCCGTCTGTCCCGCCAGTGCAATGGAATATCCAGCACAACCCATGGGAATATCCTATCCGACGGGCAAAAATGGGCTTTCGTGCTGGAAAAATCCAGCACTTTTCCTGGGAAAATTCTGCACAAATGGCTTTTCCCAAAAACCTGTGCTATAATAACTGTGAACAGCGGGAAAGCCGCCCGACCTGTTGCGCAACGAAGGAGGATTTGCCTGTGAAAATGGACAGAAAACTCACCTTGCTGTTTTCCATCCTGGTGGTCATCGTGACAACGTGCAATTCCATTTATGCCTTCAATTATAATATCTCCCTGCTGCACGAGAATACCTACAACGTTCTGCGAGCCATCGGCACCAAGATGCTTTCCCAGGCCGAATCTTTTCTGCAACTGATGGATTATGCCATCGAAGAATTGACCAGCAATATTGTGTTCATGAACGCCATGCGCAGCGCTTCCACCGAGGGCGACAACTGGGACGAAATCGACCAGTTGGAGATGCAAAATCTCATGTTCCAGACACTTTTTGAAGAACCTTTGACGGAGAATTTTTATCGGGTGAGTGTATACGCGCCCAACGGCTTCTATCTTTCCAACCACTTCGAAAAAAATGGCGGGGTGGTCAGCATGTCGGAAGAAGCCCGCGACATCATCGCCTCCCTGCCCTATCTGGAGCGGGTGAACACTTCGCCCTCCACCATACATATCATTGAACCGCATATGGATCCCTGGAACACCAGCAACAGCAACATCGTGGTGTTCTCTGCGGTCCGTGCCGTCACATGGCACGGACAGGGCATCGGCTATATTGAGGTTTCCGCCTCGGTGGAGGAGCTGATGCGCATCTTCAGCGCTGAGGAAATGGACGGGTTGACGGCCCACGCCGTCTTTGACGATGGGTTGCAATTCTTCCGGTTTTACGGAGACGATGCCCACTACCCCAATGCCGCTGACTCCGCCGCAAAGATTTTCACCTTGGAGGACGGCTCTCAGCGCTTTGCCATCCGCCTGCGAAGCAAAGCGCTGGGGCTCAATGTGTATGTAGCACAAAAGGTGGAAGCCTATGATGCCCGCGCCCGCCATCTGCTCATAGAGCATCTTACCTTTGGCGGCATCGTTCTGCTGGCAGGCATAGCCATCACCATTGCCATTTCCAAGGGGCTGACCCGCTCTATCCACCTGCTGACAGACAAGCTCCAACATCTGTCCTCCCGCAAAGTGGTGGACACATCGGCAGAACTCCCCCTGGAATTCGTGACTTCCCCCAGGGACAGGGAAATCCACACCCTGGAGCAGGTGTTCAACGATCTGATGCTGCGCCTGCGAAAAAGTTCCCAGCGGGAAGTTTCCCTGCAAAACACCACTATCCAGGCCCAACTCAACGCCCTGCAAACCCAGATCAATCCCCATTTTGTGTACAACACCCTGAACGTCATCAGCGCCAAGGGGATGGAAAGCGGCAATGAAGAGATCCTGGACATCTGCGACCAGTTTGCCCAAATGCTGCGATACTCCTCGGATCTCCGCTCTCGCACGGCCACGCTGGCCGAAGAGGTAGCCAACGCCCGGCGCTACCTTCTGCTGGCCAAAGCCCGATATGAGGATCAGCTGGAGTTCTGCATCCACATGCCAGAAGATGCCGATGCGCTGCTTTTGCCCAAACTGACCTTGCAGCCGCTGGTGGAAAACGCCATCACCCACGGTTTCAAAGGCCAACCCGGCAAGAAAACCGTTACCCTGCTGGGAGAACACGCAGGCGACCAGTTCCGCATCGTCATCCGCGACAGCGGCAATGGATTCTCCCTGGAAGTTCTCCAGCGTCTGAACGCGGCCTTTGCCGAAATTGATGAAAAGCCAACGCCCTATGCGGATCCATCGGACGGGCACATCGGCCTGATCAACACCTATCTCCGGCTGTACTATTACAGCCGCGGAAAAATCCGCATGCGCCTGTACAACAATGACGGCGCTGTGGTGGAAATTACCCTTCCCTGCGAAAGGAGCGAAAAGTGATGTTTACCATTCTTCTGGTGGATGATGAAGCCCCCGCGCTGCGTTTTTTGCAGGCCATTATTGGAAAATACGCGCCGGAATACCAAATTGTGGCCTCCTGTTCCAGTGCCGAAGATGCCCTGGTCACTCTGCGCTCCCAGCGCATTGACCTGCTGATGACCGATATTTCCATGCCCGGCATGGACGGCATCTCGCTGGCTCGGGAATCTCGCGCCCTGCAACCGGATATTCGCATTGTCATCATATCGGGATACGCGGAATTTGAATATGCCCAAGGTGCCATTCAGGCCGCTGTGGACGACTATATTCTCAAGCCGGTCACCATCCCCCACATCACAGCTACGCTGGACAAGATCCGAGCCAAACTTTCCCTGGCCCGTTCCAGCCAGGAGCCTGCCATTCTGGCGGACTTATTTAGTGGCAAACTCCGTAATTCAGATGCGCTGCAGCAATTCTACGGCAGCGGAAAATACCATTTTGCCTACATTCGCTGGGGCAATCTGGTGCATTTCAACGAGGAACCCCTCTGCGTTGCATCCCCCATGGACGAGCAGGGGCAGCCTTTTCGCGTGTTGCAGGGACGCAATCCGGACGAGCGGATTCTCTACTCCCGCGCCGAGGTAGCTGTTGGAACGTTTCAAACTGCCGCCAAATCTTATGCAGCCCAGGAGCGCAACGTGCCCACCTGGTCACTGATCTTCAGTCGGAACCCCGCGTCTTTTTCTTATCTGCCCGATTTTGTGCACAGGGCAGAATCCCTTCATCGACACACCACCGTCATCGGCCGCCACCAGTATATGTATCTCTCCCCGGTGCCCAACAATGAGGAAAAGGCGCACATTCCGGCCAGTACCCTGAAAAAGCTGGAATATTTCTGCCAGAATGGCAATAAGCGCCACATCAAGGATTTGCTGTTCGGCATGGCCACAGACTGGTCCAAGCGGCAGGTTCCTCAGTTGCACGTGTATTATATGATCCAGCAGTTGATACATACCGCCCTCCCCTTCAAACCCAGCCTGTCCCACAACCAGGACGCGGTGTATCGGGAAATGCGGGAGCTGATGGGGTGCGCCGCCCATTATGGGGATCTGATGGTGGGGATTTACACCCTGTTGTTTGACGACTCCCTGGACGTGGATAAAAAGCTATCCCCCGAAGATCTGTTCAGCTATGCCCTGTCCTACATTCGGGACAATTACGGTAATCCGCTGAGCATTTCTCAGGTGTGCAGCGAAATCGGCATTTCCCAGACGTACCTGAGCCGCCTCTTTCGCAAATACGGCAACACTTCTTTCAACGCTTACCTGACCCAGTGCCGCATGGAGGGGGCTATGAAGCTGATGCAGGAGCATCCCGATATGCGCCTGCGGGACGTGGCCGCCTGTGTGGGATATGAGGATTCCTCCTATTTCAGCAAGGTTTTTCACCAGATGACGGGCAAAACGCCCTCACAGTGGGTGAACGATCTCACAAACGAAACGCCCTGAATACCCGTTTGTCTTCCCTCGCTTTATTTCTCCCCAGGAAAGCCCTCTTTTTAATGCCCATTTAAGGTTGCCCCTGTACAATATATCAAAACCATTCCAAGGAGGGCGAACCATGCGGCTGTTGCTGGCGGAGGACGCAGCTTCCCTGTCCCGCGCGCTGTGCGCGATCCTGACCAAAAATCATTATGCCGTGGATACGGCATGCGATGGTGAGGAGGCCCTGGCCTTCCTGGAAACCACTGTGTACGATGGCGTTGTGCTGGACATCATGATGCCCAAAGTGGACGGCATCACCGTTCTGTGAAGTGATAAACTAAAACTGGACACGGAGGGGGTAGAAACTGGACACGGAAAAACGTATTCTGAGAAGGATACAGGAAAATTGGACAGAGGAGTTTAAGAAGTGAACACCAAAGTCAAACCGTGGACAGGAGGGTACCCCAATGAAGTACACAAAGGACCAAAGATTGGACATAGGTCGGAGGATCTACGAAGGAGAGATCAGTCGGTTCGAAGCGGCAGCGGAATATGGCATCGGATCAAACACTGCGCGCGAATATATGCGGCTGTATCGTGCGGAACACCACCTGCCAGTAAGGCATGTGGAGAGCAATGCTGAGAAGATAAAAGAACCTCCTCGGCCACCGGCTCGTCTGGAAGATTACGAGACGATGAGCAAGGAGGAACTGATTCAGGAGCTGGTTCGCGCCAAGATCATAGAAGCACGGCTAAAAAAAGGATACGAGGTGAAGGGAGCTGGTGCTCAGAAGGAGTTTGCTCCTTTAGACAGCAAGAGTACCAAGTAATCCTGGAGCTGTCCAGTATGTTCCCGGTTAAATTGCTGTGCGAGATGATGGACATCCAGAGAAGTAGCTTCTACAACTGGAAAGCGCATCTTTCCAAGCCTTCGGAACGGGAAAAAGCACTGGTGGCAGCAATCATGCTGTTCAAGGAATACCATTTGAAGTATCCGTCGCATGGCTATCGCTGGCTGAATGCAAAGATATTTCTGGATACCGGCAAGAAGATGTCGGATCCGTATGCACACAAGTGCTGCAAGGCAATCGGTATAAAAAGCCATGCAAAGCACTACCGGTATAAGAAACCAGGGAATCCGTACAGAGTTTTCCCGAATCTGCTCATGACGGAGATGGCGATTTCTGGTCCGCTGCAGTGTATCGTGAGTGATATGACAGCATTCCATGTAAAAGGTTCGTACTACGAACTGACATTGTATATGGATTTGTGGAATAATGAGATCGTTAGTCATTCACTTTCATCCAGGCGTGGCGACCGAATGACCTACATCAGCGGGCTAACAGATCTGCTGGAACTGAAGAAGGAATTCCCGGATATGCGGATGGTGCTGCACTCAGATCGAGCCTGTTCAACAATTTCTGTAAAAGAGGTACGGAGTATGAT
>CDZQ01020988.1_pt1 | contig 13841 bp, 14 predicted proteins | sample 554831 | NCBI WGS metagenome assembly CDZQ01 (sample SAMEA3182112, study PRJEB8094) | gut metagenome | biome: human; feature: gut; material: Stool; isolation source: human stools | place: Canada | collected 2013-05-06
GGCGGTCCACCGAGGCGCAGAGCGCAGCGCAGCCCTCTCAAAAAAGAGGCAAAGCCTCTTTTTTGAAAGTCTTGGCGGCGATCAGGGCTTCTCCGGCAGCTTTGCCCGGTGGCGGATCTGGTTGAAGGCTCCGCCGTCCCGGTTGTTCCGGGCGATGAGGGCGGCAATCTGGCCCTGGGCGGCCTCCACCTCCGCTTTAAAATCCTGTGCCGCCACCCGCACCGCCCCGTGACCCAGGATAATCAGCTGCTCCAGGCCGTCGCTGGTGGCCACCCGCACCTGGTAGTCCCGGGCAATCTGGTAGGTGGCCCGCTCAATATAGGTGTCCGCAGTCTCCGCCTCCCGGGTGTACACCACGTGGATGTTCCGCCAGCGCTCCGTGGAGCCGGGGTTCCCCTTCACTCTGTAGGCGTCGAACACCAGAATCACCACGCATTTCCGGAAGCCCTGGTAGTTGCAGAGAATGTCCATCAGCATCAGGCGGGCCGCCTCCAGATTGGTCCGGGCCATCTCCCGCAGCTCGTCCCAGGCGAAGATGATGTTGTATCCGTCCACCAGCAGGTATTCCGGCCCTGCCGGCCGGTCCGGCACCGTGCGCTTTTTCGGCGGCGGCGGGGCCTTTGGCGTGGGCTGAAGGGCCCGCCGCTTCACCTGGCCGTAGGTTCGCTCAAAAATAGCCTGGAGGATTTTCTCCTCCTCCCGGCTTCCCGGGGGCGGCGGCCCGGAGCGGGCGGCGCGCTTTTCCGGGGGCGGCGCGTCCTCCTCCGGCGGCGTTCCGCCCCCGTCGGGCCGCAGGTGGGCCATGGCGGGCACCTGGTCCCACTTGACGGAATAGCCCGCTCCGTGGGCGCAGAATACCGAGTCCGCCGGGTTCTCCACATCCCGCTCCGGGTCGTAGCCCAGGCGGTCCGTAACGGCCTGGGCGTCCCGGCAGGGGCGGTAGCCCTCCACGGCGCAGGAGAGCCGCCCCCGGCCCCGGGTGTAGGCCGCCACGTCCCGGGCGTAGTCCCCCATGGCCGCCACCGGCGCGCCGCCCCGGAGAACGGCCATGTCCCCCGCTGTCTCCGGGCTGTCAAAGGCCCCGCCCATCTGCTGCACATCCCCCATGGCCCGGCCCAGGCTTCCGGCGGGCACCTCCAGGCGGAACCGGTACCAGGGCTCCAGCAGCACGCTCCGGGCCCCCATGAGCCCCTGGCGCACCGCCCGGTAGGTGGCCTGGCGGAAGTCGCCCCCCTCGGTGTGCTTGAGGTGGGCCCGGCCGGCGGTGAGGGTCAGCCGCATGTCCGTGATGGGGGAGCCGGTGAGGACCCCCAGGTGGGGCTTTTCCGCCAGATGGGTCAAAATCAGCCGCTGCCAGTGGCCGTCCAGCAGATCCGCGGGGCAGGTGCTGGCGAACTGGAGGCCGCTGCCCGCCGGCAGAGGCTCCAGGAGCAGGTGGACCTCCGCGTAGTGGCGCAGGGGCTCGTAGTGCCCCACTCCCACTGCGGGGGCGGCGATGGTCTCCTTGTATACGATGCTGCCGGGGCCGAAGGAGGCCTCCAGGCCAAACCGGTCCGCCAGCACCCGCTGGAGGATCTCCAGCTGCACAGGGCCCATCAGCTGGACGTGGATCTCCCGCAGAACCTCGTTCCACAGCACGTGGAGCTGGGGGTCCTCCTCCTCCAGCTGCCGCAGCTTGCCCAGGGCGGTGTGGACATCCCCGTCCCCCGGCAGCAGCTGGTAGGTTAGTACCGGCTCCAGGGCCGCCCGCCGGCCCGCCGCCTCCGCCCCCAGCCCCTGGCCGGGGTAGGTGCGGCTCAGGCCGGTGACGGCGCAGACCGTGCCCGCCTCCGCCTCCTCCACCGGCTGAAACCGCTGGCCGGAGTAGATCCGCAGCTGGTCCGCCTTCTCCTCCCAGCTTTCCCCGGCGGCGGACAGGCCGGTGAGCGCGGTTTTGACCCGCAGGGTCCCGCCGGTAATCTTCATATGGGTCAGCCGGGCGCCCTGGCTGTCCCGGGAAATTTTGTACACCCGGGCGGCAAAGGCGCCGGGGTAGGCGGGAAGAGGGGCCAGCCCCTCTAGGGCGGACAGCAGCGTGTCCACCCCCTCCAGACGGAGGGCGGAGCCGAAGCAGCAGGGAAAGATCCGCCGCCGCCGGACCAGATCCGTCAGATCCCCGTGGGATAGGGCGCCCCGCTCCAGATAGGCGGAAAGGGCCGCCTCGTCGCACATGGCCGCCTCCTCCCACAGCTTCTCCTCCGGCTGGGACAGATCCAGACAGCCCTCGCTCAGCTGCCGGTGCAGCTGGTCCAGCAGAGCGCCCCGGTCCACCCCCGGCAGATCCATTTTGTTGATAAAGAGGAACACCGGTACCTGGTAGCGCTCCAAAAGCCGCCACAGGGTCAGGGTGTGGCCCTGGACGCCGTCGGCGCCGCTGACCACCAGCACGGCGCAGTCCAGCACCTGCAGCGTCCGCTCCATTTCCGCGGAAAAGTCCACATGGCCGGGGGTGTCCAGCAGGGTGATTTCCAGCTGCCCCGCCTGGAGCACCGCCTGCTTGGAGAAGATGGTAATGCCCCGCTCCCGCTCCAGCTTGTCGGTGTCCAGGAAGGCGTCCTGGTGATCCACCCGGCCCAGGCGGCGGATCTGGCCGGTGGTGTAGAGAAGGGCCTCGGACAGGGTGGTTTTCCCCGCGTCCACGTGGGCCAGTATGCCTAGTACCAGTTTTTTCATGGCGGCTCCATTTGTGTGTGGAATGGTGGAATCAGCTGCCCCATTGTAGCATGAAGGGGGGCGGCGTGTCAAAAAAGCCGGGGCAGAAGCCCGGAAACAGCGGCGGCCCGCCGCGAAAGCGCGCGGCGGGCCGTGGACGGCTCAGGGCTCCCTCAATGGTGGTGGCCGCTGAAGATCAGCGCCATCCCCAGCAGCAGCCCCAGCATGGTGGACAGGCCGCTGAGCTTGTGCTGCCACAGCTGCTCCGACTCCGGCAGCAGTTCCGTGAACACCACATACAGCATGGCTCCGGCGGCAAAACTCAGGGACACGCTCAGCAGCACCGGGTTCATGGTTCCGATGGAGTAGCCCAGAATGGCCCCCAGAATGGTGGGCAGGCCGCTGAGGGCCGCTACCCCTACCGCCGCGGAGGGACGGGAGCCGCTGGTCAGCAGGGGGGCCGCGATGGACATGCCCTCCGGCAGGTTGTGCAGCCCGATAATCAGCGCCGCCAGCACACCGCCGCTGCCCGCCGTTCCCCCGGCGAAGGTGGCCCCGATGGCCATCCCCACGGGCATGTTGTGCAGCGCCACCGCCGCCGCCAGGACCAGCCCTGCCGTGTGCAGCGTGTGGTGTCCGCAGGCGCACATCTCCTCCCCGGAGCCGGTGAGCGCCGCCCCGGAATGGCTATGGCCGCCATCAGGCTCATGCTCGTGTTCATGCTCGTGTTCATGTTCGTGCTCATGTGCAGGCTCATGTCCGTGCCCATGGCCGCCGTGGCTGTGGCTGTGGTGGGCCCGCTTGTCAATCCAGCAGTTGAGCAGGTACGTGCAGCAGAATCCGATGAGAATCCACAGCAGCACCGGGAAAATGCCGCCCTCCTCCTCCGCGTCAATGATGAGGTCGAAGCACACCACACTGAACATAACCCCGGCGGTGAACCGCAGCAGCAGGCTCATAGCCCGGTCGGAGGGGTTGTGCAGGCCCGCGGCCAGCGCGCCGCCCAGAGCCAGGCCCCCCACCCCCGTCACGGCGGTGATGCATAGAATTTGCAGATATGTCTCCATTTGTCTCTCCCCTATCCGTAGTGTTTAGGCTTTCAGTATACCGCGCGGCGTGAAAATGTCAACCGACTTCCGCCGGTTTGCCCCGGTTTTTCTCCAAAACTGGAGGGAAATATCCGGAGGGAAATATCCCGAAATTCTTCCTTGACTTTTCTCAAAATTCCAGTATAATAGGATAGCTTGCATTCGCAGGCATATCCTTGCTCCCGCCGGAGAGCGGGGGCCATCAGTCCAAAAGGAGGTGCAACCAATGGCTAAGATTTCCGATAACTATGAGGTCGTATACATCATCGACCCCGCACTGGGCGAGGAAGCGATCGCCGCTACCGTGGAGCGTTTCAAGGCGCTGGCGGAGCAGCACGGCACGGCCGTGGAGGTTGAGGAGTGGGGCAAGCGCAAGCTGGCCTACGCCATCGACTACAAGACCGAGGGCTACTATGTCCTGATGTCCTTCACCAGCGACGGCGAGTTCCCCAAGGAACTGGACCGTATTCTGGGAATTACGGAGGGCGTCATCCGCTCCATGATCGTCTGCAAGGGCGAGTAAGGGGGCAACCATGTTAAACCGCATCATCATCATGGGAAGGCTCGTGCGGGACCCGGAGCTGCGCAACACCCAGTCCGGAATCGCCGTGACTTCCTTCACCCTCGCCGTGGACCGGGACTTTAAGAGCCGGGACTCCGGTGAGAAGAGCACCGATTTCATCGATGTGGTGGCCTGGCGGCAGACGGCGGAGTTCGTCTGCAAGTACTTCACCAAGGGCCGTATGGCCGTGGCGGAGGGCCGGCTCCAGATCCGCGAGTGGAAGGACCGGGACGGCAATAATCGCCGCAGCGCCGAGGTGGTGGCGGACAACGTCTACTTCGGCGACAGCAAGCGCGACGGGGGCGACAGCTACGGCGCTCCCCCCGCCTATGGCTCCAGCGCGGGAGGCTACGGCTCCGGCGCCGGCTACGGCGCGCCGGGCGGAGAGAGTTCCGGTTTCGCTGAAATCGATGACCAGGACGGCGACCTGCCGTTCTGAGGAAAGCGCGGCACGCTCTGCCGACATTTGTAACAGGAGGATAGTACCATGGCTATGGATCGCGAAAATAGACCCGCCCGCCCCGGCGCCCCCCGCAAGCGCCGGAAGGTTTGCCAGTTCTGCGTGGACAAGTGCGAGCACATTGACTATAAGGACGCCGCCAAGCTGCGCCGCTTTATTTCCGAGCGCTCTAAGATCCTGCCCCGCCGCACCACCGGCACCTGCGCCATGCATCAGCGCCAGCTGACCGAGGCCATCAAGCGAGCCCGTCAGATTGCTCTGCTGCCCTACGTGACCGAGTAAGTCACAGCGCGAGAGGCTTTTTGCCGCTCTTCGGCCCATTGGGCCGGAGGGCGGTTTTTTACGGAAAAAGATCCTGACGATGGGGGGAACCCACTTGACTTGTGGGAGGAGCCCTGCTATTCTGTACAAAAAAAGCCGAGCAATGGTGCGTCATGGTTCGGTTTCAACCGCATATTTGGCAAACCCGGCAAAAGCCGGCGACGCAAAGCTACAGGGCCTTACCGATGTTCGGTTGGCAGCCAGCTGCACTGAGTCGCAAAAATAGCGGTCAAGAAGCCAGCAGGCCAATGTCAAGAAGCCAGCAGAAATTTTGGGTTGACAGGGCAGGGCCAATCCGATATAATGCCATAGATATACAGACGGCCCCCAGGCCGGGAGAGGAGCGCATGTTGTGGATATTTTCCTGAAAAACGCCATGGTCTACAGGGATGGCCTTCTCTATCCCGCCCACATTGCCGTCCGTGATGGCCGTATTGTTTCCATTGCCGGGGAGTTGGAGCCCAATCCCGCCGCCCGCTGCATCGATCTTCATAATGCCGCCGTGTTTCCCGGTTTCGTTGATGTGCACGTTCATCTTCGAGAGCCGGGATTTTCTTATAAGGAGACCATCCGCACCGGCACCCTGGCCGCCGCCCGCGGGGGCTACGCCCACCTGGGCGCCATGCCCAACTTAAACCCGGTGCCCGACAGCCGGGAGCACCTGGCCGTCCAGCTGGAGATGATGGAAAGGGACGCCGTGGTCCATGTCCACCCCTACGGCGCCATCACCGTGGGGGAGGCGGGGGATACCCTGGCAGACCTGGATGCCATGGCCCCGGACGTGGCGGGCTTCTCCGACGACGGCAGAGGCGTCCAGAAGGACGCCGTGATGCGCACCGCCATGGAGAGGGCCAGGGCCCTCGGCAAGATTATCGCCGCCCACTGTGAGGATAACTCGCTCCTCCGGGGCGGGTACATCCACGACGGCCAGTACGCCCGCATCCACGGCCACCGGGGCATCTGCTCGGAGAGCGAGTGGGGCCAGATCGCCCGGGATTTGAAGCTGGCGGAGGAGGTGGGCTGTAAGTACCACGTCTGCCACATCTCCACAAAAGAGAGCGTCCGGCTCATCCGGGAGGCCAAGGCTCGGGGGGTGGATGTGACGTGCGAGACAGGCCCCCACTACCTGGTGTTCCACGACATGGACCTCCAAGAGGACGCCCGGTTCAAGATGAATCCCCCCATCCGGTCCGAGGCGGACCGGCAGGCCCTGGTGGAGGGCATTCGGGACGGCACCATCGACATGATTGCCACGGACCACGCCCCCCACAGCGCGGAGGAGAAGAGCCGGGGCCTGGAAAAAAGCGCCATGGGCGTGGTGGGGCTGGAGACCGCCTTCGCTGCCTGCTATACCCACCTGGTGAAGCCCGGGATTATCCCCCTGAAGGGGCTTATCGAACTGATGCAGGTTGCCCCCGCCCGGCGGTTTGGCTTCGGCACCCCCCTTCAGGAGGGACAGCCCGCCGATTTAACTGTATTTGACTTACACGAAAGCCGCCCCGTGGACCCGGAGGATTTCCAGTCCATGGGCCGGGCCACCCCCTTCGCGGGGATGCGCCTCACCGGTGTCTGCAAGCTGACCATGGTGGGCGGCCGGATCGTATGGCAGGAGGAGCAGAAATGAAACAGGGAATTTACACCATTGGGAGCAACCGGGCGCTGACCGCCGACGTGTGGGAGATGAGGCTTCTGGGGGACACGGCCCCCATCACCGCCCCGGGGCAGTTCATCAACATCCAGATGGAGGGCCTCTTCCTCCGCCGCCCCATCTCCGTCTGCCACTGGGACGATGAGGGCGTCACCATCATTTACAAGGTGGTGGGCAAGGGTACCGCCGCCATGAGAGGCATGGTCCCGGGCCAGACCCTGGACGTGCTGGCTGGCCTGGGCAACGGGTTCGACGTGGCAAAGTGCGGCGATAAAACCCTGGTCATCGGCGGCGGCGTGGGGGTGCCCCCCATGTACGGCCTGGCAAAAGCCCTGCTGGCGGCGGGGAAGACCCCCGTGGCCATCCTGGGCTTCAACACCAGGAGCGAAATTTTCTGCGAGGAGGCGTTCCGGGCTCTCGGCATCGAGACCATTGTCACCACCGTGGACGGCAGCTATGGCGCAAAGGGCTTCGTCACCGACGCCCTGCCGGAGCGGTACGACTACTTCTGTGCCTGCGGCCCCCTGCCTATGCTGAAGGCGGTGTACAGCGCCACGGCCACCTCCGGCCTTCTCAGCTTCGAGGAGCGGATGGGCTGCGGCTTCGGGGCCTGCATGGGCTGCTCCTGTGAAACCAAGTACGGCAGCAAGCGGATCTGCAGGGACGGCCCCGTTCTGGAGAAGGAGGAGATCATATGGCCGCAGCGTTAAGAAAATATGCCGCCGGCATATTTTCAGCGCAGGCCGCAGCGGCTATGCCGCGAGAAAAACCGCTTCCGGCAGAACACCAGGAGGTTCAAATATGCAGCAAAAAGACTTAAAAGTGACCCTGTCCGGGATCACCCTGGACAACCCCGTCATCCCCGCCTCCGGCACCTTCGGCTACGGCTACGAGTACGCCGAACTCTATGACATCAACTGCCTGGGCACCTTCTCCTGCAAGGGCACCACGAAGGACCCCCGCTTCGGCAACCCCACCCCCCGCATTGCGGAGTGCACCGCCGGCATGATCAACGCCGTGGGCCTCCAGAATCCCGGCGTGGAAAAGGTCATTTCTGAGGAACTGCCGAGGCTGGCGAAATGTTTCCACAAGCCCCTCATGGCCAACGTCAGCGGCTTTTCCGTGGAGGAGTACGCCTACACCTGTGAGAAGCTGGGCCGTGAGCCCCAGGTGGGCTGGCTGGAGGTGAACATCTCCTGCCCCAACGTCCACAATGGCGGCATGAGTTTTGGCGTGCATCCGGAGGCCGCCGCCCAGGTGACGAGGGCGGTGAAGGCCGTCACCACCAAGCCGGTCTATATGAAGCTGAGCCCCAACGTCACCGACATCGTCTCCATCGCCAAGGCCTGCGAGGCCGCCGGGGCCGATGGCATCAGCCTCATCAACACCCTGCTGGGGATGCGGATCGACCTGAAAACCCGCCGCCCCGTTATCGCCAACAGGATGGGGGGCTTCTCCGGCAGCGCCATCTTCCCGGTGGCGCTCCGGATGGTCTATCAGGTGTCCCAGGCAGTCTCCATCCCCGTCATCGGCATGGGGGGCGTCAGCAGCGCCGAGGACGTCATCGAGATGATGCTGGCCGGGGCCACCGCCGTGGAGGTGGGGGCGGCCAACCTGGTGAATCCCTTCGCCTGCCGGGATATCATCGCGGACCTGCCCCGGGTCATGGAACAGTACAGAATTGAAAAATTAGAGGATATCATAGGAGGAGCGCACAATGGGTAAGGATGTTATCATCGCACTGGATTTTGACAGCAAGGAAAAAACGCTGAAGTTTCTGGACCAGTTTACCGAGGAGAAGCCCTTCGTGAAGATCGGCATGGAGCTCTACTACGCCGAGGGACCCGCCATCGTCCGGGAGATCAAGGCCCGGGGCCACAAGATTTTCCTGGATCTGAAGCTTCACGACATCCCCAACACCGTGAAAAAGGCCATGGCGGTCCTGTCCGGCTTGGATGTGGACATGACCAACCTCCATGCCGCCGGGACGAAGGCCATGATGGAGGCCGCCCTGGAGGGCATCACCCGCCCTGACGGTACCCGCCCCCTGCTCATTGCCGTCACCCAGCTGACCTCCACCAGCCAGGAGCGGATGGAGAGCGACCTCCTCATCCATGAGCCCCTGGACCAGGTGGTGATGCACTACGCCAGGTGCGCCGCCGAGGCGGGTCTCGCCGGCGTGGTCTGCTCCCCCCTGGAGGCCGGCAAGGTCCACGAGACCTGCGGCAAGAACTTCGTCACCGTCACCCCCGGCGTCCGCTTCGCCGACGGCGACGCGGGGGATCAGGTCCGTGTCACCACCCCCGCCAAGGCGAGGGAGATCGGCTCCGACTACATCGTGGTGGGCCGCCCCATCACCCAGAGCGCCGACCCCGTGGCCGCCTACCGCCGCTGTGTGGAGGAATTCATTACTTTTTCTTGAAAGAAAAAGTAATCAAAAAGAACTTCAGCGCGAAACTTCGTTTCGCTTATGCTGATAGATTGAGGCATATTTATGTGGAAAACGATCCTCTTTGACCTGGACGGCACGGTGACGGACCCCAAGGAGGGCATCACCAAGGCTGTGGCTACTGCCCTGGCCCACTTTGGGATCCAGGAAAACCCCGACGACCTCACCAAGTTTATCGGCCCGCCCCTGGACGAGTCCTTCCCGGAGTTCTACGGCTTCGATGCCGGCCAGACCCGGGTCGCCGTGGAGAAGTTCCGGGAATACTTCTCCCGCCAGGGCTGGATCGAGAATGTCCCCTACCCCGGCATGGAGGAACTGCTCCGGGACCTCCGGGCCGCCGGGAAGCAGCTCATGATCGCCACCTCCAAGCCGGAGGTCTTCGCCGTCCGCATCCTGGAGCACTTCGGCCTGGCAAAATACTTCCACCACATCTGCGGCGCTCCCCTGGACAGCCAGCAGGGGGCCAAAAAGGCCGCCGTCATCCACAATGCCCTCAGCTGCGTGGAGGATGTGGGCAAGGTGGTCATGGTGGGCGACCGCCGCTACGACATCGCCGGGGCCCATGAGATGGGCCTCCCCGCCATCGGGGTCCTCTTTGGCTACGGGGACCGGGCGGAGCATGAGGCCGCCGGGGCGGAGTATATTGCGGAGGATATTGACGCCCTGCGGGCGCTGCTGCTCTGATTTTCCGGGCCCGCCGGCAGTAAAAAAGAAATTTCCTCCGCCGCTCTGGCGGAAGAAAAGGAGTAAAACGATGGAAAGCATCCAAACCCTGATTGCAAAGGACCTTCTGAAGATTAAAGCCGTGTTCTTCCGCCCGGAGGAGCCCTTCATCTGGGCCAGCGGCATCAAGAGCCCCGTCTACTGCGACAACCGCCTGACCCTCACCGCCCCGGAGGTCCGGGGCCACGTGGAGAATGCCCTGGCGGAGACCATCCGCCGGGAGTACCCCGACGTGGAGGTCCTCATGGGCACCTCCACCGCCGGTATCGCCCACGCCGCCATCGTGGGCCACATCATGGGCCTGCCCATGGGCTACGTCCGCTCCGGCAGCAAGGACCACGGCCTCCAGAACCAGATCGAGGGCCGCCTGGAGCGGGGCCAGAAGGTGGTGGTGGTGGAGGACCTCATCTCCACCGGCGGCAGCGTCATCGGGGTGGTGAACGTCCTCCGGGAGGCCGGGGCCGATGTGCTGGGTGTGGTGAGCATCTTCACCTACGGCATGCGGAAGGGCCTGGACCGGCTGGCCGCCGCCAATGTGAAGAACGTCAGCCTCACCAATTTCGACGCCATTGCCCAGGTGGCCGCAGATGAAAGCTATATTAAGAGCGAGGACATTTCCCGGCTCATGGCCTTCCGGGATAACCCCTCCGACGAGAACTGGATTGGAGGAAATAAGTAATATGAGAAGCTTAATCGATATTCTGGAACTAACCACGGCGGAGATCGACGAACTGGTGGACAAGGCCGTGGAGATTCTGGCCGACCCCGCCGCCTACGCCCACAAGTGCGACGGCAGGATCCTGGCAACCCTGTTTTTCGAGCCCTCCACCCGTACCCGCCTCAGTTTTGAGTCCGCCATGCTGAGCCTGGGCGGCCAGGTGCTGGGCTTCTCCGAGGCCCAGAGTTCCTCCGCCGCCAAAGGGGAGAGCGTGGCTGACACGGTCCGCACCGTCTCCTGCTACAGCGATATCATCGCCATGCGCCACCCCAAGGAGGGGGCCCCCCTGGTGGCGGCCATGAACGCCACCGTGCCCGTCATCAACGCCGGGGACGGCGGCCACAACCATCCCACCCAGACCCTCACCGACCTGCTCACCATCCGCAGCGAGAAGGGCCGCTTTGACCACCTCACCGTGGGCTTCTGCGGGGATCTGAAGTTTGGTCGCACGGTGCACTCCCTCATCAGCGCCATGAGCCGCTATCAGGGGACCCGGATTGTGCTGGTGTCCCCGGAGGAGCTGAAGCTGCCCAGCTATGTGAAAAAAGAGGTCCTGCAGAAAAACCAGGTGGAGTATGTGCAGACCACGGACCTGGAGTCCGTCATGCCGGAACTGGATATCCTGTATATGACCCGGGTCCAGAAGGAGCGGTTTTTCAACGAGGAGGACTACCTGCGGCTGAAGGACAGCTACATCCTGACCCCGGAGAAGCTGCAGAGCGCCAAGGCGGACCTCTCCATACTCCACCCCCTGCCCCGGGTCAATGAGATTGCCGTGGCGGTGGACAAGGACCCCAGGGCCTGCTACTTCAAGCAGGTGCGCTATGGCCGCTATATCCGCATGGCCCTCATTATGAAGCTGCTGGACATCGAGTAAGGGGAGGAAGCAAACAATGGTAATCGACGCCATCAAAAACGGAATTGTCATCGACCACATCGCCGCCGGCAAGGCCATGGAGCTCTACCAGATCCTGGGCCTGGGGGAACTGGACTGCACGGTGGCCATCCTGAAGAACGTGGTCAGCGGCAAGCTGGGCCGGAAGGACATCATCAAAATCGACCGGATATTGGATCTGGACTGGGACGTGATCGGCTACGTGGACCCCAACATCACCGTCAATATCATTAAGGACGGGGAGCGGGTGGAGAAGCGGCAGCTGAAGCTGCCGGAGACCCTCGTCAATGTGATCCGCTGCAAGAATCCCCGGTGTATTACCTCCGTGGAGCAGGAACTGCAGCAGGTGTTCAAGCTTACCGACCGGCAGAACCGGGTTTACCGCTGCCTGTACTGCGAAACCCAGGCCGGGAAATAGGTCCGTTTCCCACGAAAATTTCCATCGCCGCCTGCATAAAAACACCTCTGATGGCGCACAATGCCCTCAGAGGTGTTTTCCATCTCTATTACACCAGCCTCCCCTCTGGGAGGCGGCAGGATGACGAAAGGAAGACGTATGGAAAAAAGAGGCAAGCGGCAGGCTGCCTCCATCTTCGGTGGCATGGGCTTCTACATAGCCCTGCTCGTCTGCGTTCTCGCAGCCGGAGTGGTTGGCTATTACGCCCTGCTGGATGATGGAACAGAACCTGAAAACGACCCGGTCCAGAGCGTGGACCAGGTGGACCCGGCTCCCCTCCAGCCGGTGACGGCCCCCGACGAGGGGCCGGCGGAGCCGGTGATCTATGACCAGCCGGTGGTGGTGCCCCGGCCTGTGGCCGCGGCGCCGGAGGAGGAGCCGGAGGAGAAGCCCCAGATTCGGGAAACCGGCGGCGGCGCCCCGGCCGTGCCCAGCCGGACGCCGGTGGTAGCCCCCCTGTCCGGGGAGACGGTGGCGGTGTTCTCCATGGAGCAGCTGGCCTACGACGCAACCCTGGGGGACTGGCGCACCCATAACGGCGTGGATATTCAGGCCGCCGCCGGCACCGAGGTGGTGGCCACCGCCGCCGGGACGGTGCTCTCCGTGGAGGAGGACGGCCGTCTGGGCGTCACAGTGGTTATTGACCACGCCGACGGCTATGTGACCACCTACGCCAGCCTCCACCCGGAGGTGGCGGTACTGGCCGGGGACAGCGTCTCCGCCGGCACCGTGATCGGCGCGGTGGGGAACACATCCCTCAGCGAGGCGGGCCTGGGCGCCCACCTGCATTTCTCCGTGACAAAAAACGGCGAGGCCGTGGACCCCGCCGCCTATCTCGCCTGACGCCTTTATGGCCGCCCGGGCTGGTTTGCCGCCAGCCCGGGCGCAGCTTTCTCAAAAAAGAGGCGTAGCCTTTTTTTTGAGAAAGCTGCGCTGCGCGCTGCGCCTCATTTGACCGCCGGAGGCGGTCCATTGGACGCTGGCTCCGCGTGTCGATTTTGCTCGCGCTCTTTTAGCAAAAGCGAGGAGACCCGGCAGTCGGCAAATACACTTTTTAGCGTCTTATGTGTGACGGATTTGGGATTACTCCCGACACTTTTTTGAACTGCTTATGTGTGCAGCCCCGATTTATTGAGATCTACGGCAGTTCGAGATCTGTCGGCACTTTTGTAGAGGGTGCGGCTCTCCAGGAGATCTACAGTATCCTGGCTACTATCAGAAGGTGGGTAGGGACACGATACATTTTGCTTACCCAGGCTTTCACAAAGATTACTTACTCTGGGGTCCATGGTGCGCTTTCCAGTTCACAAAGGTTACTTCGGCAAGCCCGCACACCATACAGGAGTATCAACCCTGATATGGCTTCTGTATTAGCAAACTGCTAAACCCCTGACCGGCAGCACCCGGCCAAGACGCTCTGGGCCTAATTACTATTTACCCTCGCCCAGACGAGCATCGAATCCTGCTGCAGCACTCAACTGACGCCGACCGCAGCCCCACAAAAACACTCTTCTAACCCATCCTCATACTACCATAAATAAACGAGGAAGTCAACAGCATACGTAACCGTCAAATCTCCCTGCGCATAAAAAGGCCGCCATCTCAGTGCCTGTGCATTGAGATGGCGGCCTGCAGTTCTATTATGATTTAGGACTTCTGCATTCCTGGGGCGCGTTCACCGGGAGGAAAGATTCGGCCCAGGCTTCATCCGTTCGGCTCATGTCAGGCGCGTTGTGCAGGAGCCAAACCAGATAGCGGTAGGGATCCAAGTTATTCTCCTTTGCGGTCTCAATCAGGCTGTAGATCACAGCGCTGGACTGAGCGCCGGC
>CDZQ01029402.1_pt1 | contig 13820 bp, 9 predicted proteins | sample 554831 | NCBI WGS metagenome assembly CDZQ01 (sample SAMEA3182112, study PRJEB8094) | gut metagenome | biome: human; feature: gut; material: Stool; isolation source: human stools | place: Canada | collected 2013-05-06
GGTCAAAGGTGGTGAGCTTGATGGTGTTGGAGATAATGAATACCGAGATCACCAGCAGCACCGCAATGAGGGCGATGCTGATGAGGCTTGCCACATTCCGCACCGTCAAAAACCCGTTGGAGATGGCCTCGTCCGCCCGGACCTTTACGATGCCGGGGGTGGCCTCCAGATCGGATACCACCTGCTGCATCTGTGCGGCGTCCGTCAGATGGATAACGTACCGATGGCGAAAAATGGAGGGATCCAGGTTGCTGTACAGGTCGTCCTCATCGTACTGCTCCACGTAGCTGTCCCGTGCCTCCTGCCGGGAGACGAAGGTGCAGTCCGCCGCACCGGGAATCTTCTCCAGCGTGGATTGCAGGGCCTTGGCCTCGTTGTCAGAGAGGTTCTCATCCACGAAGGCCAGCACGGCGTTCTCCTTCTGCAGATCCTTCAGGTTCTCGTTGGCGTTATAGGCCACCAGCGAAAAGGTCCCCATGATCACCAGACACGCCACCGTCACGCCGATGGCGGCGAAGGACATGAATCCGTGGGAGAACATATTGCGGATGCCCTCCCGGAAAAAATATCGAAAATCGTGCTTCATCTGTTATACCTCATACGTTCCCACGCCGTCGCCGTTGACCTGCCCGTGATCGATCATGATGACCCGCTTGTCGAAGTGGTTCACCAGATCCCGCTCGTGGGTCACCACCACCACGGTGGTGCCAAGGGCGTTGATGCGCTCCAGCAGGGTCATGATCTCCAGCGAGCGGTTGGGATCCAGATTGCCGGTAGGCTCGTCGGCTACGATGGTGCTGGGGTTGTTCACCAGCGCCCGTGCAATGGCCACACGCTGCTGCTCACCGCCGGACAGCTCGTCGGGGTACCGGTCCTCCATACCCTTCAGACCCACCAACTCCAGCACATAGGGGATGCGGGTGCGGATGTCACGGGGCGTGGCCCCCACCGCCCGCATGGCAAGGCTCAGGTTGTCGAACACCGTCTTTTTGGGGATCAGCCGGAAGTCCTGAAAGATCACGCCGATGGTGCGGCGCATATAGGGGATCTGCCGGTCGGAGATGCGGCTCATGGAGAAGCCGTTGACCATGACCCGCCCCGCCGTGGGGATGACCTCGCCGGTCAGGAGCTTGATGATGGTAGACTTACCGGAGCCGGAGGGTCCCACCAGAAACACAAATTCCCCGTCCTCAATGGTAAAGGAGATGCCCTGCAGGGCCTCCGTCCCGTTTTCGTATGTTTTTTCAACGTCCTTCAATCGAATCATATCATATCCCTCGTTGCCGGAGACCCGGCCCGCTGCATTTGAAACGACGAACCCTGTCGGGCTGCGCCGTATTATGTCACCATAAGGTATTATATAAAAAAAGTTACAAAATGGCAACAGGAATAATATGAAAATTTTATGAACAGATAGGGAGGCCCTCCGGCAAAGATCCCGGAAGCCATCAGTGAACTGCACCCCACTTGTTAGATATCTAACAAGTGGGGTGCAGTTCAGCAGCGCCGGGAATGGGGCTGTTTGCTCTGATATGTGCTTTATTGGGCGCTGCCCTCGCCCAAGATGCGGGCGGCGTTCTCCTGAGCGAACTGCTTGCTGTACAGGTCATGGTAGTACCCCTTGCGCCGCAGCAGCTCCTCATGCTTGCCCTGCTCCACGATGTGGCCGTCCTTCACCACAAGGATCACGTCCGCCTTGCGGATGGTGGAGAGGCGATGGGCTACCAGAAAGGAGGTGCGGTTCGTCAGCAGATGGTCAATGGCGTTCTGGATCAGCTGCTCCGTCTGGGTGTCGATGGAGGAGGTGGCCTCATCCAGCACGAAGATGCGGGGGTCGGCCAGCACGGCACGGGCAAAGGAGATCAGCTGCTTTTCGCCGGTGGAGAGACGGTCGCCGCCCTCACCCACGTCGCTGTCCCAGCCCTTTTCCAGCTTGGCCACCACCGTATCCGCCGACACGGCCCGTGCGGCGGCCTCCACCTCCTCGTCGGTGGCATCCAGCTTGCCGTAGCGGATGTTCTCCCGGACGCTGCCGGAGAACAGGTGGGGATTCTGCAGCACATAGCCGATGTTGGAGTGGAGCCATAGCTGGCTGCGCTGGCGGTAGTCCACGCCGTCAATGAGGATCTGTCCCTCCGTAGGCTCGAAGAAACGGCAGGCCAGATTGATGAGGGTACTCTTGCCGGCTCCCGTCTCGCCCACGATGGCCACCGTGGTCCCCTGAGGGATGTGGAGGGAGAAGTGCTCCAGCACGTTCTCGCCGCCGTCGGGATAGCGGAAGGTCACATCCCGGAATTCGATCTCGCCCCGCAGCGGCTCCCAGTTCTCCCGCTTGGGGTGGAAGGCATCGCCGTATTTCTCGATGACCTCCGGGGTGTCCTGAATTTGCGGCTGTTCGTCCATCAGGTCGGTTACCCGCTCGATGGAGGCTTGCAGAGAGATGAACTCCGCCAGATTGGCGGCGGTCATCTGGATGGGGTCGAAGATGCTGACGGCGTAGGTGGTAAAGGCCGACAGAGTGGCCAGCTCCAGCGCCTGATCCAGCACCATATAGCCGCCCCGCAGCAGCACGATAGACACCGCCATGGTGCCGAAGAACAGCACCAGCGGGATAAACACCGCATTGAGCCGGGCTGCCCGGATGCCGGAGTCGTGCATCTGCCGGGTGAGACTGCGGAAGGCGTCGGCGGTCTGCTCCTCCGTCACCAGCGTCTTGGTGGTGCGGGCGCCGGTGATGCCCTCGTTGAAGGCTCCGGTGATGCGGGAGTTCAGCTTACGCACCTTCCGGTTCCAGTGGAGGATGCGGTTCTGGAAGTACCCCGTCAGAATGGCCATCACCGGAACGATGGCGATGACCGCCAGCGCCAGCCTCCAGTTCAGAGCCAGCATGGCGGCAAAGGTACCCAGCACATAGAACATTGCCCACAGGATATCCGTAAAGTTCCACGCCAGCATACCGGAGATGCGGTTGGTGTCGCTCATGACACGGGTCAGCAGATAGCCCACCGGTGTCACATTATAAAAGGAGAAGGACAGGGTTTGCAGGTGGTGAAACAATGCCCCACGCATATCCTTGCCCAGATTCATCTCGATGTGCATGGAGTTTCGGGCAAAGACCACCACCGACAGTGCCTGCACCACCACCACCGCCAGATAAGCCAGTGCATAGGGCAGCAGCCCCGTCAGGGTGTCCTTTTCGATGAAGTTCTGGATGGCGTACTTCTGGAACAGGGGCAGCACCACGTCCACCAGAGCGCAGATGCCATTGAACACCAGCATGGACACGAAGGCGCCCCGATAGGGCCGCAGGAACGGCCCCAGCCGCTTCCAGATCCTCCAGTCGAAGGATTGAGTATATTCCTTTTCATCAATGGCCGCCATGCTCGCTCCCCCCTTCCTCCAGCAGCGCCCGGTCGGCACTCTGCATCTGAATGTGATAGATATCCCGGTAGATGCCGGGCTTTTCCACCAGTTGGGCGTGAGTCCCCAACTCCGCCACCCGGCCGCCGTCCAGCACCAGGATGCGGTCGGCCTGCATCAAGGTGGTGACCCGGTGGGAGATCAGCAGCACCGTGGCCTTGCCGGTGGACCGGCGCAGGGCGGTGCGGATCTTCTCGTCCGTCTCGGCGTCCACGGCGGACAGGGAGTCGTCGAAGATCATCACCGGGGCCTGCTGCATCAGCATCCGGGCGATAGCCACCCGCTGCTTCTGTCCGCCGGAGAGAGTCACGCCCCGCTCCCCCACGATGGTGTCATACCCCTCCGGGAAGGAGGTCACCGCATCATCCACGCAGGCGATGGCCGCCGCACGGCGCATGGCATCCTCCGGTGCATCGGGGCGCACAGCCCGGATGTTCTCTCCAATGGTCTGGGAGAACAGGAAGGGCTCCTGCAAAACAAGACCGATGTGCCGCCGCAGGTCGCTGCGCCGGATGTGCCGCAGGTCCACACCGCCGATGGTGATGCGGCCGGAGCCCTCCGGCACGTCGTACAGCCGGTCCAGCAGATGCACCAGCGTGCTCTTGCCGGAGCCGGTGCCGCCCAGCACGGCGAAGGTCTCCCCCTCCCGGATGGTGAAGGACACGTCCTTCAGCACAGGCTGCCCCTCGTAGCCGAAGGTCACATGGTCAAACACAATGTCCCCGCCGGGGAAGGGAACGTCATCGGGCTGCTCCTGCTCCTCCGGGGAGCGGAGGATGTAGCCCACACGGTCCATGGATACCCCGGCCTTGCTCATATCCGACAGCACCCGGCCCAGAGAACGCACAGGCCACGCCAGAGACTCGTTGTAGCTGACGAAGGCCACGAAGGCGCCCAGAGTCATGGCTCCCGCCACGCTCTCATGGATGCCCGCCAGAATGATGACCATCACCTGCAGGCACGTCAGCAGCGTCCCCGACGCCCAGTATACCGACAGGAGCTTTCCCAGATGGATCCACAGCCCGGCATATCGCTCGCTCTTGGCCTGAAACTTGTCCTCCTCATACTTCTCCCGGCCAAAGGCCCGCACCACCCGCACGGCGGTGAGGTTCTCCTGGGCGCAGGCGGTCACCTCGCCCTCGGCCTCGTCGGCGGTCTTGAACCGGGAGGAGATCTTCCGGTAGAATACCCCCGACGACAGACCCACAATGGGGATAAAGGCCAGAGCGATCAGGGACAGCTTCACGTTCATGCGGAACATGATCCACAGATACAGAATGATGAGGAACACCGTCCGCACCACCTCCACCAGCTGGTTGCACACGAATGTGCGGATCACGTCCACATCGGAGGTGCAGCGCTGGATGATGTCGCCGGTGGGATGCTGCTTGTGCCACGCAAAGGGCAGATACTGGATGCGCCGGTACAGGTCATCCCGCAGCCCCTTGACGTAGGCCTCGGACCCACGGGACAGCTGCGCCCGCTGCCCGAAGCTGCACAGGCCCCGCAGCAGCGCCGTCACCATGACGGCCCCCGCCGCCCACCACAGCGCCGTGACAGGCTCCTGCCGCAGCGTCTCCAGCGGCAGCACCCGCAGCACCAGCGCCGGCAGCTTGGCCTCCTCCGACCCCAGAACGGAGTCCACCGTGATACGGATGATCTGGGGCGTCAGGGCGTTGAGCGCCATGGACAGGCACGCACACAGCAGCGCCGCCGCAAAATGCCCCCAGCAGGGGCGCAGATAGTGCCAGATGAGCCCGGCCTTCTCCCGCCCCGACAGCTTGAATGTCGATTGCTTCTCTTCCATAAGCCTCCTTCTCTCTCCCGGCGGCCCGCAGACCGCCTGTCCAAACGCCGCCGGCGTCCGGCAGCGTACAAAAAATGCGCCCCCGGACGGGGACGCACACAGAGTACGGTCACATCGACCCCTTATCGGGCCGATCCGGCGGCGCACACAATGATCCCCTTACTGGTCAGCTTGCTCTTCGTCATGGTGTACGCCTCCTTTCGTTTATAGTGAGTACAGTATAACGCCGTATGAGTATCCTGTCAAGAAAAGTTTTCCGCCCCGGCGGCGGAGGGTCGTCTCCCCCTCTTGCATTTTTGGAAAAATAGGGTATGATATAAGAGAAAAATTGTCCTCTGCCATGGTGGAGGAGAAAAGAAGGGTTGTTTTATGACAAAAATCGACATTGTATCGGGCTTTCTGGGTGCCGGTAAGACCACGCTCATCAAGAAGATGCTCAGCGAGGCCTATCAGGGTGAGAAGCTGGTGCTCATTGAAAACGAGTTTGGCGAGATCAGCATCGACGGCGGCTTCCTGAAGGATTCCGGCGTGCAGATCAGCGAGATGTCCTCCGGCTGCATCTGCTGCTCTCTGGTGGGCGACTTCAACAAGGCTCTGCATCAGGTCCATGAGCAGTTCGCCCCGGACCGCATCCTCATCGAGCCCTCCGGCGTAGGCAAGCTCTCCGACGTTATCGTGGCGGTGGAGAACACCGTTCGGGACGAGCCGGACATGAAGCTGAATTCCTTCGTCACCGTGGCCGACGCCACCAAGGTGAAGGTGTATATGAAGAACTTCGGTGAGTTCTACAACAATCAGATCGAGTCTGCCGGCACCATCATCCTCTCCCGGACCCAGAAGCTGTCTCAGGAGAAGCTGGAGGCCGCCGTGGCTCTGCTGCGGGAGAAAAATCCCACCGCCGCCATCCTCACTACCCCGTGGGACCAGCTGGACGGCAAGACTCTGCTGTCCGCTGTGGAAAAGGTCTCTCTGGCCGATGAGCTGCTGGCCAGGATGCAGGCTGAGCACGAGGCGGAGGAGGCGGAGCACCACCATCACCACCACGACCATGATGAGCATGATGACCATGACGAGCATCACCATCATCATGACCACGACGAGGACGAGGGCCACTGCTGCTGCGGCCATCACCACGACGATGATGACGATGACGACGAACATGAGCATCACCATCACGAGGGCTGCTGCCACCATGACCACGAGGAGCACGAGCACCACGACGAGCATGAGCATCACCATCACCATGACGGCGAGTGCGACGACCCGGAGTGCTCCTGCCACCACCATCACCATCATGCCGACGAGGTGTTCACCAGCTGGGGCGCTGAGACGGTCCACTCCTACACGGAGGAGGACATCCGCCGCATCCTGACGGCGCTGGATACCGGCGACTACGGCGCCATTCTCCGGGCCAAGGGGATCGTCCCCAGCGGCGGCAAGTGGCTGCACTTCGACTATGTCCCCGAGGAGCAGGACGTCCGCTACGGCAGCGCCGACTACACCGGCCGCCTGTGCGTCATCGGCGCCCAGCTGAAGGAGGACAAGCTCAAAGAGCTGTTCAGCCTGTAACACCTGTAAGGAGCGAGGAACTATGGATATTCCTGTCTATCTCATCGCCGGGTTTCTGGATTCCGGCAAAACCGGCTTCATCAACGGTATCCTCCGGGACGGCTTTGCCGAGGAGGACCGCACCCTGCTGATCTGCTGCGAGGAGGGGGAGCTGGAGTACGACCCCCGTGTGCTGGGCAATGTGTTCACCTACACGGTGGACGAGCAGAGTCAGCTGACTCCGGAGCTGTTCAAGAAGCTGGAGAAGCAGTACCGGCCCAAGCAGGTCATCATCGAGTATAACGGTATGTGGATGATCGAGCCTCTGTACCGGGACAGCCTGCCTGCCAACTGGATCCTCTACCAGATCATGTGTCTGGTGGACGCCAGAAGCTTCGAGATGTATGTAAAGAATATGGGCCAGCTGATGATGGAGAAGATCAGCAACGCCGATATGCTGATCTTCAACCACTGCAACGAGGAGCTGCGGGCCCAGCTCCGCAGCCGCAACCTGCGGATGGTGAACCGCCGGGCCGATATCTATCTGGAGAACGAGGACGGCACCAGCGAGGAGTACGTCACTCCGGAGATGTCCCCCTTCGATCTCTCCGACGGCCATCTGGATGTGCCGGACGACGACTACGGTGTCTGGTATGTGGATATGATGGACAACCCAGACCGCTATGACGGTGTCACCGTGCGGTATAAGGCCGTCATGTGCCACTCCAAGAAGTTCAAGGGTGTCCACTGCCCCGGCCGCTTCGCCATGGTCTGCTGCGAAAACGATATGCAGTTTTTGGCTCTGGTGGCCAAGGGCGAGGGACTGGAGAGGTTCAAGAACCGCCAGTGGGTGGAGATCACCGCCACGGTGAAGAAAGAGGCCAATGACGCCTATCAGGGCGAGGGCCCGGTGCTGTATGTCACCGCCATCGCCCCCTGCGAAAAGCCCAAGGAGGAGGTCGTCTCCTTCTGACGATCCTCCGGCCTAGTTGTGTGTAAACCATGTGAAAGAAAGAAAAGGAGAACTACCCCATGACTCAAAAAGAAAAGACCTTTCTGGACCAGACCGCCCAGCGTCTGCACCTGACGGTGGACGGCGAGAGCAGCATCCTCTTCGGCAGCGTCGGCGGCTACCAGACCATGCTCTGGCGCAACGATCAGGGCCTTGCCGCCATGACCCTGTCCCTGCACCGGCTGGGGCAGGAGCCGGATCAGTCCGCCATCCGGCAATTCGTCAAGGGGACCCGTCTGGTGACGGGCGTCTCCGTCCGGCGCAGCCGGGTGGAGCTGACCCTGAATGTCCGCTTCGGCAATCCCAATCAGGTGGAGAAGCTGGCGGAGGCTGTAGCCGCCGTGGTGGAGTTTCTGCACGCCTCCGGCTATGACAACTGCTGACAGAACTGCGGCAGCGCCGTGGAGACGGACCCCTGCATCATGACCGGTGTCCCCTCCCTGCTGTGCGACAGCTGCTACCAGCAGCTGGGCCATCTGCAGGAGCAGAACCAGCAGGCGGAGCTGGGCAAGACGGAGAACGTGGTGGCCGGCACCGTGGGTGCGCTGCTGGGTTCTCTGCTGGGCGTGGCGTGCATCGTGCTGCTGGGCCAGCTGGGCTATGTGGCGGCAGTCAGCGGCATCGTCATGGCCATCTGCACCATGAAGGGTTATGAGCTGCTGGGCGGCCGGTTCTCCACCGTGGGTCTGGTGGTCAGCATCGTGCTGATGCTGGGCATGACCTATGTGGGCTACCAGCTGGATTGGTCCGTCGTCGTCTATAACGAGCTGAAGGACTACTACGAGCTGAGCCTGTTGGACTGCTTCCGCATGATCCCGGAGATGCTGCGCCAGGAGATCATCGATTCCTCCACCTACATCGGGGAGCTGGTGAAGCTGTATGCCTTCACGCTGCTGGGCGCCATCCCCACGGCCATCAGCTCCATGAGAAGCCGGAAGCTGAAGAAGGTCACTTACCGTCTGCGCTCCCAGCGCACCAACGCCGACCCGGAGCTGTAATAAACCAAAAAACAGGAGGCCGCAGGCATTGTCTGCGGCCTCCGTTTATTTGTTTCACCTTGGCTTACGCCTGATAGAACAGCTCCGCCAGATCGGCGGTGATATCCTCCGTCCAGCTGCACATGGTCACGCAGCACATATAGCCCTCCTGCTTGATGCACACCAGCGTCTCATACATGGGGACGCCGTCCATCTCGCCGGAGATAACAGCGCCCTCCCGAACCAGACCGGCGAACTGCACCGGAGTCTGCTCCACCTTCACGTTGGATAGCCCCATGGAGGTCAGAGCATCTTCCAGCTTGGGTACGGCGATCTCCAGATAGCCCGCCTCGTCCAGCAGCTTGCCGTACAGAGCGCCCAGATCCTCATACACCACGTTTATGGTCACAAGGCCCTCCATGGCGCTGGCGAACATATCATAGGTGCTCTTGCCATCCTCCATGGCCTTCTGCATCTCCTCGCTGCTCTCGGCCACCACGCCGGACAGCTCTGCCAGCTGCTCGTCGGTGTAGTAGGTCCAGTCATCGCTCAGCTGGCAGCCGATGCCCACGAAGGTGTTGGTGTAAATGCCGTTTTCAATCGTGCCACGCTGGAAGCCGGATTGGCTGTCGCCGCCGTCTCCGTCCTTCTTACCGCAGGCGGCCATGCTCAGCACCAGTACCAGCGCCAGCAGCAGACCTGCGGCCCGTTTCATCTGCTTCATCGCTTCTCTTTCCTCCGAATCATGTATTTGGGGGTCGCTATACCATATGGTATACATCCATCCTACCATATTTCGACACAGCCTGCAAGAGAAAAGCGCATCAGGGGCGGGCGCAAATGCGCCCGCCCCTGATGCGTCTGCCCCGCAGACTTCCGCTACAAGTCCTCCAGATCGTCCTTTCCCAGACGCATGGTGCGCCAGCGCTCCGGCAGCTCCGGCCCGATGAGAGGAAACAGATTCTCCGTGTGGGAGGTGGGCTGGATGTTGTAGGTGCCGTACTGGTTCACCAGATCGAAGGTACTCTCCGGCACGCCGGGAAAGTCGTGGATATCCGGCGCCGGGTCGTGAAAGGGCTTTTTCCTTCGCATGGCATAGACCTCCTGTTCTTGGCTGCCGTCGGTCATGACGGTAGGGATAGTATGCCCCATTTTGAGCGCTTTGGGAGGGTTGTCAGCCGGGGAAAAATCTGCTATAATCAGTTTTCCGAGAGAGTATGTGCAGAAGAGACGGAGGTGTGTATGGCAAATTTTACCAAGCAGGCCATTGAAACGGCGTTTTTGCAGCTGCTCAACGAAAAGCCCCTGAACAAGATCAGTGTCCGGGATATTGTGGAAAAATGCGGCATCAACCGCAACTCCTTTTACTACCATTTTCAGGATATCCCCTCCCTCATCGCTGAGATCATCACCTCCTACACCGACCAACTCATTGAGGAGTACCCCACCATCTCCACACTGGACGAGTGCTGCGAGATGGCCTTCCGCTATGCGCTGCGCAACCGCAGCGCCGTGATGCACATCTACCACTACGTGAACCGTGACCTCTTCGAGGAGAGCACCATGCGTCTGTGCGAGTACGCCGTCACCACCTACATCGATACCGCCTTCCCCCAGCACCAGCTGCCGGAGGCGGACCGGAAGGCGGTGATCCGCTTCATCAAGTGCCAGATCTTCGGAATGTGCATCGACTGGATCAGCGGCGGGATGCAGGATGAGGCGCTGGAGGAGCTGCGGCGTATCAGCCGCCTGTGCCACGGTCTGCCGGAGCTTATCATAGAGCGCAGCCGGGAGGACCATTGAAAATTTAGGCAAATACCCCCTGACTGCCTAAAAACTGGGCAATTTGCGTCCGGGTGTCTGACTTTCAGACACCCGGCATTTTTTTGTCCATTTTCTCCCGGCCCCGAAAGCGGTAAACTCAGACCATCAAAAGTGAGGGAGATGCGTATCATGCGTTCTGTGACCCCTATGCGAGCGGCCAAAACAGGATACATCATCATGTCGGTGCTGCTGTGCGTGCTGGGCGTGGTGCTGTTTGTGTGGCCCGGCGTGTCGGTGGCCGTCATCGGAGAGCTGCTGGGCATCGGGATGATCGTGTTTGGTGCCGTGAAGGTGGCGGGGTATCTGTCCCGTGACCTGTTCCGGCTGGCCTTCCAGTACGATCTGGCCTTCGGCGTGCTGCTGATCGCCTTGGGCATCGTAACACTGACCCATCCCGGCGAGACCATCGGCTTTCTGTGCGTGGTGTACGGCATTCTGGTGCTGTCGGACGGGCTGTTCAAGGTGCAGATCGCCGTGGACGCCAAGCGCTTCGGCATCGACCGCTGGTGGGCCATCCTGCTGGCGGCGGCGTGCGCCGGTGTGCTGGGCGTGCTGCTGGTGCTGCGGCCCGGCGAGGGAGCGCAGGCGCTGACCATGCTCCTGGGTGCGTCGCTGTTTCTGGACGGCGTGATGAATCTGCTGGTGGCTCTGCTGACAGTGAAGATCATCCGCCACCAGCAGCCGGACGTCATCGAGACAGACGAATTTGAGATCAAGTGAGAAAGGACCGAAATGCAATGGGATTGTCTAAAGCGGTGGTAAAAAACCGTGTTCTGATCCTGATGATCGCATTGATCCTGCTGGTGCCGGCGGTGTTTGGGATGCTGGGTACCCGGATCAACTACGATATGCTGGATTATCTGCCCAGCGACATGGATACCGTCATCGGGCAGGAGACGTTGAAGGAGGACTTCGGCAAGGGAGCCTTCTCCTTCATCGTGGTGCAGGATATGCCGGTGCAGGAGGTGGCCCAGCTGAAGGAGAAGATCCAGCAGGTGGACCACGTGGAGAGCGTGCTGTGGTACGATTCCGTGGCGGACCTCTCCATCCCCATGGAGCTGCTGCCGGATAAGCTGTATAACGAGTTCAATACCGATGATGCCACGATGCTGGCGGTGTTCTTCGACTCCGCCACCTCGGAGGACGTGACCATGGACGCCATCCGTGAGATCCGCTCCATCGCCGGCAAGCAGTGCTTCGTGTCGGGTATGTCGGCGCTGGTGACGGACCTGAAGGACCTGTGCGAGCAGGAGGAGCCTATCTATGTGGCGCTGGCCGTGGCCTGTGCCTGCGCCGCCATGATGCTGCTGCTGGACGGCTGGCTGGTTCCCTTCGTGTTTCTGGCCAGCATTGGCATGGCCATCGTCTATAACCTTGGCAGCAACTTCTTCCTGGGAGAGATCTCCTACATCACCAAGGCCCTGTCTGCGGTGCTGCAGCTGGCCGTGACCATGGACTACTCCATCTTCCTGTGGCACAGCTACAACGAGCAGCTGACCCTGCAAAGCGACCACAAGGAGGCCATGGCGGTGGCCATCCACAACACCTTTACCTCCGTCATCGGCAGCTCTGCCACCACCATCGCCGGCTTCATCGCCCTGTGCTTCATGTCCTTCACGCTGGGCCGTGACTTGGGCATCGTCATGGCTAAGGGCGTGCTGCTGGGCGTGCTGGGCTGCGTGACCATCCTGCCGTCCCTGATCCTGGTGCTTGATAAGCCTCTGCAGCGGACACGGCATAAGTCCCTGATCCCCGATATGGGAGGCTTTGCCAAGGGCGTGTGCAAGATTTTCCCTGTGTTTCTGGTGATCTTCGCCCTGCTTGTTGCCCCGGCCTACATCAGCTATGATAAGACCAATGACGAGGTGTACTACGACATGGGCCAGTGCCTGCCAGAGGACATGGAGTACGTCATCGCCAACAAGAAGCTCTCCCAGGAGTTTGACATCGCCTCCACCCATATGCTGCTGGTGAACGCCGATCTGCCGGACAGCGACGTCCGGTCCATGATCGACGAGATGGAGCAGGTGCCGGGCGTGAAGTATGTGTTGGGCATGGAGAGCGTGGTAGGCCCCATGATCCCCATGGAGGTGCTGCCGGATTCCGTGCGCTCCATGCTGGAGAGCGACCAGTGGGAGCTGTTGCTCATCAACTCCGAGTATAAGGTGGCCTCCGATGATGTCAATCAGCAGATCGATCAGCTGAACGCCATCCTGAAGAAGTATGACGAGGGCGGAATGCTCATCGGTGAGGCCCCCTGCATGAAGGACATGATCGAGACGACGGATCACGACTTTAAGGTGGTCAACGCCATCTCCATCGCCGCCATCTTTATCATCATCACGCTGGTAGAGGGAAGCTTCTCCCTGCCCTTCGTCCTGATCGCCGTCATCGAGCTGGCTATCTTCATCAATCTGGGCCTGCCCCATGTGCTGGGCCAGTCGCTGCCTTTCATCGCCCCCATCTGTATCAGTACCATCCAGCTGGGCGCTACGGTGGACTACGCCATCCTGATGACCACCCGCTACAAGGCGGAGCGGCTCAATGGCGAGGACAAGAAGAAGGCCGTCATGACCGCCCTGCGGACCTCGGCCCCCTCCATCATCGTCAGCGGCATGGGCCTGTTCGCCGCCACCTTCGGCGTGGCGCTGTATTCCAACATCGATATCGTGGGCTCCATGTGTATGCTGATGGCCCGTGGCGCTATCATCAGCGTGCTGCTGGTGCTGCTGGTGCTGCCGGCTCTGCTGATCCTGTGCGACGGCATCGTGTGCCGCACCACCCGTGGTATGACCCATCTCATTGGTAAACAGGAGGTTGTAAAATGAAAAAGAATAAATTTCTGGCTGTGATCTTAGCCATGGCGGTGGCCGTAGGCGCCGCCGGCGTCACCACCTACGCCGTGGGCAAGGACGCCAATGATACCGAGGCCACGTCCACCGTGGCGACGGCCGCCTCCGACACGGAGGCCGTCAAGGATGAGACGGTGTACGTCATGACCGCTGCCGACGGCAGCACCCAGAAGATCCTGGTCAGCGACTGGATCAAGAACGCCCTGCCCGCCGAGGCTCAGAAGGCCATCGAGAGCCTGAACGACGCCCAGCAGGTGAAGGACGACTGCTGGACCGGCACCATCCAGAAGGAGCTGCCGGTGAGCATGAGCATCCACTACACTCTGGACGGCAAGACCGTCACCCCCAGCGAGCTGGCGGGCAAGAGCGGCAAGGTGACC
>CDZQ01001397.1_pt1 | contig 13748 bp, 9 predicted proteins | sample 554831 | NCBI WGS metagenome assembly CDZQ01 (sample SAMEA3182112, study PRJEB8094) | gut metagenome | biome: human; feature: gut; material: Stool; isolation source: human stools | place: Canada | collected 2013-05-06
GCGTAGCAAACAGGCCTGCGGCCTGTTTGCAGCGCAGGCCGCAGCGGCTGCGCCGCGAGGACGCCCGCTTTAGGCCGCCGGGAAAAACGGATTTCACCCTTTTCGCATCTGCGGACGCGAACTCTGCGAGGCTTTTTAAGCGGCGCTTTATGCCTGTCCGTCCTCCCGGTCTCCGGAGGGGGAATCCTCCGCCGGGGCGTCCCCGGCGGGGGCGGCGGGCATCTGGATGGGCTCGCTGGTCATGCTGATGTGCCGGGCCGGCGGCTCGATGGCGCTGTCCTTGGCGGGGGTCACGCCGTAGTACTCCTCCCGGTCCGGGTCCCGGCCCTCCAGAATGGCCATCATCTGGGCGCCGGTGATAGTCTCCCGCTTAAACAGGTACGACGCGATGGCGTCCAGCATGTCCCGGTTGCTCCGCAGCAGTTCCAGCGCCTCGTCGTGGCAGCGCTGCAGAATGGCGGCAATCTCCCGGTCGGCGGCGGCAAAGGTCTCCTGGGCGCAGTTCATGCTGTAGGAGCCCTCCAGATACTGGTTCTGAATGGTGCCCAGAGCCATCATGCCGAACTTGTCGCTCATGCCGAACCGGGCCACCAGATTCCGGGCCAACTCCGTGGCCCGCTCAATGTCGTTGGCGGCGCCGGAGGTCTGGGTGTCGAATACCAGTTCCTCGGCGCAGCGCCCGGCCAGCAGGGTGCGGATCTCCGTGAGGATGTCGTCCCGGCTCATCAGGAACTTCTCCTCCTCCGGCAGGTGCAGGGTGTAGCCCAAAGCGCCCTCGGTGTGGGGCACAATGGTAATTTTGGTGACAGGCTGGGCGTTTTTCTGCCGGGCGGCGGTAAGGGCGTGGCCCACCTCGTGGTAGGCGATGATCTTTTTCTCCTGCTCGGTGATAACGGTGCCCTTTTTCTCCGTGCCGGCGATGACCACCTCGAAGGAGACCAGAAGATCGTCCTGATTCACTGCGTGGCGGCCCTGGCGGACGGCCCGCAGAGCGGCCTCGTTGACCATGTTGGCCAGATCCGCCCCCACGCAGCCGGCGGTGGCCTGGGCGATCTTCTCCAGATTCACATCCTCCGCCAGGCGGATCTTCCGGGTGTGGACCTGGAGCGTGGCGATGCGGCCGGCCAGGTTGGGCCGGTCCACCGTGATGCGGCGGTCAAAGCGGCCGGGCCGCAGCAGGGCCTTGTCCAGCACCTCCGGCCGGTTGGTGGCGGCTAGGACAATGATGCCCTTGGAGGGATCAAAGCCATCCATCTCCGCCAGAAGCTGGTTCAGGGTCTGCTCCCGCTCGTCGTTGCCGCCGAAGCGGGTGTCCCGGGTCTTGCCGATGGCGTCGATCTCGTCAATGAAGATGATGCAGGGGGCCACCTTGGCGGCCTCCTGAAAGAGATCCCGGACCCGGCTGGCGCCCACGCCCACAAACATCTCCACAAAGCCGGAGCCGGAGATGGAGAAGAAGGGGACGCCGGCCTCACCGGCCACGGCCTTGGCCAGCAGGGTCTTGCCGGTGCCGGGGGAGCCCACCAGCAGGGCGCCCCGGGGCAGCTTGGCGCCGATGGCGGTGTATTTGCCGGGATTGTGGAGGAAATCAATGATCTCCTCCAGGGACTCCTTGGCCTCGTCCTGGCCTGCCACGTCGGCGAAGGTAACGCCGGTGGTCTTTTCCATATAGACCTTGGCGTTGCTCTTGCCCACGTTGCCAATGCCGCCAATGCCGCCGCCCCGCTTCGCCATCAGATTCATGAAGAGCATGAAAATGCCGACCAGGAGGACGGTAGGCAGAATATAGCTGAGCATAAACTCCAGAATGGGGGACATCTGGGGTACGTAGGGGTTGGTATACTCTACACCGTGTTCAGTGAGGAGATCCAGCAGCCCCTCGGAGTAGCTGCCCATCTGCATGGTAAAGAGGGTGAAGTCCTGGTCGTACTGGTTGCCCTCCTCGTCCACATAGACAAAGCCCTCCACAGTGGTGATCTCCAGCATACCCTCGGTGAACACCACCGCTTTCACCTTGTCCTCCTTCACCAGGTCGATGAATTCGCTGTACTGGATCTCGTGGGTGCTGGCGGCGGATTCCGCCTGCCGGCTGTAGGCGGAGAGGTAGTTGACCGCCACGGTCAGCACCACCGCCCAGGTCAGCAGGACCATCATACCATTAAAATTCTTTTTATTTTTATTCGGGTCGTTTCGGTTGTTATTTTGCTTATCGCTCATTGTGCTCTCCTTTATCCCAGGGAAGGATGGGCCTTTCCCGCTGATTATCTACCATGCATCCTAGCACAAAAACCCGCCTGCCACAAGGCGTGACGGTGGATTTTCTGTGAAATTTCTGTAAATACCCCTTTCTAAGGCGGATGCTGTTATGCTATACTGATGCTGGTGTATCATAAACTAGTGTTTGTCGATTCAAAGAAAACAACACGCGCTTTTCGCGCGCGGCTGAATATGCGCAAAAAGGAGACAGCCATGAGGGAATTTGAGGAGCAGCCCCAGAACGGGGCGGAATGCGTGGTGGAGGGCCGCAACGCCGTGACGGAGGCCCTGCGCGCTGGCATGCCCATTGATAAAATTTACCTGGCCAAGGGGGACACGGATCACACCCTGGGCCGGATCGCCGCTCTGGCCCGAAAGGCCGGAATCGTGGTGGTGGAGGCGGACCGGCGGAAGCTGGACGCCATGAGCGCCACCCACAGCCATCAGGGGGTCATTGCCGTGGCCGCTGCCCAGGCCTACGCCTCGGTGGAGGACATCCTCAGCGCCGCCGAGGCCCGGGGGGAGAAGCCGCTGATCGTGGTCTGCGACGAGATAAGCGACCCCCACAATCTGGGGGCCATCATCCGCACCGCCGAGTGCGCCGGGGCCCATGGGGTTGTGATCCCCAAGCGCCGCAGTGCCGGACTCACCGCCGTGGTGGCCAAGACCAGCGCCGGGGCGGTCAGCTATCTGCCGGTGGCCCGGGTGCCCAATATTCCCGCCCTGCTGGGGGAACTGCAGCAGAAGGGACTCTGGATTTTTGGCACCGCCGCCGAGGGAGCCACCCCCCTCTACCAGGCGGATCTGGCCGGCGCCGCCGCGATTGTCATTGGCAGCGAGGGGGACGGCATGGGCCGCCTGGTCCGGGAGCGCTGTGACTTTCTGGTCAGTATCCCCATGAAGGGGCGTATCTCATCCCTGAACGCCTCCGCGGCCGCGGCGGTTCTCCTCTACGAGGCCCTGCGCCAGCGGATGGCCTGATTGGCGTCTGTGGACAAGAAGGAATCGCTATGAAGGAAAAAGAGGAACGTATTTACTCCGGCGGCCCGCCCTTGGCGGACACCCAGGAACTGCTGCGGGATGTGAAGCTGCCGGAGGGGGAGGGCTTTGACCTGGAGACCATTCTGGCGGAGTACGGCGGCGGGTCCGCCAGATCCGGGGAGGACCCCGTCCCCCAGGCATCCGGGTCCGTGCCGGAAGCGATACCACCGGAGGAGATGCCGCCGCCCCCGGCCACCCCCCTGCTGCCCGATGACAGCGGACTGGAGGGCATCTCTCCCCAGGCCATGTTTGGCCTGAAGGAGGAAACGCCGCCTTCCCCGCCCGTCCCGGAGGGGGAGGAGGCGCCGGAGACTCCGCCGGCAGCGGACGCGCCCCAGGAGCCGGAGGAGGTTCCCGCGGTCTCCATGGAGGATATCGTGGCCAGCACGGTGGACGCGGTGAAGGAGGAGGAGTCCAGGCGGCAGGCGAAATGGCGCAAAAAGTGGGAGAAGGAGCAGAAAAAGCGGAGTCGCTCCCAGAAGCGGCGGGAGCCCAAGGCCCGCCGCCCCCTCCCGCCCGTTGAAAATGAGCCCCTGCCGGCGGAACTGGCCGCCGGCCACCGCCGGCGCTATTTTCAGTGCCGCCGGGCCCTGCTCATGGCCCTGCCGGCGGCAGCGGTGCTGTGGCTGCCCTGGGTGCTGGCCCGCTTTGGCGTGGCCCTGCCGTTTTTCAGCCGCAGCACCGACAACGCCGCTCTCTGTGTGCTGGCGCCCCAGGCCCTGGTGTGCGCCCTGGGCTGGCCCGTGTTCCGCGCCGCGCTGGAGGATCTGCGGGAGGGCGCCTGTACGGAGCATTTCCTGACGGCCCTTGCCAATGTGGTGACGATTCTGGATGCCGTCACCCTGCTGCTCCTGCCCCAGCGGGCGGATACAGCCCCTCTGGGGGGCGTGGCCGCCATGGTGCTGCTGTTTAACCTGTGGGGCCTGAAAAATTGGCATCGGGGTATGTGGGAGACCATGCGCACCGCCACCCTGGGCCGTCCCGGCTATGTGGCGGATATCTGCGAAAGCGGCGTAGCCAAGGCCCGGGGGAATCTGGAGGGCTTTACCACCCGGGCTGCCATGGAGGACACCAGCAGCCAGTGGCAGCGGCTGCTGTCCCCGCTGCTGGTAGTGGCGTCCCTGGTGTTTGCCGTACTCTCCTCCGTGGGCCAGGGGCGGGGGCAGGATCTGCTCTGGTGCTGGTCCGTCATCCTATGTGCCGCCTGCTCCGTGGCCTTTCCCCTGGCCTACCGGGTGCCCTTTGGCCGCCTGGCGGCCCGCCTGGCCCGCAGCGGGGCCGCCGTGGCCGGACAGTACGGGGCCGCTGTGCTGGCCTCCTCCCGGCAGCTGGTGGTCACGGACCAGGACCTCTTCCCCCCGGGCACCGCCGCTCTCAGCGGGCTGAAGCTGTATGGGGAGGAGCGGGGCAGGGCTATCTCCTACGCGGCCACCCTGGCGATCCCGGCCGGGGGCGTTTCCGGCCGGCTCTTCGATGAGTTGTGCCGGAGTGAGCGCATTGCCCTGCAGCAGCTGGAGCACTTCCACATTCACGAGGACGGCGGCCTGGGCGGCATGATCCACGGGGAGACGGTCCTGCTGGGTACCCCCATCTTTATGCGCCACAAGGCGGTGCGCCTGCCCGCCACCATGCCCGCCAAGACCTGCGTGTGTCTGGCGGTGGATGGGGCGCTGACGGCGGTGTTCGCTATCAAGTACAACACCTCCGACCTGGTGGAGAGCGCCCTGCGGGCGCTGGGCCGCAACGGTCTGCGCCTGACCCTGGCGGTGCGGGACGGCAACATTACCCCCAAGCTGCTCAAGACCCGCTTCGGCACCGACGGGGGGGCCTGCTGCCCGGAAATCAGCGAGCGGCTGGCCCTGTCCGACCCCCAGCGGGAGACGGAGGGGCCCAACGGGCTTCTGTACCGGGAGGGGCTGTACCCCTTTGTGGATCTGGTGTCCGGCAGCCGCCGCCTGTGCCAGACAGTGCATGTGGGGAACCTGCTGGCTGTGCTCAGCGCCGTGGGCGGCGCGCTGCTGGGCTTCTACCTCACATTTGCCGGCAGCTACGCCGTGCTGACGCCCCTGGGCCTGGCCACATATCTGCTGCTGTGGGCGCTGCCCATGGTGCCCCTGCTGTGGGGCGTGGATAAGACCTGAGTGGAAGAAGGTGCCGCTGAGGGCGGTCGCGCACCGGCTGGCCGCCGCTTGTTTCGGTACTATGTAAAAAATATGCCGCTCACTTTTGGTGAAACTAGCTAAAATCATCCCGCCGGGAAAATTCTAGTTGTGCTAAAAGGGAAATTATAATATAATTCATGTATTGAGCGGATTCCGGTCTACCGGAACACGATAAACGGAAGGAGTCATCAACTATGGACATTCGCAACATCTGCCTGCTGGGACACGGCGGCAGCGGCAAGACCTCTCTCGTGGAGAGTATTCTGTATATCACCGGCGTGACCGACCGTTTGGGCAAGCCCGCGGATGGAAACACCGTTTGCGATTATGACCCGGAGGAGATTAAGCGCCAGATTTCCATTTCTCTGGCCATGACCCCTGTGACCTACAATGGCGTCAAGATCAACATTCTGGACGCCCCCGGCAACTTTGACTTTTCCGGCGAGATGCAGTCCGGCGTCCGGGCCGCCGAGGTGGGCGTACTGGTGTGTGCCTCCAAGGATGGACTCAGTGTGGGCGCCGAGCGCTGCTGGAAGTATCTGAAGGAGCAGGGCAAGCCCTGCATCGTGTACGTGTCCAAGGAGGACGATGAGAACGCCAACTTCTCCACCACCCTGGAGGCTCTGCGGGAGAATCTGAGCAAGTCCATCGCGCCGGTGGTGGCCCCCATCTGGGACGAGAACAAGCGGACCATCGGCATCATTGATGTGCTCAACAAGAAGGCCTACAAGATAGGGGATGACAAGAGGGGCAAGCGTGTGGAGATCCCCATCCCCGAGAACAAGATGAGCGTGGTCAACGAGTTGTATGACGAACTTATGGAGGCTGTGGCGGAGACCACCGAGGAGAACATGGAGAAGTTCTTCTCCGGTGACCCCTTCACCAAAGAGGAGATTATGAACGGCCTGAAGGTGGGCATGCGCGAGGGCACCCTGGCCCCCGTGGTGTGCGGCTCCGCTTTGACGGGCCTTGGCACGGAGATGCTGCTGCAGACCATTGTGGATCTGGTGCCCGGCCCCATGGAGATGGCCCACGAGGCCGCCAGCGACGAGTCCGGCGAGAACCCTGTGGAAGTGGCCCGGGACCCCAACGGCCCCACCGCCGCCATCGTGTTCAAGACCATCTCCGATCAGTACGGCAAGTACTCCCTTGTGAAGGTCATTTCCGGCAAGATCACCAGCGATATGTCTCTCTACAATCCCACCACCGGGAAAACTGAGAAGCTGGGCCGCCTGTACACCATCAAGGGCAAGAAGAACGAGGAAGTCAAGGAGATCGCCTGCGGCGATATCGGCGCCATCGCCAAGATGGACCGGGTCAAGACCGGCGACACCCTCTGCGATCCTAAGAAAATTGTGAAGCTGGCCCCCGTGCAGTTTGCCGAGCCCTGCTATTCCCGCGCCATCGCCCCCAAGACCCGTGGCCAGGACGAGAAGGTTGGCTCCGGCCTGATCCGCCTGAACGAGGAAGATCCCACCTTTACGGTGGTGAATAACGCCGAGACCCACCAGGTGGTGGTCTCCGGCGCCGGTGACATTCAAATTGATGTGCTGGTCAGCAAGCTGAAGAGCCGCTTCGGTGTGGATGCGGAGTTGGATACCCCCCGGGTGGCCTACCGCGAGAAGATCCGCAAGCAGGTGCGCAAGCAGGGCCGTCATAAGAAGCAGACCGGCGGCAGCGGCCAGTTCGGCGATGTGCATATTGTCTTTGAGCCCCAGGACGAGAGCGAGGAGATGATCTTTGCCGAGGAGGTGTTCGGCGGCAGTGTGCCGAAGAACTTCTTCCCCGCTGTGGAGAAGGGCCTGCGGGAGGCGTGCCAGCACGGTGTGCTGGCGGGCTATCCGGTGGTGTTCCTGAAGGCCACCCTGGTGGATGGCTCCTACCACCCGGTGGACTCTTCCGAAATCGCCTTTAAGACTGCCGCCCAGCTGGCCTACAAGGCTGCGCTGCCCGAGGCTTCCCCGGTGCTGCTGGAGCCGATCGGTGAGTTGAAGGTTACGATTCCCGACAGCTATATGGGCGATATCATCGGTGACTTGAACAAGCGCCGGGGCCGGGTGATGGGAATGACTCCCACCGGCGACGGCAACCAGGTTGTGGAGGCCGAGGTGCCCATGGCGGAGATGATGACCTATGCCATCGATCTGCGCTCCATGAGCCAGTCCCGCGGCTCCTTTACCTTCCACTTTGTCCGCTACGAGGAGTGTCCTCCCGCGGCCCAGGAGAAGGCAATCGCTGAGGCGAAGGCCCTGGCCGAGGCGGAATAAGCAAGCGATCAAGCGCCCCGCGGCAGCCGCCGCGGGGCGCGTTTCGTGGGGCAATCCTTTTCCAGGAAAAAGTCCTTTGTGAAAACGAGTATCCCGAGACACGGCATGTCTTGGGATGCTCGCCTATTTCCTCTGATGTGCCCCGGGGCGCGACCGACGCCGGGGGAGCGCGGCATGGGATTACCGCCCCTCCTGCCAGGTTTTCCGGGTGCGGTAGAGCAGCAGCGCCAGTGCCAGCAGGTCGGCGCTGCCGCCAGGCGACAGATTCCGGGCGATGCAGGCGTCATCCAGAGCCTCCAGCTGGCGGACGTAGTCCTCCGGCGGCCCAGCCAGAATAGCCGCCGCCTGGGCTTGGACAAACCGCAGCCCGTCCGCCCCGCCCCGGTGGAGCAGGTTGGTGTCCTCCACCTGCGCCAGCAGGGTCAGCAGCGCGGGATAGGGACTGCCGCTGTGGGTCACGAGTGCGGCACAGGCCAGGCGGGCGTGGGGAAAGCCCTCCAGCGCCTCTCCCCGGGCCCCTGGAACTCCATAGCGGGTCCTGACAGCGGCGCCGTGGGTATCCTGCCCCGGCGGTATGCCCTGGGCGGCCAGAGCCGCCGCAGAGGCGAACAGATCCCCGCCCCGGGCCAGACAGCCGCCAAGGGCAGCCAAAATCAGCCCAAAGGCGTAGATGCTGCCCTTATGGGTGTTGACGCCGCCGGTGGCCGCCAGCATGGTGCTCTCGGCCGCCAAACCCGCCTGCTGAAGCCGCGGCATACAGTCCGCCCCCTCCATACCCAGTTCCACTGACCGGCGGAAATAGGGGGTGAGGCATTTTGCCGAGCGGTGGAACATGGCCCGGTCCATGTCGGCGTGGGCGCCGGTGTTCCGCCGGTCCACCAGCCCCGGCTTGGGGGTCAGATCCACCTCGTCGATAAGCGCCCCCACCGCCAGCGCGGCCAGATGCTCTGCCGCAAATGCCTGCAGAAGGGAGCGGGTAGCCGCCTGAATGGCCGGGAGGCCGTGGGCGCGGCTGCGGGCGCAGGGGGCGGCGGGACCGCCGCAGACCAGGCAGGCGCGCTGCTCCGTTCGGGACAGCTTCCGCCCATCCGTGTCGATGACATCCAGATCATAGAGCCGCCCCACGGGCCGCCCGGTCTCCCGCTCCACGGCCGCGCTCTTCAGATCCGCTGCCGGCATATCGCACACCAGGATGGCCTCCAGCCCGGTGGCTGCCTCCGTCAGTTCCCGATGGAGCAGCGCCGGTCCCAGCCGGCGCTCCCACTCCTCCAGTTCTGCCCGGAAAGCCAGATCCGCCAGCGCCGAGCGCTTCACCGGCCCCGCGATATTCATGGTCATCCCCAGAAGGGGGCGTCCATAGGCGGCCAGCAGCCGCGCCTGAGTTGCCGCCCGGGCCTCCCGGGCATCCAGAACTTCTTGTAACGATACGTCTCCCATAGGTGCTCCTTCTCGGTTTTCCCTCCTGGAGAAATTTGCCGCGGGAGTTTCCTGCCCCGCATTTCTGTGTACCTTTAGGCACCCCGGCAGGCATAGGCCTGCCGGGGTGCCGGTTCTGCCGCAGAATTGCCCCGGGGAAAACAGCCCTTCCCGCCAAACCCGTTCGGTGCGGCCTCCCTTTTTCAGAGGGAAGCGCTTCGGCCTACTCCTCGTCGATCTGGCGGATGGTGTCGATGATGGTATTGTTGCGGTACATGACCACGCCGACGACCCGGTCCTTGTAGCGGATGGGATCGGGCTTGCCCACCAGGGCCTCGGCCATGTCCTTCAGCTGCTGGATGGAGCAGACGCGGATACCGGCTTTTTTCAGCTTTTCAGCCACCTCGGGGCGCTTGGGGTTGACGGCCACGCCCTGGTCGGTGACGACCACGTCCACCACGGAGCCGGGGGTGACAATGGTGTTGACCCGGTCAATGATGGTAGGGATGCGGCCCCGGGTCAGGGGCGCCACCACCACGGAGAGGCTGGCGCCGGCGGCGGTGTCCGGGTGCCCGCCGATGGCGCCGCGGATGACACCGTCGGAGCCGGTGAGGACGTTGACATTGAAATCGGTGTCAATCTCCAGGGCGGAGAGGATGACGAAGTCCAGCTGATCCACTGCGGCGGCGTAGAGGAAGCTGGCGTAGTAGGTGGCACCGATCTGGTGGTGGAAGCGGTTGTTTTTCAGACTCATGGCGGCGTCCAGATCGAAACTCTGGACGTCCAGGATGCGGTCGATCAGGCCCTCCTCGTGCATGGCGGCGATCTGGCCGGTAATGCCTCCCAGAGCGAAGCGGCAGTGGATGTCCTTGTCCAGCATCATCTGCCGGATGAACCGGGCCGCTGCCAGGGAAGCGCCGCCGGAGCCCATCTGCATGGAGAAGCCGTCATAGAGATAGCCTGCCGCGTCGATGACGTTGGCGGCAGTCTGAGCGATGAGCAGTTCCTTGGGATTCTTGGTGTAGCGGGTGGCCCCGGACATGATGCCCTTGGGGTCGCCGATGTCGTCTGTGACGACAATGTAGTCCACGTCGTACTCCGGGATGGCCCAGGGGGCGTTGGGGTAGCGCACCAGATGGTTGGTGAGGATCACCACCTTGTCGGCGTACTTGGCGTCGGTGCGGGCATAGCCCATGGAGCCGCAGGCGATATAGCCGTCCTCCCGGCTGTAGCCGTTGGCATTGCCGTAGGGGTCGCAGGAGGGGGCACCCAGGAAGGCCACATCGATGTGCAGTTCGTTGCTGCGGATAGCGGCTGCCCGGCCGCCGTGGCTGCGGAACACCACCGGGCAGTCCATCAGGCCCCGGGAAATCTGCTCCGCCAGTTCACCCCGGAGGCCGGAGGTCTCAATGTGGGTGATGACGCCGCTTTTGATGTGCGCAATGAGAGGGGCGTGGACGGCGGCCAGAGAACTGGCGGCCAGGGTCAGGTTTTTGTAGCCCATCCGGGCCAGAGTGTCCACCACCAGATTCACCACGTGGTCGCCGTTGCGGAAGTGGTGATGGAAGGAGATGGTCATGCCGTCCTTCAGCCCGGTGGCCCGAATGGCGTCCTCCAGAGAGGGAAGGATCTTGTTGTGGAGGTAGGAGCGCTCCTGAAAAACATCGGTGTGCTTGGGTGGGGTGCCGGTAAAAACACCCCGGTGGGAGATCTCCTCAATGTGGGGGATCTGGCGCAGCAGTTCATCCATGGCTCATTCCTCCTCCGTCAAGTTGTCCGCTTCCGCCAGGGCAATGAGCCGCTGGGCGCGGATGACCACAGGTTTATCGATCATTTTGCCCTTGAGGCTGATCACGCCGCTGCCCCGGCGGTGGGCCTCCTCAATGGCCTCCATAACGGCGCGGGCCTTCGCCAGATCCTTCTCACTGGGCATGAAGCAGCGGTGGAGGGGTTGGATCTGCCGGGGGTTGATGACGGATTTTCCGTCAAAACCCAGCTTTTTTACCAGGGTTGCCTCCGCCAGAAAGCCCTCCTCGTCATTTACGTCGGAGTAGACGGTATCCAGGGCCGCGATCCCCGCGGAACGGGCGGCATTCAGGATCATGCTGCGGGCAAAGAGCAGTTCAATACCGTCGGAGCGGGTGGTTTTCAGATCGGTGACATAGTCCTCCGCCCCCAGAGCGATCCCGATAAGCCGGTCGGAGGCGTGGGCAATTTCCCGGGCGCTGAGGACACCGTTGGCGCTCTCAATGGCGGCCATCATGCCGGTGGCCCCCACGGGAATCCCGTGCTTTTTCTCGATGCGGGCAATCTCGCGCTCACAGTCCACCACATCCTGGGCACTGTCCGTCTTGGGCAGGCGCACTACGTGGACGCCGGCGGGAATAATGGCCTCCAGATCCTGGATGCCCAGGCCGCTTGCCAGATCATTGATGCGGACCACGATCTCCTTCTTCCCAAAGTTCAGGGTTCTCAGCGCGTTGTGGACCAGAAAGCGGGCGGTGTCCTTCTCCGTATAGGCCACGCTGTCCTCCAGATCAAACATGATGCTGTCCGCTCCGTAGATGCGGGCGTCGGCAATCATACCGGGGTTGTTGCCGGGAACAAACATCATGCTCCGGCGCAGCCGGTCCTTGGTGTAGCGCTTTTCCATCATTTTCCCACCTCCCAGCTGTAATCGGTGCGTTCAGCGGAGCGAAAGGCGGCGGCGCTGACGCGGGCCCGGACGGTGCAGTCCAGGGCGCCCTTGTCCACAGCGGAGACCTCCGCGTGTTCAATGCCGTACTGGGCCAGAGTCTCCCGGATGACCGCCTCAATCTGGCGGCCATACTGCTGCATGACGCTGCTGGTGAGGTCCAGGTGGATTCCCCCACACTCCTTTGGCTCGATTGTCACCATGATGTCGCCGGACTCCATGGTGCCCGCCACGGCTGTTTTCACAAGTTTCATCGTGTCCCTCCAAATTTTTAGTCAGCAGAAGGAGAGGCGGGGCCTTCCCCGCCTCTCCGGGAATGATCAGATCAGCTGGGCGGCCAGGCGCTGGGCAATGGCGTCCAGGAATTCCTGGGAATCCACGGCCCGGGCGGAAAAGCCCGGCTCCACCAGGCCCGCCAGATCCTTGGTCATAATGCCGTCGTTCAGGGTGTCAAGGCAGGCCCTCTCCAGCTTCTCTCCAAAGGCCGTCAGATCAGAAAGACCATCCAGTTCACCCCGCTTTTTCAGGGCGCCGGACCAGGCGAAGATGGTGGCGATGGGGTTGGTGGAGGTTTTCTCCCCCTTGAGATACTTGTAGTAGTGGCGGGTGACGGTGCCGTGGGCGGCCTCAAACTCGGTGGTGCCGTCAGGCGCTACCAGCACGCTGGTCATCATGGCCAGGGAGCCGAAGGCGGTGGAAACCATGTCGCTCATCACATCGCCGTCGTAGTTCTTGCAGGCCCAGATATAGCCGCCCTCGCTGCGGATAACCCGGGCCACCGCGTCGTCGATGAGGGTGTAGAAGTAGGTGATGCCCAGTTCCTCGAACCTGGCCCTGTAGTGGGAAAACTCCTCCTCAAAGATGTTTTTGAACTCTCCATCGTAGATTTTGGCGATGGTGTCCTTGGTGGAAAACCACAGATCCTGCCGGGTATCGATGGCGTACTGGAAGCAGGAGCGGGCAAAGGAGCGGATGGACTGGTCCTTGTTGTGGGCGCCCTGCCAGACAGTGGGTCCGTCGGTCTTCTGCACCAGCACTGTTTTCTCCGCGCCGCTCTCGCCCCGGAAGGTCATCGTGCACTGGCCGGGCTCCTCCGTGCGGAAATCCACGCTCTTATATACGTCGCCATAGGCGTGGCGGGCGATGGTGATGGGCTTTTTCCAGTTTTTCACCACGGGCTGGATGGCGTCAATGCAGATGGGGGTGCGAAACACCGTGCCGTCCAGAATGGAGCGGATGGTGCCGTTGGGGCTCTTCCACATCTCCGTCAGCTGAGGGTACTCCTCCATCCGCTGCTTGTTGGGGGTGATGGTGGCGCATTTGACGGCCACGCCATATTTCTTGGTGGCCCAGGCGGCGTCCACTGTGACCTGGTCTCTCGTCTCGTTGCGGTGCAGCAGGCCCAGATCGTAGTACTCGGTTTTCAAATCCACAAAGGGCAGGATCAGCTGATCCTTGATCATCTGCCACAGCACCCGGGTCATCTCGTCGCCGTCCATCTCTACCAGGGGGGTGGTCATTTTGATTTTATCCATGAAGCATCTCCTCGTCTGTCAATTTTTTGAACCCGGAGAGAGGATCTCAGTCCTTTCCATACCCGGCGGCGTAGTAGTTCATCAGGCAGCCCTCCTGAAGAATCAGCCGTTCGTCGGCGGTGAGGCCGGCGCACCGGAGGGGGAGGTCGTGAATGGAGCCATCGGCGCGGATGACCTTGGCGGCCATGTCCTCCACGCCCTCCGCGATGGCCCGCTTCACGCCGGGGATGTACACCCAGTCGCCGTCGGCGTAGGGGAAGCCGGCGGAGCGGTCCATGGTGAAGGGGACGATGCCCCAGTTGATGCAGTTGGAGCGGTAGCGCTTGGTGGCGTACTCATAGCAGATGTTGGCAAAGCCCCCCAGCACCTTCTGGCA
>CDZQ01057508.1_pt1 | contig 13747 bp, 14 predicted proteins | sample 554831 | NCBI WGS metagenome assembly CDZQ01 (sample SAMEA3182112, study PRJEB8094) | gut metagenome | biome: human; feature: gut; material: Stool; isolation source: human stools | place: Canada | collected 2013-05-06
CCCGATACTTTCCTGGGCGGCTGGGAGCAGTCTGCGCGGAAATACATTGACGACGGCATCGTGGGTGAGCCGAGAACGGTTCACGCACAGGTGACGATGCACTACAACCCCGAAACGCCGTTTTTCGATCTGGCTCCGAAATATTACTTCTTCCCGCTGCACTACGGCGGAGGTTTCCCGTTCGATTTAGGCGGTTACTATCTGCATGAGATGATTAATCTGTTCGGCAGCATCAAGCGTGTAACGGGCTTTGGCGGAAACCTGTTCCCGGAGCGTACTTACGAAAATCCCAACCATCCCAAATATCTCAAGACATGTAAGGGATTCCATTCTTTTGTGTAAAAAACAGCTGGTGCTTCCTGATTGAAGACACCAGATGTTTTCTTTAATAGGGCCATAAAGCATAATGACTATTTTGAGAAAATTGTCAATGAGAGACCGCGCTGCACAGTTCTCTCCCTTTGCTGCTCTTACCGGATATGATTCAGCCATTAGCGAAACCGCAAGGCTCACTGATTGCAGGATTGAATTGAGTGAGGACGTGCAGGAGCATTTGGACAGAAAATTGAAGTGGATTCGAGAAAATCTCACAGGTCATCCGTCCGTCACCATCACATACTTCGTTCCGGACATATACAAAGATGAAGGTTCATACGTCAGCCACACTGGACAGGTTCAATATGTGGATGATGTCGCCCGTGTTGTTGGCATGGCCGATGGGGCTTCTATCCCTCTTGATGACATATTCAATTTTTCCAGCGAGATTCCAGACGACGAATAACTGTCGGCATAAAGTGCATGGTCGACTTTACTGTGCATTTGCGAAACCGGTGCACCATACGGCACCGGAAATATTACAATTTGGTAAAAGCCTTTAATTTGACGGCAAAAATAGTGCATCTTGCACATAGGTGCACTATTTTATAGCCATAATTATTACAATTTTATGGTTAACCGTTTTCTTAAATTTTTGTTGAACCGATATCCTCCGGGTGCTATGCTATAAGCAGAAAAGGGATTCACTTTCTACATCCCGCTTAAACAATAAGGAGGATCATCTATGAATGCAGCGAAAAAAGTTACATCCCTGGTAATTTCACTTGTGCTACTCCTGTTAATGATTCCCACTTTGGCCTTTGCTGCGGATGATGAGCGGGTCATTGTGTACGCCCAGGTCCCCAGCGATTGGGCGGATCCCTGCATTTGGGCCTGGTCCGACGACGGCACCAACGCCTTTGCCGCATGGCCCGGCGGCGCGATGGAAGCGGATGAAAACAACCCCGGCTGGTATTACTGCTGGATCCCTGCCACGGCGGGCAATGTGATCATCAACGCCAACGAGGGCGCCGTGCAGACCACAGATCAGAAGCTTGAGGCCAAAAACGTCTGGCTCACCATCACCGACGCCGAGACCGTGGAGATCAGCTACGACGCCAAGACCACCGGGGAGATCCCCGAATACGTTGAGACCTTTGCAGTCCACGCAAAAGTCGACGCCAGCTGGGAAGACGTGCGGATCTGGGCGTGGCTCGATCCCGACGGGACGAACGCCTTTGAGGCGTGGCCTGGTGAGGCGATGGCGGCCAGCGAGACCGGTTGGTACACGGCCAACGTGCCCGTTTGGGTCAACAGTGTGATCATCAACGCCAACGCCGGCGAGGTGCAGACGGAAGATATCACCATCGACGCCGCGGAAGTGTGGATCACCGTCGCCGCGGACGGCACTGCTGAGTTTACTTACAATGACCCCGACGCTCCCGTGGCGGAAGATATCACCGTGAGTGTGCAGGCGCCGGCGGATTGGGCCGAGCCTCACCTGTGGGCCTGGTCCGCGCCGGACGGCACCAACGCCTTCTCCGCCTGGCCCGGTGAGGCCCTGCAGGACGCCGGAAACGGCTGGCTGACCTTGACCGTGCCCGGCTGGATCAACAGCATTATTGTGAACGGAAACGAAGGCACTGTCCAAACCGCAGACCTGTCCGTGGATGTGGGCAAGGACGTCTGGATCGTTGTGACCGACGCTGACAACGCGACGGTCTCGTATGAGGAACCGGCAGCCGCCCCGGCCCCGGAATCTCAGACGACCTCCGAGCCTGCTGCCGCCGAAGAAGCGCCTGCGGAAAGCGGCATGAGCCCTGTGGTGCTTATCGTTGCCGCAGTTGCCGTGGTCGCAGTGGTTGCTGGTGGTGTAATCGTTGTTAAAAAGAAGAAGTCCTAACGGCATTTGGCGCAGGCAAAAGGGTGGCCTTTGCCTGCGCCACTTTTCATTCGGTTGAAAAGGGAGGATCCTTGCAATGAAACGAATACTCGCAATGGTTTTGGCGTTATGCTTGATGGTGTCACTGTGTGCCGGATGCTCCTCCACAGCGACCGAGGATGGTCCTGTGACGATCACCATCTGGCATGATAAGGAAGACGAAGTGGCAGCGGCGCTGCAGGCGGAACTGGACAAACTCGCGCCGGACATCGTTGTGAAACTGGAGCGGAAGGACGGCTTGACGGAGGCCTTGAAGATGGTGGGCAACGACCCCAAGGCCGCCCCGGATATGTACTTCTTCGCCCATGACAAACTGGGCGTTTACGCGGAAATGGGCATTCTGGCCCCCATCACCGACTTCTTGGATGCGTCGGTGTTCGAGGAATACATCCCCATGACCGTTGAAGCGGCGACCTACAAGGGCGAGATCTACCAGCTCCCGCTCTATTTTGAAACGCTGCTGTATATGTACAACCGCCGTTACATGAGCGACGATGAAGTTCCCAAAACGACGGAGGAACTTTACCAGTATATGCAGGAGACCACGGTGGGCGGGCATTACGGCTTTGTGGAGCAGCACAGCACCGCCTACTACAGCGCCGGCTGGATCCACGCCTTCGACGGCTACCTCATCAACGAGGAAGGCCAGCCCGGGTTGGACAGCCCGGAGACTATCGCTGCCCTGGAATACCACAAAAAGTTTGTGGAGTATATGCCCAGCGAGGGTGAATACGCCACGGTCAACACCCTTTTCCGAGAGGCGAAGGCACACTCCACCATTGGCGGCCCCTGGCTCGTGCCCACCGCCCGGGAGAGCGGCATAGACCTCGGTCTTGCACCCATGCCCGTGGTGGATGAGACCGGGAAAGCGATCTCTCCCTATTCCGGTGTGCAGGGCCTGCACGTTCTAAAGGTCGCCGCCGAGCGCAAGCACGACGCCATTGTGAAGGTGCTCCAGCAGCTGACCGGTGACGAGATCGGCATCGCCATTGCCCAGGCGAGCGGCTGTGCCCCCGCCCGCGAGAGCTGCTACGACGACCCCGCCGTTGCCCAGGACGACATGGTGATGGCCATGTATGAAACGGCACAAAACGCTGTTCCCATGCCGAATATCCCGGAAATGGACGTTATGTGGACCGTGGCGGAAAACCTACTGGTGGATATCAACATGAGCGGCAAGGACGTGGAGGAGAGCGCAAAGGCAGCCCAGGAAAAGGCGGTTGAACTGATCGCGTCCATGAAGTAAGGAGAGATACTATGAAGAAGCGCCGGAGAGACACATTATGGGCGTATCTGTGCAGTGCGCCCTCCCTGTTGTTGATCCTCTTGATCGTGGTTTTCCCCATTCTGTATACGGGGTATATCTCGTTCACCAACATGAACGTGTACCACTGGTTCAACTTTGACCTTATCGGTTTTGAAAATTACGCAGACGCGCTCTTTGTGTTCGACTCCGGTTTTCTTTCCGCGCTGCTTGTAACGGTGATCTGGACCATTGTGAACATGGTGTTGCAGCTGGTGATTGCCTTTGTGCTGGCAAGCCTGCTCAACATCCAGGACTTCAAATTCCGGCGCGTTTACAAAACCCTGCTCATGTTTCCCTGGGCTATGCCCGGGTATGTTTCCATTCTTCTGTGGAAAACCGGTATGTTCAACTCCCAGTTTGGGCTTTTGAACCAGTGGATGAGCAGGCTAGGGCTTGAAACGCAGCGCTGGCTGGCCAGCGACTTCTCAGCGTTTGTCTGCTGCACGGTGGTCAATCTCTGGCTGGCGCTGCCTTTCATGATCATGATCATGGACGGGGCGCTCCAAGCGGTGGATAAAAGCTGCTACGAAAGCGCGATCCTGGACGGGGCAAACTGGCTGCAACGGACTTTTTATCTGACTATCCCTTCCATCCGGCCTATAATTGCGCCCGCGGTTATTATCACCGTTTTCACCACCTTCAAGCAGTTCGACGTGATCTATCTGCTGACCCAGCAGGCCGGAGCAAAAACAGGCTCCAACCTGCACACGATCTTGACCTACGCCTATGAAAATGCTTTCATTACAAACAATTACGGCTACAGTTCCGCCGTGTCCATCATTATTTTCATCGTGCTCATCGCATTTTCGCTACTGACACGGCAGCGTGCAAAGGAGGGCTGAGGATGTCGTTGCACCGGAAAAAGAAACTCCGTCATTTTTTGATACACAGCGCGCTTCATGTTTTCTTCGTCCTTCTTTGTTTTGCCACCTTGGTGCCGATCCTGTACGCGTTGTCGGTTTCGCTGAACGCGGAGAACAGCCTGTTGAGTTCGGACTTTCGCTTTATTCCCAAAGAGTTCACGCTGAATAACTACAAGGCTGTGTTCACAGAGCAGCCGGTCATGCTCTGGTTCAAAAACAGCATGATCCTGGCGGTCTGCACTGTGCTGATCTCGCTGGGCGCGGCGATACCCGCTGCCTATGTTTTCTCTCGGAAGCGTTTTGCCGGGCGGGGCCCGATTCTTGAGATACTGCTGCTTCTGTACTCCTTCCCATCTGTGCTTTCCATGTTTGCCATCTACAAGCTGTTGAGCCCCATGGGCCTTGTGAACAGCCGCATCGGGCTGATATTTGTCTACACTGGGACCATGGCGGTATTCGGCCTTTGGAACATGAAAGGCTATTTTGATACCATCCCCATCGAAATTGAAGAAGCCGCTTCCATCGACGGTGCGAGCAATCTTCAGCTGGTCACCAGGATCGTTCTCCCGCTTGCCAAACCGAGTATTCTGGTCACGGCTGTGATGATTCTCATCTATGTTTGGAATGAGTATCTCTTTGCGATCACATTTATGACAGGCGCCGATAAATACACCCTTGCTGCCGGCCTTTACTCTCTGCAGGCGACCGAAATCAGCGGCAGCTGGCCTGTGTTTGCCGCCGCTTCTCTGGTCGTGAGTGCACCTATTCTGATCATATTCTTTGCTGTGCAGCGTCACATGACTTCCGGCCTGACCGCCGGCGGCGTAAAAGGTTGAGCAAAACGAGGTGAACGAAATGAATCTCAGCGCGGTAAAGCATCTGCCAATGTCGCCTGACGCCCATGGAATCGACCCGCGGCATATTGTATTTCGTCTGCGTTGTGCCCGGGATGATCTTCACGCCTGCACACTGTATTACGCAGACAGGGCGTGCCGTCAAACCCCTGTGATCTTTTCCTGCGCGCCCATGGTCGTGGTAGCCCAGGATGAATGGTTCGACTATTATGAGGTCATCCTGCAAAGCCCCTACAAAAGGATCTGCTACTATTTTGAACTGGACGACGGGAAAGAAGTTCTTTTATATTATGGGGACTTCTTTTCTCACCACCGTGTGGATGACCGTTCAGAATATTATCAGCTGCCATTCAATCACCGGGCCGACATCGTCTCCCTCCCGGACTGGGCGGCTGACGCCGTTGTTTATAACATCTTCCCGGACAGCTTTGCATCCGGCAAGCGTGCCATCAGCGGGCAGCCTTGCGAAAGCAACTGGAATGGTCAGCTTACCCATGGAAAGCTTGGGGGCACTATCCGAGGGATAACGGAGAATCTCGACTATATCCGGGATCTCGGCTTTAACTGCATTTACATTAACCCGATCTTCGTCGCCGGTGAATACCACAAGTACGACTTGATCGACTATTTCCACATTGACCCCTGTTTTGGAACAGACGAGGATTTCCGCAACCTGGTAAGCACATGTCACGCGTTGGGTATGCGGGTGATCATCGATGGTGTGTTTAACCATGTGGGATGGCACTTCTTTGCCTTTGAGGACGTTATCGAAAAGGGTGAAACCTCTGCATACAAAGACTGGTTCTACGGGTTGCAGTTCCCAGTGCAGCGTCCGGCCACAGGCGACGAATACCCGACCTACGAGTGCTTCGGCTATGAGCGGATGATGCCCAAGACGAACACCGAAAACCCGGAGGTCATCCGCTATTTTTGCGACGTGGGCCAGTACTGGGTGCGCGAATTCGATATCGACGGCTGGCGGTTGGACGTGGCAAGCGAGATCAACGATGCCTTCTGGCGCGCTTTTCGCGCAGCAGTGAAAGAAGCAAAGCCGGACTGTCTCCTGATCGGTGAAGTTTGGGAGAGCGCCCAACACTGGCTGAACGGCGATATGTTCGATTCCACGATGAACTACGATTTCCGCAAACACTGCAGGCGTTTTTTCGCGGAGCGTGTCATCGACGCTGCCCAGTTCGACGGTCGCGTGACCAATATGCGCATGCGCTATAAACTGCCCATTGTGTATTGCCAGCTAAACCTGCTGGACAGCCATGACGTGAGCCGTTTCCTTTCCCTGTGTGGCAACGACATCCAGTGCATGAAGCTTGCCGTGCTGTTCCAGATGACCTTTATGGGGATACCCTCTGTGTTTTATGGGGACGAAAAAGGGATCGCCGGCCTTTTGGAGGAAGAGTACCGCCATCCCATGCCATGGGAGACCAAGGCGGACACACTGGAACAGTTCTACCATGACGCGATCCGGCTACGGAACGAAAACCCCGAGTTGCGCAAGGGCGATTTCCGCACGGTGATGGCTCAAGCCGGCAGCGGAGCGTATTGCTATCGCCGCTCTCTGGGCAGCAGTAGCATCTGCGTGCTGCTAAACAACCAGTCGCTGGGGGCCGAAATACCCGCTACGCTGCTCGATTCCGCTGTGTTGTGGCAGGAAGGATTAATGGGGCGCACCATCGCTCCCATGGGATTTGCTGTGTTGAAGCAGGTGAAGAAACAATGAGCGTAACGATTCGAGACGTTGCAAGAGCCGCTGGCGTATCCACTGCCACGGTCTCCAAAGTGATCAATCACTCACCTTCCATCTCTCAGGCAACGATAGAGCGTGTGGAAGACGTGATCCGCCAGTTGGACTACCGCCCCAACAAGCGCGCCCAAAGTTTTGCCCGAAAGGCGACCCGGAACATCCTTTTTCTGAGCGAGCTGGAGCACGGCGTAGGCTTTGATAACCCTCATCTCTTTGAGATGCTGGCCGGGGCGGAGGCTGCGCTGGCCCGAAAAGACTATGGGCTTTTGATCAAACGGATCAATGCCCGTGAGCTGGTCAACAGCTTTGCGGACATCATGGATGACGAATTCGTTGACGGGGCCATCGTCCACGCCTCTGTTGTTTCCAGGGAAGTTGCTTCGCTTTTGACCGACACCTTATTTCCCTATGTGGTGATCGGTATGCCCGACTTTGCGAACCGTTTGTGCTGGATCGACACCAACAACAGTGTTGCCGGCCAGATCGCGGCAAGTCATCTGCGGAAGAAAGGATATGAGCGCATCGCTTACATCGGCGGGCAAAAAGAAGACACCATCTCTCTTCACCGACTGAACGGCGTACTGGACGCGCTGGACACAGTGATCCCGGCAGGCTACATCCGCCATGGCGCACCCAGCAGCGAGACGGGATACAAATGCACCATGGAGCTGTTGGAGCTGGAGCGGCGGCCCCAGGCGATCATCTGCGCCAATCAGTATCTGGCTTTTGGCTGTGTTGAGGCTTTGAAGCATCGCGGCCTCTCCATCCCCCACCAGATGGCTGTGATCACATTCGACGATTTCCCCTTCTCGAAAGTGCTTGACCCTCCCCTCACCGTTGTCAATCTGGATATGTACGACATGGGCGAGCAGGCAGCCAAGATCGTTATGCGGCGAATCAGAAATCCCCAGCTGTTGGTCCAGTCATACACCACCCTTCCCGGCTTGATCGAGCGGGGATCCACGAAGGGAGATGAGAGGGAATAAATCTATTTTGTCGTCAGTCGCCAAAAACACTAAAAGGAGGATCGAAATGTTCAATCGCTATCTCAAAAAAGCAATCAGTGCTGTCTTGGCACTTACAATACCGCCTTCTTCATGCCTCGTGCCGCTGGTGACCGCCCGGACGTGGTACCGGAGGGTGCTGTGAACTTCGCGTTCCTGGGTCAGTTCGCTGAGACCAAGCGGGACACCATCTTCACCACCGAGTATTCCATGCGTACTGGTATGGAAGCTGTTTATACCTTACTGGATATCGACCGTGGCGTACCGGAAGTCTGGGGCAGCACCTATGATATCCGTGACCTGTTAAATGCAACCATCCAGCTCCGGGACGGCAAACCTTTGACCCAGATGGATATGGGCTTCAAAGAGAAAATGGTGGTTAAGAAGCTGTTGGAGAAGATCCATGGTACCGATATCGAAAAGCTGCTGAAAGAATACCATGTGATTGAGTGATAAAAGCGATACGTCAACTGCGGGGAGGCATACCCTCCCCGCTTGTATATAAGGAGAGATAAAGATGTCATTTACAAATCAACTGAAAAAAGCAACTCTGCGTACTGCTTTTGGCTATTTGGAGAAAAATCCGGAAGAAAATGCGCTGAAACTGATGTCTTGGGTGGACAAGCTGGCCGGTGATGGCCCAGACAGTTTCCCAGTCCAGCGCGCGGCAGTCCGTCAAGTGCTGGAAGACCCGCAGAACAACATGTATCAGCTCGTTATGAACATTCTGAAGGAAACGGATTCGGAGGTTCTGAAGGCTACCTTTGAAAATTTCTTCCTCAACGCGAATATCATTGGCTGGCCAAAGCAAGAGGAATACCGGAAAAAATATAACTGCAATATTCCTTGGGCTATTCTTCTTGACCCTACCTCCGCCTGCAACCTGCACTGCACCGGCTGCTGGGCCGCGGAATACGGCAACAAGCTCAACCTGACCTTTGACGAGATCGATTCCATCATCACTCAGGGCAAGGAAATGGGCGTATACATGTACATATATACCGGTGGTGAGCCTCTGGTTCGCAAAAAGGACCTGATCGCCCTGTGTGAAAAGCACAGCGACTGCCAGTTCCTTTCCTTCACCAACGCCACGTTGATTGACGAAGCTTTTGCCAACGAGATGCTCAGGGTGAAGAATTTTATCCCTGCCATCAGCGTGGAGGGCTTTGAGTCTGCCACCGATGGCCGCCGGGGCAACGGTACCTACCAGAAAGTGATTAAGGCGATGGCGATTCTGAAAGAGAAGCATCTGCCTTTCGGCCTGTCCTGCTGCTACACCAGCCAGAATCTGGATTCTATCAGCTCCTATGAATTTATTGATCAGATGATTCAGTGGGGCGCGCGGTTTGTCTGGTACTTCCACTATATGCCCGTGGGCAATGACGCAGTGCCGGAACTGCTGCCCAATCCTGAGCAGCGGGAATTCATGTATCACCGAATCCGGGACATTCGGGCTACCAAGCCGATCTTCGCCATGGACTTCCAGAACGATGGCGAGTATGTAGGCGGCTGCATCGCCGGCGGACGGCGGTATTTGCACATCAACGCCAACGGCGACTGTGACCCCTGCGTGTTTATCCACTATTCCAATGCCAATATCCGGGAGATGAGCCTGCTGGATGTGCTGCGCAGCCCCATTTTCATGGCTTATCACGACAGCCAGCCCTTTAACGATAACCATCTGCGTCCCTGCCCCATGCTGGAAAATCCGGAAAAGCTGCGGGAAATTGTAAAGGCTACCGGCGCTCACTCCACAGACCTGCAATCCCCGGAAACGGTGGATCACCTGTGCGATAAGTGCGAGGCATACGCCAAAAACTGGACCCCCACCGCCACCGAGTTGTGGAGCTGCAGCTGTGCAAAGAAAAAGGGAGAAGCGGCAAAATGACAACCTTCTTTACTTCAGAAAGCGTCACAGTGGGACACCCGGATAAGGTATGTGACCAGATCGCCGATGCCATCTTGGATGCCCTTTTGGAAAACGATCCCCATTCCCATGTAGCCTGCGAAGTAACTGCCATTCCCAACGGGATCCACATTTTCGGCGAGATCACCTCAGCTGCCCGTGTGGACTATGCCGCTATTGCCCGGCAGGTGGTTCGGGATATCGGGTATGTGAAGCAAGGCTATGGTTTTGACGCAGACACCTGCCAAATCACAGTGGATATCCATGAGCAATCTCCCGATATCAACATGGGTGTGGAGAAGGCGGATTCCATGGAAAACGGCGCAGGAGATCAGGGCATGATGTTTGGCTTCGCATGTCGGGAAACGGACAGCCTGATGCCGCTGCCCATTGAGCTTGCCCATGCGCTGACAAAGCGCCTTGCCTTTGTGCGGCAGGAGGAAATTCTGCCCTATCTGCTGCCGGATGGGAAAGCCCAGGTCACCGTGGAGTACCGGGATGGAATTCCGGCGCGGGTGGAAACCGTCGTAGTTTCTTCCCAGCATGAGGCAGATGTGTCCATGGAGCAATTGCGTGAGGACATCCTCTGCCATGTCATCCAACCGGTGATCCCGGAGGGCATGCTGGACGGGAACACGAGATTCTTTATCAATCCTACAGGCCGTTTCTGTATTGGTGGCCCCGCCGGTGACAGCGGCCTGACGGGCAGGAAGCTGATCGTGGACACCTACGGCGGCTACGCCCGGCATGGCGGCGGTGCGTTCTCTGGTAAAGATCCCTCAAAGGTTGACCGAAGCGGCGCGTATATGGCCCGGTATCTGGCGAAAAATGTAGTGGCGGCAGGTTTGGCAGACAAGTGTGAGATTCAGATCAGCTATGCCATCGGCGTTGCCCAACCGGTATCCCTCCTGGTAGACACCTTCGGTACGGGTAAGTTCCCGGCAGACCAGATCCAGGAACTGATTCTCAAAACGGTTGACCTGCGCCCCTCTGCTATCATTGACCGACTTTCCCTGCGAACACCGTTTTACAGACATACTGCAAGTTATGGGCATTTTGGTTCGAACACAGCAAACCTGCCTTGGGAACAGACAAACTTGCCACAGCTTTGGTAGGATATCATCTGATTTTGTGATAGAAGGTCTTAATAGCCGGATTGCCCCAAGGGTTGCATTGGGCAGTCCGGCTATCTGTGTTATGGAGGGGTCAAAGTCCTGTCGGTTATAAATGAAAAGGGGGACTTATTATGGACTTTGAAAGAATCCTGCAAATGACGACAAGTGAGCGTAATCTGGCGCTCTTACAGGACGAGGCTTTCGTAGATGATGTGACAGAGTTTCTCGCAATCCGGCAGTTGTACAATGCTGCAATTAAGCAAGTAAGGACAAAACTTGAGATTCTTAATGATGGATTCCAAGTAGAGCACTGCCACAATCCTATCCACCATATTGAATGTAGGCTGAAGTCTCCAGGAAGTATGCTCGAAAAGCTCAGACGAAAAGGATACCCCATAGAAATGCAATCCCTTCGTGAGGGTATTCTTGATATATTGGGTGCTTCTTGACCTTACCTTCCAATTTTGCAAAGCAGTTGGAGCAGCACGGCATCAAATGTGTGGCCTTTAACCCGTTTCGCCCGTTTTTATCGACCAGTCAAAACAACCGGGATCACCGTAGCTACGGATCATAGGATAGCTATAAATTTGAAATCATTTCATATACGCGATCTATTTCTTACCGAACCACAAGAGGTGTAACTATGGATAATTCCTGTGAAAAAGTACCGATTCATCTGAAAGTGACCTTGACCATTCGAGAAGCCGCTGAATACAGTAACATCGGCATCAATAAAATCGACCAACTCCTGCGGCAGCCAAACTGTCCGTTCGTGCTTTATGTTGGTGCAAAAAGGCTGGTCAAGAGAAAAGAATTCGAGGAGTATCTGAATAAGATGCTGACCATATAAAAGAGCAGTCAGAGCGCCCACTGTACCTTGAGAAAAACCGCTCATTGTGGTATAATTTAGCGTGTTGCACTGGCTCTTTTTCTGCAACTGGAAAAGGGGTCAATATTATGGGCAAAAATCTGAAAGGCAAAGAATGCGGGAAAGGCATTTGCCAGCGAAAGGATGGTCAATACTACGCAAGGTTTGTAAACAGGAGTGGAAAACGCCAGGATGGCTATTTCGCCACCCTCCCAGAAGCACGGAATTGGTTGGAGGATGCCCGCTATCAAGATAAGCACGGAAAGGTGCTTACCTCCCCGGACATGACGGTAACTGAGTGGTTTCAGTTTTGGCAAGCAGAACTCCTGCAGGGCCTTTCCCCCAATACCAAGCGCAATTACAGGGATCGCTTTGAACTCAACATCAAACCCATCATTGGTGATATGCGGCTGGTCGATGTAAAGCCCATGCACTGCAAAATCGTGTTGAATCGCATGGAGGCAAAATATGCCGGTTCCACGATCCGGCAGGCATATATCGCCATGGGCAGTATGTTCAAATCGGCCAAGATGAACCAAATGATTGATTCCCACCCGATGGATGGAGTGCGATACACAAAACCCGTGCGGGCCGTGGATGATATCCACTATCTTACGGTTGAAGAACAGGAGAAATTTTTAGACGCTGCCCGAAGCTCTCACAATTTCTACCAATACGCACTCATTCTGGAAACTGGCCTACGCACAGGCGAGATGATTGGGTTGACCTGGGACGCCATCGACTGGGAAAAACGGACTCTAACTGTCAATAAAACGCTTGAGTTCAGGCACAATCAAAAAGATTGGCGAGCCGGGCCACCTAAAACCGTGTCCAGCTATCGAACCATCCCTTTGACCACCCGTGCATACGATATTCTGAAAGCCGTCTATGCCACCCGGGATTTCCGCAAGCAGTCGCCGATGTTATCCCAGACTTTAACTTACATTGATCGGCGAACCGGGAAGGAAATGACATTTTTCTTGGGAGATCTGGTTTTTCTGAATTATCGAACTGGCGAACCTTCAAAAAACAGCAGTTATGATACCCACCTCTATAAACTCTGCGATGAGAACGGAATTGAACGATTCTGCATGCACGCTCTTCGCCATACCTATGCCACCCGGGCCATCGAGCGCGGGATGCCGCCCAAGACACTCCAGAAACTTTTGGGCCATGCAAGCATCAAGACTACCATGGATCGGTATGTTCATGTAACGGATGAATCCCTGGTAGCAGGTGTCCGGCAATTTGAGCAAGGTCAGCAGACAATTACCCCCTCAGAACAGGGTGAGAGGAATGGGAACAGCAAAAACCCTGACAGCGCGGCCTAAAAAAGCGAAAAATGGTGTAAAAATGGTGTAGAAACACTCGCCAGAAAATCGCAAAACCGCGTAACTAAGCCAAAAATTAAGGAGATAGATCGAACTATGAAATTAGGAATCGTAGGCCTGCCGAACGTCGGCAAGAGCACGCTGTTCAACGCCATCACCAGCACCAAAAATGCCGCTGCGGCGAACTATCCGTTCTGCACCATCGACCCGAATACCGGCGTCGTGCCCGTGCCGGACGCCCGGCTGGACAAGCTGGCTGAAATTTGGGATACCAATAAAAAAACGCCCGCCATCGTGGAATTTGTGGACATCGCCGGTTTGGTGAAGGGTGCGTCCAAAGGCGAGGGACTGGGCAATAAATTTTTGGGCAACATCCGCGAATGCGACGCCATCGTGCATGTGGTGCGCTGCTTTGAAGGCACGGACATTGTGCATGTGGAAGGCAATGTGGACCCGGTGCGGGACATTGAGACCATTGATACAG
>CDZQ01023877.1_pt1 | contig 13707 bp, 12 predicted proteins | sample 554831 | NCBI WGS metagenome assembly CDZQ01 (sample SAMEA3182112, study PRJEB8094) | gut metagenome | biome: human; feature: gut; material: Stool; isolation source: human stools | place: Canada | collected 2013-05-06
CAAAGACGCCGTCTTTGAAGTTGGAGAACTTCCAACCCGCCAGCATGCCACCGGAGTGGACGGAATAGCCTGCCTGAGCCTCCAGGGAGCCCCAGTCCGGCGTGATGGCCGGGACGATGACCCGGTCACCGGGCTTGAAATCCTTCACCAAAGCGCCCACTTCCGCCACCTCGCCCACGGCCTCGTGGCCCAGAATCATATTGCGGCGCTCCCCCAGCGCGCCTTCCCACACGGTGTGGATGTCCGAAGTGCAGGGAGAGATGGCGATGGGCTTTACCAGGGCGTCCAGAGGTCCGCACTGGGGTTTCTCCTTCTCGATCCAGCCCACCTTGCCGATGCCCAACATTGCAAATCCTTTCATGGTATAAGCTCCTTTCTGTCCAAATGTGAGTTCCATTTAATTGTTAATTTATTGTCATTCCATATCCTACCATATTGTTAATAATTTGTCAATACGGTTTTTCAAATATTTCTCTCTCAGTTTTCCCGCGGGGGGCGCGGAAGATGCACAAATATTTGGAAAAGCGGTAGCCCTCCGGAAAAAAATGTGATACAGTGGAGGGGAGAACACCATCCTGCCCCTCCCCAGGGGCGGAGAAAGGACGAGGCGTATGAAAAATCTCCACGGCACGGACCAGCGGACCATGGCCTTTATCAATCTTTTTGGCGTGCTGGGCTCCCTTGAGGAGCTGTGCGCGCTGGACAGTTCCGCCGCCGGTATTTTGGGGGATGCGGACATCTCCGTGGCTTTCCAGGTCTCCGGCGGGCCCAGCGCCGCCCTACGCTTCCGGCAGGGCCGCTGCACGATGACCCCCGGGACGGACAGCGCCGACATCCGGCTGGCCTTTTCTTCCCCGGAAAAGTTCAACGGCATGATCGACGGCACCGTTACCCCCATTCCCCGCAAGGGCATCACCAAAGCCCGTTTCCTCACCGGCCCCTTCACGGCCCTGACGGACCTGCTGACCCGCTACCTCCGGGCTTCGGCGGAGGACCTGGCGGACGCGGAGTTTTTCCGCCGGAGCACGACGCTGATGTTTTATACCATCGTCGCCGCCATCAGCCAAATCGGCAATGAGGACCGGATTGGCCGGGCTAGCGCCTCCTATATCCCCGACGGCGCCATTCTCGTTCGGATCAAGGACGGGCCCTCCGCCGGGATCATCGCCGGGAATCACCGGCTCACCACCATCAAGGAGGCCCCGGAACGGCCCACGGCCTTCATGGACTTCGGCAGCATGGCCATTGCCCGGGAGCTCTTTGACGGCAAGCGCAACGCCGTGGCCAGCATCGGCACCGGAGACGTGCGCCTGGGCGGGACCGTGCCTATGCTGGACAATATGAACCGTATCCTGGACAGAGTGGGCCTCTACCTGGCCTGACGGAAGGAGGAAGCTTACATGAATACCTATACCAAAAGCCGGGAGGCCTTTGCCCGGGCCATGAAAGTCATCCCCTCGGGCGTCTATGGCCATCAGGGCCCCGCGGAGGGCTGCTTCATCCCCGTGGACGCCTTCCCCATGTTCTCCGAGCGCGCCAAGGGGAGCTACTTCTGGGATGTGGACGGCAACCGCTTTATCGACTATATGTGCGCCTATGGGCCCAATGTCCTGGGTTATGGGGATCCGGATGTGGATGAAGCGGCCCGGAAGCAGCGGGAGCTGGGCGACTGCGTTACCGCGCCCTCCACCCGGATGATCGACTTCGCCGAGCTGCTGGTGGACACGGTGAACTGCGCCGACTGGGCCTTCTTCGCCAAGAACGGCAACGATGTGACCACCCTTGCCGTCCTCACTGCCCGAGCTTACACGCACAAAAAGAAAATCGTCTTTTTCAAGGGCTACTACCACGGCGTCTCCCCCTGGACCCAGAAGGTGGACTACGCCGGCATCCTGGAGGAGGATGTGTGCAACAACCTCTATGTGGACTGGAACAACTTTGACCAGCTCCAGCAGGTCTTTGTGGAAAACCGGGACCAGATCGCCGGGGTCATCGCCCAGCCCTATATGCATGGGAATTTCCGGGACAACGAGCTGCCCGCCCCCGGCTTCTGGGAAAAGGTCCGCAAGCTCTGCACCGAAAATGACGCCGTACTCATCGTGGATGACGTGCGGGCGGGCTTCCGCCTGGACCTGGCTGGAAGCGACCATTATTACGGCTTCCAGGCGGACCTGATCTGCTTCTGCAAGGCGCTGGCCAACGGCTACAATGTCTCCGCGCTGTGCGGCCAGGACTTTTTGAAAAACGCCGTCAGCTCCCTGACCTACACGGGCAGCTACTGGCTCAGCGCCGTTCCCTTTGCCGCGGGCGTCGCCTGTATCGAGAAAATGAAGCGGCTGGACCTGCCCCGGCTTCTCCGGGAAAAGGGGGAAGCGCTCCGCAGCGGCCTCCTGGGCGCCGCGGCGCGCCAGGGCTTTGACCTCCATGTCACCGGGGAACCCGCGCTTTTTTATCTGCGCATCGCCGATGACCCCACTCTGGCCCTGCACCAGGAGTGGGTGGCCGAGTGCGTCCGCCGGGGCGTCTACTTCACCAACCATCACAACCACTTCCTCAACGCCTCTCTCACCGACGCGGACATCGCCGAGACCGTGGCTGTGGCGGAAGAGGCCTTTGAAGCCGTGCGCAAACGGCACCCCAAAGAATAATGCGTTGTCCCTATACACGTCATCCAAGCCGCGGCCCGCGAATTTTCACGGGCCGCGGCTTTTCACATCCCGGCAAATTCTCTCCGCACCTTATTGTGCAATTTTCCAAAAAAGAAAATATTGCATCTGACCGCTTGCAACTCTTTCCACAAAGTTCTATACTGATAATAGAGAGTAGCACTATCTACTATCCGCTATGTTCTCATTCTATTTCACAGGGAGGTAACGCGTATGGCTCTCACCATGGAAGAAAAGCAAAGACTCCAGAAGCTGGCCCAGGAGCTGCGCCTGACGGTGATCGACGTGATGGCCTGGTCCGGAGGTGCCCACGTAGGCGGGTCCCTGAGCATGATGGACATCATGACCATTCTCTACTTCAAGTACCTGAACATTGACCCGGCCAACCCAAAGTGGGAGGACCGGGACCGCTTCATCCTCTCCAAGGGCCACGCGGCGGCGGGTTATATTCCCGTGCTGGCCAAGCGGGGCTACTTCCCTGAGGAAACCCTCAAAACCTTCAACCACTTCGGTTCTCCCTTCGCCATGCATCCGGACTGCAACAAGGTCATCGGCTGCGACGCCTCCGCCGGCAGCCTGGGCCACGGCCTGAGCATGGCCGTGGGCCTTGGCCTGGGAGCCCGGTACCTGAAGAAAGACTGGAAAACCGTCTGCCTTATGGGTGACGGCGAGTGCTGCGAGGGCAGCATCTGGGAGGCCGCCATGGCCGCGTCCCATTTCAAGCTGGGGAACGTCATCGGCATTGTGGACCGGAACCGGCTGATGATTGACGGCAAGACCGAGGATGTGATGGCCCTGGAGCCCTTCAATGACAAGTGGAAGGCCTTTGGATGGGAGGTTGTGGAAATCGACGGCCACGACTTTGACCAGCTGGATGACGCCCTTTCCAAGGCCTGGGCCGCCACGGACAAACCCGTGCTCATCATGGCCAACACCATCAAGGGCAAGGGCGTGGACTTCATGGAGAACAACGTGGTCTACCACTACGCCTCCGCTGACTCCCAGCTGTGCGCCAAGGCCAAAGCATCCATCCAGGAACATTAAAGGAGGTAGAGCATCATGGCAGTTGTCACCGGAACCAACTGGAACGCCTACGACGCCGCAACCATGACCGCCCGTGAGATCTACGGCCGGACCCTGGCGGAGCTGGGCAAGCACAACGACAAAATCGTGGGCCTGACGGCAGACCTCGCGAAAACCACCGCCATCGTCCACTTTGAAAAGGCCTTTCCCGAGCGTTTCTTCAACGTAGGCATCGCCGAGCAGAACATGTTCGGCATCGCCGCGGGCCTGGCCAAGGCCGGGCTCATCCCCTTTGCCTCCACCATGGCGGTGTTCACCTGCCTCCGGGCCGGGGAGCAGGTGCGCACGGACATCGCCTATCAGAACCTCCCGGTGAAGATCATCGCCACTCACGCGGGCATCTCCTTCGGCCACGCGGGCACCACCCACCACTGCACGGAGGATCTGGCCATCATGCGCTCCATTGCCAACATGACGGTCATCTGCCCGGCGGACGGCATCGAGACCAGCAAGGCCGTCCAGGCCTGCGTGGACACCCCGGGGCCGGTGTACATCCGTATTGGCCGGGGCTTTGAGCCGCCCTGTTACGAAAGCGACAACTACACGTATGAAATCGGCAAGGCCATCACCATGCGGGAGGGCACGGACCTGACCATCATCTGCTGCGGCATCGCGGTGCTCCAGGCGGTAAACGCCGCCAAAACCCTGGCGGAAACCGACGGGATCAGCGTCCGGGTCATCAACATGCACACCATCAAGCCCATTGACCGGGAAGCTATTCTCAAGGCGGTCACCGAGACCCGGCGCATTCTCACCGTGGAGGAGCACAATGTGATCGGCGGCCTGGGCGACGCGGTAGGCAGCGTCATTGCCGAGTCCGGCAAAGGCTGCGTGTTCAAAAAGCACGGCATCCAGGACACCTTCGCCGCCATCGGCTACGCCGAGGACCTGTACGCCCACTACGGCCTGGACGCCAACGGCATTGTGGACAAGGTACGGGAAATGCTGGGCATGGAGTTCGAGGCGGACGAGAACTGGGATGACGAATAAGCCCGCGCCATCTCAAGGAATAAAGGAGGGAAAGATATGTCCGCATCTCCCCAGGATATCATGACCGCAAAGCTCTTTTTCAACGCCGCCTTTCCCACCATGCAGGTGCTGCTGGACGACGTACCCAAACTACACAAGAAATTTGAGAAGATCCAGGCCACTGTGCAGTTCGGCGCGAAAAACAATGGTCAGCTGCTGTGCTGCCATATGATTTTCGACCACGCCCAGGTCACCGTGGTCCAGGGCCCGGCGGAAAAGGCGGATCTGACGCTGACCTTTTCCAGCGTGGAGAAGATGAACGCCCTGCTCCGAGGCGGGCTGGCCATTCCGTCCATCAAGGGCAAGCTGAGCCTGCTGCCACCGGTGCTGAGCCTGCTCATGGGGCTGATGATCATGTCCCCCAAGAAAAAGCCCAAGGATTTTGCCGGCCAGGCCCTGAAGGTCAAGTGCAGCCTCTATATGATCACCCGCGCCCTGAGCCAGTACAACAAGCTGGGGGACCCGGATATGCAGGAGTTCTGCCAGCGGCAGCCGGACCGGATCTACCAGTTCACGGTGGCCCACGACGGCGACCCCAACTACATCGCCTGCTACCTGCGCATCAAGGCCGGCCAATCCAAGTCCGGCCACGGGGTCTATACCCGGCGCAGCCCCTTCGTCCACTTCTGCTTCAAGAGCGTGGAAGGGGCCATGAAGGTACTCCAGAAGGAAGTGGAGTTTGTGGAAGGCGTGGAAAAGGGCTATGTGGAGACCATCGGCAGTCCGGAATACGCCTGCTATCTCAACGACTACATGTCCATACTTCAGGGCATGTTGACCTGATCATTTCCCGAAAAAGGAGGGAACTGAGGCTTGAAAACCATCTATTTTGAAAAGGATATTCCCCGGGTCCTGGCCACCAAGTTCGCCGCCAAGCGCTGCAAGGGTCTTTTGTATACCGGGCTCAACGCGGTGAAATTCGCCACGGATCTCCCTGACCCGCCCCTGCCGGCGGACGACTGGGTCCGGGTGAAAAACATTGCCTGCGGCCTTTGCGGCACAGACATGAGCTTTTTCAAAGCAACCACCGGCACCAACTCCGCCTTTGAGCCTATCCCCGCCTCCAAGCGCACCTACCTGGGCCACGAGAACGTGGGCATCGTCACGGAGGTGGGCAGTGCGGTAACGGAGTTTCAGGTGGGCGACCGGGTCACCATCCGGGCCTATATGTCCGGCTGTGACACCAAGGGCATCCGGGACCGCTGCCACTACTGCCAGGAAGGCGACTACAACTTCTGCCTGAACTACGGCGCCCCCTCCCCCTATGACCTGCCAGACACCGGCGCGGGCTTTGGGGACAGCTTCATCTATCCCGCCAAGGGCCTGGCCCACATCTATGACGAGCTCACCGACGAGCAGGCCGTCATGGTGGAACCCAGCTGCGTCTCCATCCACGCGGTGCTCTGCGCCCCGCCCCAGAAAGGAGAAAAAATCCTGGTTATGGGCTGCGGCACCATCGGCCTGGGGGTGGTCCAGGCCATCAAGGTGGTGGAGCCGGAATGTGAGGTCTGGATCATGGAGCGGGTCCAGACCAAGCAGGAATTTGCCAAGAAGCTGGGGGCGGATCACATCCTCTCCGGCGATCCCTATGCGGCCACGGCCAAGGCCACCGGCGGCAGCCCCATCTATACCGGTATGCAGGGGAACAAATATTTCTTCGGCGGCTTTGACCGGATCTACGACTGTATCGGCGGCAACTGGTCCAACCACACCGGGCTGCGTTTGCTCCGCGCCCGGGGCACCTTCGTGAAGATCGGCCACCACATGAACGCCATCACCTTCGACGAGAGCCCCATCTGGTGGCAGGAGCTCAAGCTCATCGGCGTGGACGCCCACGGCATGGAGCACTGGAAGGGCCGGGACCTCTACACCTTTGATCTGGCCCAGGAGTGGATCCGGGACGGGATCTACAGCGTGGAGGGCTTTGTCACCCACCACTTCCCCCTGGAACAGTACAAGGACGCCATGCGCCTCGCCCTGGCCAACCCGCCGGATGTGATCAAGATCGTGCTGGATTGCCAATGAAGCAGGAAAAGCCGGATACCGCCGGGCTGGTCAAAGCCGGCGAGCTGGCGCGGGCAGCTGGGGTCAGTTTGTCCACGGTAAAGTTCTATGTCAAAGAGGGCCTGATCCGCCCGGTGTGCAAAACCGGGCGGAACATGGCCTACTACGATCCCAAAGCCGCGGAGACCATCCAACTGATCCGTTCCCTCCAGAAGGAGCGTTTCTATCCCCTCTCGGTGATCAAATCCCTTCTGGCGGGCGGGACGGTGCGGACCTCGGACCTGGCGCTGCTGGACGCCATCCACAAGGTAGACGGCCCCGAAGCCCCGGCCTCCATCTCCGCTGGAGAGGCGCTGCGCCGCTGCGGGCTTACCTCCGTCCAGGCTGCCGCCCTGGCGGAGACAGGGCTGGTGACGCCGAAAGGCCCGCCCCGGCGCCAGAGTTACTCCCGGGAAGACATGGCGGTAATGGAGCTGGTCGCCCGGCGCCTGGAGGCAGGTATCCCCTTTCAGCAGACCGTGCGCGCCCTGGCCATCTACCAGGAGGCCCTCTCCCGGGCCGTCCAGGCGGACGTGGACTCTTTCGTAGCCGGGGCCCTTATGGCCCGAGACTTCACCGCCGAGGCCGGGGCCAATATGATCCGGGTCTCCGATGAAACCCTGGACGCCTTCATCGCCATCCGCCGCAAGGAGCTCAACCGCTTCTACGGTTCTCAGCGCCTGGAGGATCTGGAGCGTTTCGAACACCGGCTTGCTCAGGCGTCGGAGGTCCTCTGCCCTATCCTGGCGCGTGCCGGCCTTGGCGCTGCGGCGGAACTGTACGCCGCAGCCATGCGTGGCGAGGCCACCGGTACACCGGCAACGGACCAGGCAGCAGAGCACTGCTGGGCCTTTGCCCGTGCGGCCCGGGGGGATATCCCCCGGAGCATCGCCGAGAGCCTGCGCGCCCGGCGGTACTTCCTCTCCCTCTCCCCCGCCGGAGGGGGCTCCGCCGCCCTGACGCAGTGGCTGCTCAAATGCGTCTGGCTGACCCTGGCGCCGGACATCCTGGATTGCCGCCGGGCGGCGGAGGACGCCTGGAACGCCCTTGGCCTTTGGGCTGCGGCGGCCTGCCCTGCCCTGCCAGCGGCTGAAATCCGCCGGAAACTGGAAGAATTGCGAGGTGGATCATGACCATTTCTGAGATCATCGCCCGGCAGCGGGCCTATTTCGATTCCGGCGCCACCCGGCCCCTTGGCTTTCGGCTGGACGCTCTGGAAAAGCTGCGCTGTGCCCTCCAAAAAAACGAGGCGCTGCTCTTTGACGCCCTGAAGCAGGACCTGAACAAAGCGCCTATGGAGAGCTATATGTGCGAGACCGGGCTGGTACTGGAGGAGATCCGGTACCATCGGAAGCATCTTTCAGGCTGGATAAAGCCCAAGCGGGTGCCCACGCCCCTGGCCCAGTTCCACGCCAAAAGCTTCCGCTCCCCCGAACCCTATGGGCTTACCCTCATCATGTCCCCCTGGAACTACCCGGTGCAGCTTTGCCTCAACCCCCTGGTCGGCGCAATCTCCGGGGGAAACTGCGCCGTGGTGAAGCCGTCGGCCTACGCCCCGGCCACCAGCGCCGCCCTGGCCAGGATCCTGGGAGAAACCTTCCCGCCGGAATACATCGCGGTGGTGGAGGGCGGCAGGGACAAGAACAGCGCCCTCCTGGAGGAAAAGTTTGACTACATTTTCTTCACGGGCAGCGTGGCCGTGGGCAAGGTGGTCATGGAAGCCGCCGCCAAGCATCTCACCCCCGTGACCCTGGAGCTGGGAGGCAAGAGCCCCGTGATCGTGGACGAGACGGCCAACATCCCCCTGGCGGCCAAGCGCATCGCCTTCGGCAAGGTCCTCAACGCCGGGCAGACCTGCGTGGAGCCGGACTATCTCTTCCTCCACCGCAGTGTCAAGGACGCCTTCGTCTCCGCTTATCGGAAGGCCCTGGAGGAGTTCTTCCCCGGCGGCGACTACGCCAACATGCCCACCATCATCAGCGAAAAACACTACCGCCGGGTGAAAGGGCTTCTGGAGGGGCAGGCCATCCTCCTGGGCGGGGAGACCGACGACGCCCGGCGCTTCATCGCCCCCACGCTCCTGGATGAGACAGACCCGGAAAGCCCCATCATGCAGGAGGAGATTTTCGGCCCCGTGCTGCCCATGCTCACATACACCAACCTGAACGACGCCATCGCCTTTATACGCAGCCGCCCCAAGCCCCTTGCCTTCTACCTCTTCACCTCCAGCCAGGCGGTGGAGGACAAGGTGCTGGCAAGCTGCTCCTTCGGCGGCGGCTGCATCAACGACACCATCATCCATCTGGCCACCTCCAGCATGCCCTTCGGCGGCGTGGGGGACTCTGGCATGGGCTCCTATCACGGGAAAGAGAGCTTTGATACCTTTACCCATTACCGGAGCATTGTGAAGAAGTACACCTGGCTGGACCTGCCCATGCGCTACCACCCCTACTCGGAGAAAAAGCTGGGTATGATCCGAAAGTTTATGAAGTAAGCCCTCGGGAGGGCACGACAGCCCCGGGGCATTGGGAAACAAAAAATTGCAGGAAGCCGCCGGCGGCTTCCTGCAATTTTTCTATAAATCCTGGCCTCCCGGCGCTTTGGCGCACCATGCAAGCCGCCCCTCCGGTACTTACGCCGTTTTGGAGGGAGCGCGCTCTGCCCAGGGCGCGGCAAGGCCCTTTTTCTCCGCAATCTGGTGATAGAACCCCTCCAGCTCCCGGGCGGTCATCAGCTTGGGCACGGGGTAGAGGGGATTTGCCTCCCGGGCCGCGTGGCGGGCCATCTGAGGAATGTCCCCGGGACGGATGCCCGGCAATGTCTCCGGAATCCCCATCTCCCGGTTCAGCGCCCGGATCGCGGCGATGAAGCGCCTTGCCCCCTCCGCCGCCGGGATGTCCGCGCCGCAGACCCCTGCCGCCGCAGCCAGCTCATGGAGCTTCCGGTCCGCGTGTGGGGCGTAGGACTCCAGCACCACCGGCAGCAGCACGGCGTTGGCCAGGCCGTGGGGGATATTGTACTGCCCGCCCAGGGAGTGGGCCACCGCGTGGATATAGCCCACATAGGACCGGGAGAAGGCCATGCCCGCCTTGTGGGCGGCGGTGAGCATGGCCGCCCGGGCGGCCATGTCGTCACCATCGGTATAGGCCCGGCGGATATTTGCAAATACCAGGGCCGTGGCCTCCAGGCTCAGTTCCCGGGTCTGCCGGGTGGTGGAGCCGCCGATATAGGCCTCCACCGCGTGGGTGAGGGCGTCCATGCCCGTGGTGGCCGTGAGCTGGGGAGGCAGGCTCCGGGTGAGCGCCGCGTCCAGCACAGCATAGCGGGGGATGAGGGCAAAGCTGTTCATGGTACACTTGTGGCGCCTTTCCGTGTCGGTGATGACGGCGGTGAGAGTGGTTTCGCTGCCGGTACCTGCGGTAGTAGGTACGGCAATGAGGGGCGGCAGCCGCCGCCGGACCTTCAAGAGCCCGCGGAGCTGCCAGGCGGTCTTTTTGGGGTAAGCGATCAGGGCGCCCACCGTCTTGGCGCAGTCCATGGGGGATCCGCCGCCAAAAGCGATGAGGGCCTGGCAGTTCCGGTTCCGGTACAGCGCCTTGGCCGCCTCGGCGTCCCGGGTGGTGGGGTTGGCGCTGGTCTGGTCATATACCGCCGCGGCAATGCCCGCCCGGCGAAGCGCCTGCTCCAGAGGCTGGGTGCAGCCCCCTTCCCGGAGGCCCCAATCCGTCACCACCAGCACAGAGCGCACCTGCAGCCGCTGGAGCAGCGGGACGATCTGCGTCACGCCGGACAGTAACTCCGGATCCCGGTAGGGCAGCAGAGGCAGCGCCAGGCGAAAGGCCTTCTGATAGATACGGCATCCAATCCGCGCAAAGATATTCATGTCTCCGGAAGTCCCTCCCTTCCCAGGGCCTGCAGCCGCTCCACAATGGAGTCCAGGGCCTCGTAAAACACCGCGCGGCTCTCCTCCGTGAGGCCGCTTCCCGCCAGGCACACCGCGAGGCTTGCCCGGGCCTTCACATGTTCCGCTGCAGCAAGGCCCTCTGGCGTCAGGCGGAAAAGGCCCCCATAGCCGTTGTGGAAGCCGCCCTCCTTGCGCACCAGGGCTTTTTTCTCCAGGATGGCCATCCTCCGGGACACGTCCCCTTTGTCCTTGCCGCAGGCTTCGCAGAGCTGGGACGCGGTCATGCCGCCGGGTTCCCTGGCCAGGGCCAGGAGGTAAACGCTGTGGGCCGCACGGAGCCCATAGGGGGCCATTTCCTCCGCGGCCAGCTTGTGCCAGTATTTGGAGATCTCGGATATGGCGTAGGAAAAACGCTCAAATCGTCCGACCACGCTTGCGTCCCCTTTCGTCTCTGTTGAGATGTTGCGATAACAACTTCTGCAGTATAACGCAGAGATGTTGCGTTGTCAACCTCTGAGGTTGCAGAAAAATCGATCACAGGCGTTTTTTCAAATACACCATATCGCGGAGCCGCTTCCCGCCTTCATAGATTGGGTGGTCATAATTGTCCACAAAAAAGTCCTTCACAATGTGGGATTTTTCAAAGCCGCATTTTTGATAGAAAGTCAGCGTTGCGGGGGAGTCCCCTGTTCCCACATAGAGTTCTCCGCCATCTTCCCGATACCGGTTCTCGATACAGGCGATCATACGCCGCCCATAACCCCTGCGCTGGTATTGGGGTGCCGTCACAAAATTCTTGATCTCATGTACGCCGGGCCGCTCCCAGGTCACGACACAGAGCGCTTTGAGATCTCCCTCCCATAAGGCATACATATCGCCTCGATACAGGTATTTTTCTATCATGCTGACCTGTTCATCCGCGATCAGCAGCAAATCCATGTATTTTGTCTTGTCACAATCCGCGACTGCCACAAATTCCATCTTTTTTCCCTCCGCTTTTCCGCCGGCAGATCCCGGGCCCGCGCCTCATTCCTCCGGTCTTTCCCAGCATACCAGAGTCCCGGACGCTGCGCAAGGCAAAAAGTGCGAAGGGGCGTGCACCGGGATAACCACCGGTGACGCCCCTTCGCGCGATGCTATATTATGGATCCAGGGGAATCTGACGGCCCGTGTGGTCGATTTCATAATCCCCTTCCGTGAAAATGAGCTGGCTGACCGGAACCAGGGTGTAGCCCTGGCTCTGGAGGGTTTCGATGATCTCCGGCAGGGCCTCCGGGGTATGGAGGGCGGCATTGTGGAACAGGACGATGCTCCCCGGCTCCACCCGGTCCAGCACCCGCTGGGCAATCTCTGAGGCTGGGATCTCCTTCCAGTCCAGGCTGTCCACATCCCATTGGATGGGATACATGCCCATGTCAAAGAGGGTAGTAATTACGTGGTTGTCGTACTCCCCATAGGGGCAGCGGAACAACGTGGGCGTCACGCCGGTAACGGCGGCCACCTTCTCGTTGCATGCGGTGACGTTGGCGCGGATCTCCGCCTCGGAGAGAGCGGAAAAGTGCGCGTGATCGTCGGAGTGGTTCATCACCTCGTGTCCCGCGTCGGCAAGGGCCTTGACGCTCTCCGGGTATTTCTCCGCCCAAGCCCCCACCACAAAGAATGTAGCCTTTACGCCGTACTCCCCGAGAATGTCGATGAGCTGCTGGGTATCCTCATTTCCCCAGGCTGCGTCAAAGGTGAGGCTGGCCAGCTTCTCCTCCTGCTGCACACAGTAGATCGGCAGTGCCCGCTCTGTGCTGGCGGCCTCCACCACCCGGGGAAGCCCCACCATCCCCAGCACCACTACCGCCCCCATCAGCACCAGCGCCACGGCGGTGCGCAGCCAGCGCCGGCTGCCCAGAAGCTTTTGCAGCTTCTCTCTCATGGCATATCCCCTCCCATAGTCGGCTTTGGTACATCCTATGCCGCCCTTTGCCGGCTCATGCAAAAAAGCGGGCCATGCCCCGGGCTGTAAAATGCTGCGATGCAAAGCAAGAAGGACCCGCAAAAGCGGGCCCTTCTGTCTGTTAAAAGAAGCAGCTGCGGAAATTACGAAACGTGAGCTCTCTCCTCCTTGATTTTCCTGCCGGACACGGGCATCTCCCATGCATGGTGGTCCGTGTGCAGAAGGTGATGGGATTTCTCGCTGAGCGGTTTCTCCAGGAACTCCGCATACAGGGCCTGGATCTCCGGGTTCTCGTGAGAGAAACGCAGCTGGGCATTGTGGTCCAGGCGCCAGAGCTCATTGCCCCGGTCCTCCGCCAGTTCGCAGCCGTCATGGATGGGCTGGCCGCCGCCGCCGGCGCACCCGCCGGGACAGGCCATGACCTCCACGAAGTCATACGCCACGCTTCCCTTGTGGATCGCTTTCAGCAGCCGGCGGGCATTGCCCAGGCCAGACACCACCGCCACCCGCACTGCGCCGGCGCCGGGGATATGGAACACCGCTTCCTTCCAGCCCTCCATGCCCCGGACCTGGGTAAAGGAGTCGGGATCGGGGTTCCGGCCGGTGATGAGGAAGTAGGCACTGCGCAGGGCCGCGTCCATAACGCCGCCGGTTGCGCCGAAGATCACCGCCGCGCCCGTGCCGGTGCCCAGGGGGGAGTCAAATTCCTCCTCCGTAAGGGCCTGGGGCACAATGTGCTCGCTGCGTATCATGCGTACCAGCTCCCGGGTGGTGAGAACCACGTCCACGTCCGGGTCGCCGCAGGCGTCGTTCATGTTGGGCAGGGCGCACTCGCTCTTTTTCGCCACGCAGGGCATGATGGAGACCAGGAACAGCTTGTGGGGGTCCACGCCGATCTTCTGGGCAAAGTAGCTCTTGGTCACCGCGCCGAACATCTGCTGGGGGGACTTGGCGGTGGAGAGATTGTCCGTGAGCTCCGGGAACTGAGACTTCAAAAACCGGACCCAGCCGGGGCAGCAGGAGGTGAACATGGGCCA
>CDZQ01020004.1_pt1 | contig 13676 bp, 13 predicted proteins | sample 554831 | NCBI WGS metagenome assembly CDZQ01 (sample SAMEA3182112, study PRJEB8094) | gut metagenome | biome: human; feature: gut; material: Stool; isolation source: human stools | place: Canada | collected 2013-05-06
ATATATATATTATTAAGAAGAGAAGGCTTTTCTCATTTTTAAAATGCGAAACACTTTTTACAAAACATTACATTCCCTGGCATAGGGATAAAAAATGATTTAAAACACCGCATCACACGGTCAAAAGTGCTCAAACAAATTAAAAGCCAATATCTTTTTAAAATTTTCCGAAAGGATCTCAAACCTATGAAAAGCACCTGTGTTTTGCCTTTCAAAGGCACCAAACAACAAGAGAAAAGGCTCAAAGAACTGATCGCCCAATATCAAACCGTACAAGGCGGACTGATTCCCGTTTTGCAAGGTGCGCAGGATATTTACGGATATCTGCCGATTGAAGTTCAAACCATGATTGCAGACGGTTTAAACATTTCCTTATCCGAAGTATACGGCGTTGTCACTTTTTATTCGCAATTTTCCATCACGCCTAAGGGAGAAAATCGAATCAGCGTTTGTCTGGGAACAGCTTGTTACGTCAAGGGTGCCGACAAAATTCTGGCAGCCATTGAAAAACGGCTGGGGATCAAATCCGGAGAATGTACGCAAGACGGATTATTTTCTTTAGACAGTACCCGCTGTATCGGTGCATGCGGTCTGGCCCCCGTCATTATGATCAACGACGATGTCTACGGCAAAGTCAAACCGGAAGAAGTCGACGCGATCATCGACAAATATGAAATCAAAAAAGGGCCGAATAAAACCGGGGAGGATGCGGCAGAATGATTACCGTCAAACAATTGAACCAAATCAAAGAACAACAAAATAAAATTGTACAAATGCGCGGACGGGCAGATCCTACCGATCAGCAGTTATTGGCCGCTTCCGGCTATAAAAAGCAGATTTTAGTCTGCGGAGGAACCGGGTGTACCTCTTCGGGCTGTAAAAAAGTGGTTGCACAGCTGCGCAGCAGCCTCAAAAAACATAATGCTGAAAAAGACGCACTGGTGGTAACAACCGGTTGTTTTGGACTGTGCTCTTTGGGACCGATTATGATTGTATATCCGGAGGGCAGTTTTTACAGCGCTGTCAAACCCGAAAACGTGGAGCAAATTGTTACCGAACATATTATTGGAGGGAAAGTCGTCACTTCCCTGCTGTATAAAGAAACGGTTCTACCAGACGGTACCGTCAAGTCGCTGAACGAAACAAACTTTTATCGCAAACAACACCGGGTTGCGTTACGTAACTGCGGAGTCATTGACCCCGAAAACATTGAGGAATACATTGCCACCGGCGGCTATGAAGCCCTGGCTAAGGTCCTAACTTCGATGACGGCGGATGATGTCATTGACATCATCAAAAAATCCGGACTTCGCGGCAGAGGCGGCGGCGGATTCCCGACCGGGACCAAATGGGAATTTGCCAAGAAATCGGTTAACGAACAAAAATATGTTTGCTGTAACGCCGACGAAGGCGATCCGGGTGCCTTTATGGACCGAAGCGTTTTGGAAGGCGACCCGCACAGCGTCATCGAGGCGATGGCGATTGCCGGATTTACCATTGGAGCAAACCAAGGATATATTTACGTCAGAGCCGAATACCCCGTAGCCGTACATCGGCTTCAGATAGCAATTGATCAGGCAAGAAAATACGGCCTGTTAGGCAAAAATATTTTCGAAACCGATTTTTCTTTTGATATTGAAATCCGATTAGGCGCCGGCGCCTTTGTATGCGGCGAAGAAACCGCACTGATCACCTCGATCGAAGGTCATCGCGGCGAACCGCGGCCCCGTCCGCCGTTCCCGGCCGTCAAAGGATTGTTCGGCAAGCCGACGATTTTAAACAATGTCGAAACGTATGCAAACGTCGCTCAAATTATTCTGAACGGGCCGGAATGGTTTGCCAGCATGGGCACGGAAAAATCAAAGGGAACCAAAGTCTTTGCGCTGGGCGGAAAAATCACCAACGTCGGATTGGTTGAAATTCCGATGGGAACCACGCTGCGTGAAATTGTAGAAGAAATCGGCGGAGGCATTCCCAACGGCAAAAAATTTAAAGCGGCACAAACCGGAGGCCCCTCCGGGGGATGTATTCCACCTTGTCATTTTGACATTCCGATCGACTATGAAAATCTCATTCAATGCGGCAGTATGATGGGCAGCGGCGGATTAATCATTATGGATGAGGACACGTGTATGGTCGACATTGCCAAATTCTTTTTAGAGTTTACAGTCGAAGAATCCTGCGGGAAATGTACCCCTTGCCGTATCGGAACCCGACGCCTGTACCAGTTGTTAGAAAAGATCACTTCCGGTAACGGCGAATATGAAGACCTCAATAAAATTGAAGAATTGTGCCATCATATGAAAACCACCTCTTTGTGCGCGCTGGGGCAGTCCGCACCGAACCCGGTGTTATCCACGCTCAAATACTTCCGCGATGAATATATCGCACACGTTGTGGATAAGAGATGTCCGGCAGGCGTATGTAAGAATTTATTACATTATGAAATTTTGCCGGATAAGTGTAAGGGCTGTACACTCTGTGCCAAGAACTGTCCGACAGATGCAATCTCCGGAACCGTCAAGCAGCCGCACAAGATCGACACGACCAAATGTATTAAATGCGGACTGTGTATGAAAAACTGTAAATTCGGCGCGATAGTGAAAAAGTAACTCAGCAAAGCGGCAATTTCTGCCGATTGCAATTCCGAATTTCTGCAAATCCGAAACAGAAAGGATCTATAGTGATATCATGGGAATGGTAAATCTAAAAATTGACGGGATTCCCGTCACCGTGCCGGATGATTATACGATATTACAGGCCGCCAAACAGGTCAATATCGAAATTCCGTCACTCTGTTATTTAAAAGATATCAACGTCATCGGCGCCTGCCGGGTATGCGTTGTTGAAGTAAAAGGAAAACCGGGACTGGTCGCTTCATGCGTTTACCCCGTAGCAGAAGGAATGGAAGTTTTTACGAATACCCCGGCAATCCGTACATCCAGAAAAACAACCATTGAACTGATTTTGTCCAGTCACCAGAAAAAGTGTCTTTCCTGCGTGCGCGGAAACAACTGCGAACTGCAAAAACTGGCCTTCGACTACGGCGTAGACGAGGACCGCTTTGCGGAAGAAGAAATCGAATATGAAATCGATGATCAATCCCCGTACATTGTTCGCGACAACAATAAATGTATTCTTTGCCGCAGATGTACGGCAGCCTGTCAAAACGTTCAGGCCATCTCAGTCATCGGTATCGTACAACGCGGTTATAAAAGCCACGTCAGTCCGGCCTTTGAGCGCAGTCTCAACGATGCGCCGTGTGTCGGCTGCGGACAATGCGTCGTAGCCTGCCCGGTCGGTGCCTTAAATGAAAAAAGTAATATCGACGAGGTATGGGACGCGATTGCAGACCCATCCAAACAAGTCATCTTTTTCACAGCCCCGTCTATTAAAGCCACACTGGGCGAATGCTTTAATCTGCCTATCGGAACCAACGTAGAAGGTAAAATGGTCAATGCGATCCGCAGACTGGGAGCCGACAAAGTCTTTAACATGGACATTGCCGCAGATCTGACCATTATGGAAGAGGCAACGGAATTTATCCAGCGCGTCAAAAATAAAGGCGTTCTGCCGCTTATTACTTCTTGCAGTCCTGGCTGGGTAAAATTCTGCGAGCATTATTATCCGGAATTTATTCCCAATTTGTCTACCTGCAGATCTCCGCAACAAATGTTTGGCGCGGTATTAAAAACCTACTATTGCCAAAAATACAATTTAAACCCGGAAGACTTGTTTGTCGTCAGCGTCATTCCCTGCACGGCCAAAAAGTTTGAAGCGCAACGGGAAGAACAAAAATTATTTGGACTTCAGGACGTTGATGCGGCATTAACCACGCGAGAACTGGGCAAAATGATTAAAGGCGCAGGAATCAAATTTGTAGATTTGCCGGACGAAGCTTTTGACAATCCGTTTGAAACCGCCAGCGGAGCTGGTGCGATTTTTGGCGCCACAGGGGGCGTAATGGAAGCGGCTCTGCGAACAGCTGGGCATCTGTTAGACGGTGATTTTGAGAAAACAGATTTCAAAGAAGTCCGCGGTACAGATGGCGTAAAAGAGGCTACATATACTGTAGCCGGCATGAAAATCAATGTAGCGGTGGCTTCCGGCCTTGCGAATGCACGCAAAGTTTTGGAATCCGTAAAAAGCGGAGAAAAGCAATATCACTTTATTGAAATCATGTCCTGCCCCGGCGGATGTATTAACGGTGGCGGACAGCCGTGTCAAAGCGACAGTGTGCGCAACTACGTTGACATCAAAACCCTGCGCGCCAAAGCACTGTACGACTATGACAAAAAAATGCCGATCCGCAAATCGCACGAAAGTCCCGTTATCAAAATGCTGTACGACGAATTTTTTGACGCTCCGGGCAAGCCACGCGCTCATAAAATTCTGCATACCACTTACGTCAAGCGAAATAAATTTTAACCCACAGCAATATAAAAACATAAATTCAACACAACGGCGCAGCGATTGCTGCGCCGTTGTACATCATAAAGTCCCGCGACCTCTTTGTCTTCAATACCATCATACAGTCAAAGACAAAGCCTCGATGCAAAATCGATCCATCTCCGTTAAGATCATAAAACGCCATAAAATATTTATTTAAAATCCATCGGATCAAGCAAACAATTCTTGAACCCCGGCTTTCCATTCTAAAGCATATCCAACAAAAAGCAGACGGAAATTTCATTCCCGTCTGCTTTTACAATCATCACTGTCTATACCGTGATCTTTTTATTTATTTTCAGCCGATTCCTTCCGAATCTGTGCGCGGCGAATTTTTCCGCTGATCGTCTTCGGTAATTCGTCCACAAACTCCACCACGCGCGGATATTTATACGGCGCGGTCTTTTCTTTCACAAAATTCTGCAATTCCTTTTTCAACGCTTCACTGGGCGTATATCCAGCCCGAAGCACAATCGTCGCCTTTACCACGCAACCGCGCTCCTCATCCGGAACACCGGTCACAGCGCATTCGAGAACAGCATCATGCGCTATCAACACGTCCTCAATCTCAAACGGACCGATCCGATATCCGCTGGATTTGATAATATCGTCTTTACGTCCGATATACCAGAAATAGCCGTCCGCATCTCGCCGGCCGACATCTCCCGTATGGAACACACCATTTTTCCAGGCACGCAGCGCATTTTGCTCTGCATTCAGATACCCGCTGCAAATGCCGTGTTGATTGGGTTTGGGAACAATCACAATCTCGCCGTCGCAATCCGTTCCCACTTCATGTCCGTCTTCATCGACCAGACGAATATCATACTGCGGGCTCGGCTTTCCGATCGCACCGATCCGTACCGGCACGCCCGCTAAGTTTGCCAGAAGCAGCGTGGTTTCGGTTTGGCCGTATCCTTCATGGATCAACAATCCGGTAATCTGTTCAAACTTGCGGATAATATCCGGGTTTAATGCTTCCCCTGCGGTTGTTACGTGTTTGACGGATGCAAAATCTTCTTTGGTAAACCCATTTTTCACCATAAACCGGTAAACCGTCGGCGGGGCACAGAAAGTCGTAACCCCATACTTCCGAATCACGGCAAGCAGCTGTGAAGCATTAAAATGCTCATAATCATAAACCATAACGGCGCAGCCGCACAGCCACTGACCGTAAATTTTTCCCCAGGAAGCTTTTCCCCACCCGGTATCGGAAACGGTTAAATGCAGTCCTCCGTCCTCACAGGCCTGCCAAAGTTTGGCGGTGGGAATATGTGCCAGAGGGTACGTATAATCATGAATAACAGCTTTGGGATAATCCGTCGTTCCTGAAGTAAAATACATCAAAAACGGATCCGTATACATCGTCTGAACACGCTGCGGCAATTCTTCGCATTCTTCAAGCCCGGTATCCAAACGCAGAAATCCCTCACGCTGCGTGCGAACCACAAACAAATGCTGTAATTCTTCACATTCTTGCCGAGCCGCCTCAACGGCTGATAAAATCGACTCATCTTCCGCACAAACAACCGCGCTGATCTGTGCATTCTGCACACGATATACAATATCTTTCTGTCGAAGCATGTGCGTCGACGGAATAGCCACGGCTCCCAATTTATGCAATGCAAGCAACGTATACCAATATTCAAAATGACGTTTTAAAATCAACATCACTTTGTCGCCTTTACGCACACCGTGAGCCTGCAAAAAAGCGGCAGCTTTGCCGGAAAGAGAAGACAACTGACCAAACGTAAACGTTTCCTCTCTGCCTGTAGGATCACACCATACCAGAGCGATTTTGTTAGGTTCTTCTTTGGCGATTTGGTCTACCACATCATATGCAAAATTAAACGAGTCAGGAAACTTCAGCGAAAAATCCCGAACATTCCCCTGTTCATCCTTTTCCATATTACAAAATTTATTATATAACGGTTCCATTCACCTGACCATGCTCCTCATATATTCCGAATTTTCTAAAACGCTCATACCGTGCATGCACCAATTCGGTCTCCGAATAAGCGCGCAATGTACGAAAATCTTTCAGCAACAGGCTTTTCATGCCCTCACACATCTCATCAAAACGGTCAAAATCCTCCCGGATCACCGTTTCTGCCACACCAAATAACTGCATATCCTGAGCCGTAATATGCAAACTCTCCGCCGCATCCTGCACACGCCCTGCGTCTTTCCACAAAATGCTGGCACAGCCTTCCGGAGAAATGACAGAATACACTGCATTTTCCAGCATGTAAACACGATCTGCCGCCGCCAAGGCAAGGGCCCCTCCGGACCCGCCTTCGCCAATCACAATCGTAATAACAGGGACTCGTAACCCGGTCATCTCCAAAATGTTCTCCGCAATCGCTTCGCCCTGACCGCGTTCCTCCCCGTCCGCACCGCAAAAGGCACCTAAGGTATCCACGATACAAACGACCGGACGATGAAATTTTTCAGCCTGTTTCATCAGTCTTAACGCTTTGCGATACCCCTCCGGTTTGGGACAGCCAAAATTGGTCCGAACCCGGCTTTCCAGCGTATGGCCCTTTTCTATGGCAATATATGTGACCGGCAATGTGCCCAAATAACCGATTCCCGCAACGATCGCCGCATCATCAGCAAACCGTCTGTCTCCGTGCAGATCCAATCGGTCGGTAAAGAGTTTTTCCACATAGTCCTGCCCGGTAGGCCGACCGCTCTGACGTGCCGCTTTTAGTCTATCATATGGGGTCATATCCGTTCACCTCCGACATGCTGTTTTAACAAAGTTGCTAAAACGCCGCGCAATTCTTTCCGAGGAATAATATTATCAATAAAACCATGTTCCAGCAAAAACTCGGCTGTCTGAAAATTATCCGGCAATTTGGATTTTGTTGTCTGCTCTACCACACGTCTGCCGGCAAATCCGATCAGCGCGTTCGGCTCGGCCAGAATAATATCACCCTGCATCGCAAAAGAAGCCGTTACACCGCCGGTTGTAGGATCTGTTAAAACTGTGATATATAAACCGCCCTGATTCGAATGACGTTTAATCGCCGCGCTGACTTTTGCCATCTGCATCAAAGAGATAATCCCCTCCTGCATTCTTGCACCGCCCGACGCCGTAAATCCGATAACGGGGAGCCGATGTTCCGTCGCATATTCAAACGTCCGCGTGATTTTCTCGCCGACCACAGAACCCATGCTGGCCATAATATATCGGGAATCCATTGCAAAAATCGCGCACTCCACGCCGTCCAGTTTTGCCGTACCACAAACCACCGCTTCTTTTTCGCCTGTCGTGGCTTTGGCCTTATTCAATTTTTCGGCATATCCAGGAAAATTCAAGAAATCCACGCTGACCAAATCAGACGCCATTTCCGTAAAAGAACCGTCATCGGCAACCAGAGCAATCCGAGACCGAGCGCCCATTCGGTTATACTTCCCGCAAGATGGACAAATAAAATGATTCCGCGCCCAGTCCCGTTCGGTATATTCTTTTTTACAACCGATACAAACTTTTTTACCGGTTCCGACTGTCCGTACCATCGCTTTCAACTGCGAACCCAGCCGATTTAAAAAAGGCATATTCATTAGTCGTTTTTCTCTCCTTCCGCGTTCGCAGCCTGGCTCTGCTGCGACTCAGCTGACGCCTGTTCAGGGACAACGGCAAACGAGAACTCTGCCTGTACACACAACTCCCCGTCTACATATCCGTGTCCTTTTGCCCAGTAAAACGGTGCGCGGCTTTTGATGATTTCACACTTTGTTTCGAACACATCACCCGGTTTTACCTGCTTTTTAAAACGAACTTTATCCAAGCCCGTAAACAAAGTCAAAACTTTTCCGGAAATCGTATCCGCTAAAAGCACGCAGGCAGACTGAGCCAATATCTCGCATAAAATCACACCGGGAACAATCGGATTTCCCGGAAAATGTCCCTGTAAAAAGAACTCATCACCCGTGATTTTTTTCTTTCCGCAGGCCACCCCGTCAACCAGTTCCGCCTCATCCAGCAAAAGCATCTTTTCACGATGCGGCAGCAATTCTTTTAACTGTTCCCGATTCATCACTCGGCCACCTTTCGGAACGCGATACAGGCATTATGTCCACCAAAGCCCAGCGAGGTTGAAATCGCAACATCAATATCCTTTAATACGGCCGTATTCGGCGTGTAATCCAAATCACATTCCTCATCCGGCTGCTCCAAATGAATCGTCGGCGGAATCACGCCATCCTGCAATGCTTTGATACACGCAATGGCTTCGGCTGCCCCGGCAGCGCCCAACATATGCCCCGTCATGGACTTGGTTGAGCTGATCTTGATTTTCTTGGCATCGTCACCAAAAACGCTCTTAAACGCGGTTGTTTCAGCCTTATCGTTCAGCTGCGTTCCTGTTCCGTGCGCATTGATATACAGTTTTTCGGGATCGTATGCTACGTCCTGCAACGCCATCTGAACCGCCTTGGCCGTATACACTGCCCCGGGATCCGGAGCCGTCACATGATAGGCATCACAAGTCGTGCCATATCCACACACTTCTGCATAAATGTGCGCCCCGCGTGCAACCGCGTGTTCATACTCTTCCAAAATCAATGCCGCAGCACCTTCGCCGATCACAAAGCCGGCGCGTCTCTGGTCAAACGGCAAACAAGCGGTTTCGGGGTCTTCTGATTTCACTAACGCCGTACAGTTTAAAAATCCGGCTACTGTCAACGGCGTTACAGCCGCCTCTGAACCGCCGCAAATGATCGCTTTCAGATATCCGTCACGGATCGCGCGATAAGCCTCTCCGATCATTGTGGTTCCCGTTGCACATGCCGTCGCAGTAGACAGTGCTGTTCCATGTGCATGGTACCGGATCGCGATCTGCCCGGCGGCAATGTTGATAATCATTTTAGGCACAAAAGACGGACTGACTTTTCTGGGTCCGCCGGACAATAACCCTTCTTCGTTTTCACACAAAGTCTGGATACCGCCCACGCCGGAGCCGAAATATACACCCAGTTCATCTTCTTCAACCGTCCCTAATATCCCGCTGTCGGCAACTGCTTCGTCTGCGCTGCACAATGCATACTGCACATACGGATCGGTCTTTCGAGCCGTCACTTTATCTAACCGTTCTGCGGCGTCAAAATTCTTCACTTCCGCAGCCACTTTACATTTAAAATCCGTCGTATCAAAACGGGTGATCATGCCAATCCCGTTTACACCGTTTTTTAGATTTTCCCAATACTCGGCAACTGTATTTCCCAGCGGCGTAACCGCACCAAGCCCCGTCACAACAACTCTTTTCATGTTTGATACCGTACCTTTCTTTGAGGTTAAAAACATTCTATACCGAATTTACATGGCCAAACCGCCGTCAATCCGAATCACTTCACCCGTGATATAATCGGCTTTCTCCGACGCTAAAAAGGAAACTAAATGCGCCACTTCTTCGGGCTTTGCAAACCGTTTTGCCGGAATAGCGTCTACGATCTTCTGATTTTCCGCAAAGGCGGTTGTCATATCGGTTTGAACGAATCCCGGAGCCACCGCATTACAGCAAACTCCGCGACTGGCAAGTTCTTTTGCCACCGACTTAGTTAACCCAATCAAACCGGCTTTGGAAGCGGCATAATTGGCCTGTCCGGCATTTCCCATCAACCCGGAAACCGAGCTGATATTGATGATTTTTCCGGAGCGTTTTTTCATCATCACCGGATAAGCTTGACGAATCATATGATAAGCGCCTTTTAGATTTACGTCCAACACGCGGGAAAAATCTTCTTCTTTCATGCCCAGAACCAATTTATCCCGCGTTACACCGGCATTATTCACTAAAATATCAACCGTACCAAAATCCTGTAAAATTTGGCCAAATACTTCCGCAACTGCGTCAGCATCTGCCACATCACAGCAATAAGCTTTTGCTTGAGGTCCTAACTCGGCAAGAGTCTGCTGAGCTGTCTGCTCATTTCCGGCATACAAAAAGGCAACTTTGGCCCCGGCCTGTGCAAGTTCCAAACAAACCGCACGCCCAATGCCTCTCGAACCGCCCGTTACAACGGCAACTTTATCGGTTAACATGATAAAACCTCCTTGCATACCTGCTCCAGCGTGTTGGTATCTTCTACCACAAAACTGCGGCAATCCGGCAAAGTCTTTTTCACTAAGCCCTGCAGCACGTGGCCCACACCGGTCTCAATAAACGTATCCACGCCGCGGTCTGCCATATTTCTCAATACAGTTTCCCAACGAACGGGATGATCGACCTGCTCCGCCAATGTCGCAACCACATCTTCCGTATAAAGATCACCGGTAAAGTTGGAATAGACCGGCATTGCAGGCTGGCAGATCTCAAACGTTTGCAGAGCCTGCCGATACGGTTCAACGGCTGCCGACATAAACGGAGAATGGAATCCACCGCCTACTTTCAACGGCAAGGCTCGGCCTCCGGCTTCTTTTACCAATCCGGAAAAGCGATCCAATTCTTCGGGATTTCCGGAAACAACAAGCTGCCCCGGACAATTATAATTAACCGGATACACCTGCTCAAACTGTCCGCACAACTGCTCGACCGTTTGATTGGGCAGTTTTACCACCGCCACCATCGACGCAGGGTTCTTGACCGACGCCTCGGCCATATAAGTTCCCCGGGCGCAGGCAATTCGGAATCCGGTCAATGCGTCAAACGCGCCGCCAAAGGCCAACGCAGGGATTTCACCCAACGAAAACCCTGCCACGCAATCCGCAACAAGCCCACATTCTTTTGCAACGAGCGCTGCGGAATAATCCGCAAGATATAAGCAAGGCTGCGTGTTTTGAGTCTGCTTCAACTCTTCTTCCGTGCCATCAAACATTTGTTTTAATGTCCCCGGACGGACGCTTTCCGCCTGATCAAACAAATTTTTTACCGAATCAAATCGCTCATAAAAATCTTTCGCCATTCCAGGGTGCTGTGCGCCCTGTCCCGAAAGCAAAAACGCTATTTTACCCATTTACTGGCTCCCTTCAACAGTTGTTCGCATTCCGAAGCGACCTCTTGCAGAATCTCTGCAGCCGGCTGTTCCTTGGTAACCATTCCGGAAATTTGTCCGGCCAGAAAACAGCCTTCTTTCACATCTCCGTCTACGGCAGCTTTTCTCAATGCGCCAACGCCCAGTTGCGCCACCGTCTCTGCCGTTGCGTCGGGAGCATATTCATACTTAGAAAAATTACGGCTGAAACTGTTTTTGATACACCGACAAACGTCCCCGCCGAATCTGCGACCGGTTGCAATCGTAGAAATATCTTTGGCTTCCAATACCATCTTTTTATAATTGGGATGAACACCGCACTCCTGTGCAACCAAAAAGCGCGTTCCCATCTGAACGCCGCATGCGCCCAGCATCATCGAAGCAGCCATCCCGCGGCCGTCTGCAATTCCGCCGGCCGCCAAAACCGGGATCGAAACCGCGTCACATACTTGCGGCACCAGCGCCATCGTTGTCAATTCTCCAATATGACCACCGGACTCCTGTCCCTCTGCAATAATCGCATGCGCACCGGCACGCTCCATTTTTTTTGCCATAGCCACAGAAGCGATAACAGGGATCACCTTTACCCCGGCATCCAACCACTTTTTCATGTATTTTTCCGGACTGCCGGCACCAGTTGTAACCACGCGGACACCGCATTCTACCACAACATCGGCCACCTCATCTGCGTGCGGACTCATCAACATAATATTCACCCCAAACGGCTTATCCGTTAAAGAAGAGGCGATCTCGATTTGCTGTTTTAAGTAATCCGCCGAAGCGTTCATGGCCGAAATAATGCCAAGTCCGCCGCCGTTGGAAACCGCTGCCGCCAGTTTCCCATCGGCAATCCAAGCCATTCCGCCCTGGAAAATCGGGTATGTAATACCCAACAGCGTACAAATATCAGACTGTATCATAGATTCCCTCGCATCCTATTCCTTTGCAGCATCAATCGCAGCCACTAAATCTGCCACTGTCTTTAAAGACTGATCTGCTTCTACCGAAACACCAAACTCTTCTTCTACAGACATCAGCATTTCTACAATATCCAATGAGTCAATGCCCAATGCGGAAAACTCGGTTTGCTCTGTAATTGTCTCCGGATCCAAATCCAACTGTTCTGCCATGATATTCTTCAATTTCTCAAAAGTCATTTTTCTGTACTCCTTTATTCATCTTTTATAATAAAAATTTTATGCTATATCATTTACCAGCGCAGCAAACATGCCGCATTGGCCAAACCGCCGCCAAACGCACTCAAAATCAACAGATCGCCGCGGTTGAGTTTTCCTTCGCGGTTGAGTTCATCTAGCATGATTGGCACGCTGGCGCTGGATGTGTTGCCGTATTTCTGGATATTAACCGCAAACTTCTCTACCGGGATGCCGGTCCGCTTTGCCGCTAAGTCAATAATCCGTTTATTCGCCTGGTGTGGGACAATATACCGGATATCCTCTGCGGTCAAACCGTTGCGTGTCATCAATTCGGTAATATCAGTGCCCATCGCTGTTACGGCGTATTTAAACGTTTCCTGCCCTTTCATATGGATATACGGTTTTTCCGCTTCCTTTTCAAAAAACGGACAGCTGCCTACAAAATGCGGGATCTTGATCACATCGTCGCCACCGTGAACGGTCATCGTAGAATCCAAATAGCAGTCCCGATCATCACTTAAAACGGCCGCTCCAGCCCCATCTCCGAAAATCACGCAAGTACTGCGATCGGTCCAATCCAAAATGCCGCTTAACCGTTCTGCACCCACGACAAGCACGTTTCGAACTTTTCCACGAGCAAAAAATCCTGCTGCCGTTTCCAATAAAAACAAAAATGCAGAACAAGCCGCATTGATTTCAAAAGCGCAGCAAGTCGCGCCCAAATCGTGCTGCACCATACAAGCAACAGACGGAGAAACGGTCTCCGCACTCACGGTCGCACTCAAAATCAAATCCAAATCAGAAACTTGAATGCCGGCATTATCCAAAGCATTTCGAGCAGCTTTGCAGGCCATCTCCGAAGTCCACTCATTTGTACTGATATGTCGTTGCTCGACCCCTACACGTTGACGAATCCACTCATCGTTGGTTTCAACAAATTCAGACAGTTCATCGTTTGTTACAACTCGGGGAGGAACATACATCCCCGTTCCTTTTATATAAAAACCCATAACAACCTCCCTATCGGATTTCTTTTGGCTTCATTATACTGTTAGAGTCTGATACCGGAAAAAAGTTACAAAAAATCATTGA
>CDZQ01034442.1_pt1 | contig 13676 bp, 10 predicted proteins | sample 554831 | NCBI WGS metagenome assembly CDZQ01 (sample SAMEA3182112, study PRJEB8094) | gut metagenome | biome: human; feature: gut; material: Stool; isolation source: human stools | place: Canada | collected 2013-05-06
AGGCGCTTTTTTTTCGGCAAACGAGAAATTCACCGTCATGTCGAGAATGGAGCGGAAATTGTGAATCCTGAAAAAAGAGAACACGAAACACTCCTTTCAATAAGTCCGGACAAAAGAAAAGGCCAGTCAAACGATGAATTCAGTATACCGCACGAAAATCCGTAACTGGTCACAAAATCGATTCCATTTGCAACAAAACACCTTCCGGAACAGGCGCCCTGCCGCTTTTTCCGTTTTCCGGAGAGGCACTAGCATAAACAGGCGCGACCATTCTTCAATAAAACGGAACAGTGAATCCGTTTTTACCTGCTTTGTCCGAATAATTCTATTCAATACAATGAATCGATCATCCGGGGGTTAACGGATAGATTGCCGGGCAACGAAAGGGAGAGATGTCATAATTTTGCTGTCCGATCCAGCCCCCGGAATGATTACCTTACGCTTACCAGTGAAAAAGTCCCCGATCCTTCGGGGCTTTTTTATTTTCAGGCCAGAGAAAAATCCCGGTGATCCCGAAAGGGAAGACCTGCCTATCGGAAATGCACAGAAGAAGTTTCCCTCACCGCCCTCCCCCGGAGACGCAGCCAGATTTTTTTCATACCGGCATGTAAAGGGAATCCGGCTGTGCGTGAAGCAGAATGAAAAAAGAACATTCCGGAAACACCCAAAAACAATACTTCAAAAAAACTGAAGTAAATGTCCTAAATTGCGTTGTTTATTAGATAAATAATTTCCAGTAATATAAGACCTATGGTTAGCGGATGTGTCATTCCTGAAGAACAGAATGCCCATATGTGAGCCATCTACTCTCTTTAAAAGCTCCCTTCACGGGAGCTTTATTTTTATACGCTTCTGGCAGGAAATCCCGCTATTCATGAACGGGTTTATCCGAGGCGGAAACCCTTTTCACTGTAACAGTTCGCCGCTTTCAGTTTTTCGACCAGTTCCCCGGAAAGCGGCACTTCTTCCGATTCGACGTTCATCAGCAATTTACCGAAACCGTCGCCTGTATTCAGTACTTCGAAAAACAGGGTATGGCCTTTCGTATAAAAACCCAGCGCTTCTTCCGGCACGGGAATACCCATGTCTTCAAGCACTTTTTTCTGTATAAACTTGTCGCCCAGCTGATCCGGTTCACTCATCACAGTCGTCCTTTAAAAAATATCGGCCAATTGAAAAGCGCTTATTGTACTGGCAAGATCAGGCTTGTCAGCGCGTCGCCACGAAAAAAAACCGTGGAAATGGCAAAAGCACGTTCCCGTCCCGCCTTTCAGGATACGCTTTGCGAAGTTTTTTCAGATACTGCCAGAGAAAATCCCGCTTTTCCTGTTCATTCAGCGGTTCCAGAAAAGGTCGCAATCCCGTCGATTTCAGCCATTCGACTATCGACTCCGTCGTCGGCATGACATGAAAATAAACCGTTTTCCACATATCGACACGCCGGCAACCCGACGCGACAAGCAAATCATAATACCTGTCGGCTGACAGCAAACGTGTCCGGACGGTTGATGTATCACCGATTTTCTCTTTCCAGCTTCCCGCCGCCACTTCCCGCATCAGGGCATGCGAGGGTTCGTCCAGATTGTCCGGCATCTGAACCGCCAGTACGCCGTTTCCGGCAAGCTGGCTGACCAGACGGGGAATCAGTTTTTCATGATGGGGAACCCATTGCAATGAGGCATTGGCAAAAATGACGTCACACGGTTTGTCAGCCGTCCAGCTGGCAATATCGGCAGCGTCAAACCGGCACGACGGCAAAAGGTTCCGGGCTTTTTCCAGCATGGCCAAGGAAGAATCCACCCCGACGACGCTTGCATCGGGCCAGCGCCTTGCCAGCAATGCCGCGCTGTTTCCCGGGCCACACCCCAGATCAGTCACTACGGATGGGTTGGAAATATCGATACGCGAAAGCAGTTCAATGGCGGGGCGCGTCCGTTCCGCCTCAAACCGCAAATAAAGTTCAGCATTCCAGTCTTTTTCCATATTTTTTGCCTTGGCAAATCCGTATGACACGCTGATGACAACAAACACCATTAGACAGAAAAAAGCCGTCCGATGGCGGCTTTTGTCATTTCCCCGAAAAGTTATCCACCGGACGGAAAGAATCAGTCCGTCCTGGATTATTCCGCTTTCGTCCCCAGAAATTCGACCCGGTAAAAATCCGCCCCCTCATCTTTTTCAGCTTGCTTTTTTTTCACTGCGCAAACCCTGAAATCGTAGCCATCATATAAAATATCCACACACGCCTGCCAGATTTCACCCGAATTCTCCATCTGTTTTTCAAACCCGGCTTTTTTCAGACTGGCCAGGATTTCCTTGCCGAAAACGGCACAAAGTTCGTCGGCACTATTGAAAATGCAATCTTCATAAGCGACGTCGTCCTTTTCAAGATCGAGGCTTTCCTCGTCTCCCGTCAGAGAGAAACACATCGAAATTTCAAGACTGGGAAGGCCACCGTGAATGTCCATATTGCTTTTGGCCATATCGATATAAGCCTGTACGGTCGAATCGTTCACCGTGCCGGAAAGATTCTCCTTTACAAACGCTTCAATCGTTTTTTTGCCTTTCTCACTGATCACTTTTTGCATAGTCAACATCCTGTTTACCGACGCCGGATTTTTTATCCCAAAGCCTTCTCTTTAGCATGGTCTTTTTCATTTCGCAAGTCGAAAAAACAGAAAACAATCGGATTCTTCTTTTCGTGCAAAAATAAGGCATGCCCAACTTGTTATAGGCAGAATATCGTTTTCTGGCACTTGTTCACCAACTTATCCACAGGAAATGGGGATAAGATCGTTTGGTAAATTTGCCACACTCATCAAAAATGTCTGAAAACGCCCAACATGACATCGCCTGTGTCATTCCTGACGATCACACCGGTAACAAACCGGTTCCTGCAATATGCCGCTCATATCCGGCACGATTGCTGCAGACGGTAAAGCATCCCCGACGGCACTTGTTCTTTGGCAATACACGCCGATAGCAGCTTGCCGCGCCGGATTCATTCGTATGCACGGTCACATGGTGGTATACCCGTATACGGGCAATCCGGCGCCAGCCGACGTGCCCCGACTGGCGTAATGCCTGAAAATCTTACCGTCATTCGCTTCTTTTTATTTCTTTTTCATTTCCTGTATATGTGCAACCGCTTTTTTCTGTCTTGTCCGGCTTGTTTTTCTTCAGGCAGACCGGTTAAAACGGGAACGCCGATCATCGACAATGACACCCGCACGGCAAGGACTGCTTTTCCAGTTCCGGACAAGCATTTCATTATGAACGTCCTTCATCGGATCGGACCCTGCCGAAAAAACTGCTGTGGATATCACCCATCAACTGCTCGAGGGCAGCCTTCAAAATTCCGCCTGACGATTTTGGCGTTATCTTTTCATCTGTCAATCTGCCTTGCCTGATCGGCGTTGAAACGGAAACACAGCCCATCCTCCTGAAACAGGCCAATTGCGTCCAGACACAGGGCTATTTTTGCGGCAGGCCTGTCCCATTCGAGGAGGTTTCCGAACGCTGGCTGAACCGTTATGAGCAGGATAACGTCGTGTCATAGACGAAAACCGGACTGTTCCCGTCTTTCCAGTGCAATTTTTGACAAATTCAGGCGCAGGACAGCCTCATTCATGGCATCATGAACCGGAATCAACCGCATTTTTCCGGAATATAACGAACATGGCACGCAAAAAAACATCCGTCACCAGCACCCGGACACATGACACGGAGCTGGCAGCACTCCTCAAAAGCGTCCCCGGACGCAATCCGGCCCTTCTGCTCGATAAAATCGGCAAACTGGTTGAATTGGCCGGACGTCATAAAAACCCGGAAGCGACGGAAAAGGCGCTTGAATGGTGTGCGATTGCCAAAAGAAAAAAACTCGATGGCGTACATCGCTGCCTGCTCGACTACTACACGGCAAATGCATGGATCAGCCGCCGACACGAGAAAAAACCGGCTGCCAGCCGTCAGGGAGCGCATTGGGAAGAGCCTGAAATCGAACAGGCCATATTCCACCTGCAAAAAGCCGTGAACGACCCGGCCTTTCCGTTTCTGGACGAGCTGTTGCGCTGCAAAATACTGACCGGACTCGGCAACCAGCTGGCCTTCATGGGCCATTTCATCAGTGCCCTGACATATTGGGATCGCGCCATCGACATCGACCCGGCCTTCGGGATGGCACTCGGCAACCGTGGCAAAGGCATCGCCGAATATGCCGAACTGATCGCCGATGACGACAAAAAACCCGTCTTCCTGGGAATTGCACTCGACAACCTGCTGGCCTCGACAAATGAAACCGCCCGCTATTTCGGCGACGGACAGGGCAGGGAATACTTCCGTGCAGAGCAGGAAAAAATCGAGGCGTTGCTCTACGACCCTGACGACCCGGCAAGCCTCGCATGCGCGACTTCCACGAAGCGCCGCAAAGCGGGAAAAGACAAAAAAGAACGGAAATGGGCCCTCACGCACAAACTTTACCTGAATCCCGTCAATGACCTGTGCCGTACACAAGCCGCCGCATACGACCTGATGGAGCAGCCCGAAACCGTCCCGTCTTCCCTGCGCATGACGCCGCAGGCATTCCGTTTCCTCTCGCAAATCCGGCTGGAATACATCGCCGCGCGCCAGCTTGCCTGCGACAGCATCCATGCCAAAGCCATCCGGAAAGTGAAGAAAAACAGTCTCCCGAATACGGAAAACGAACCTCTGGCTTATTCGCTTGCGATGGAGTCCCTCAAACTCGCTTACCGTTCGGCGTATTCCCTGCTGCCCAAAATCGCACACGTCATCCGGATTTACTTCAGGCTGAAACTGGCTGAATCGAAAACCGGCCTCAAAAACGTCTGGTACCGGGATGGCAACCCCGCCAATGGCCTCGACCGCATTTTTACCCGTTCGGACAACTGGCTCATGCGTTCCCTGTTCTGGCTGTCGAAAGAATTGCCCTCCGAACGCCAGTTACCTTCCATCGACGCCGACAGCTACCGGCTGAAAACCATCGCGGATGAACTGGAAAACCGTTACCTCCGTGTCGTCGAACGTGAACCGGCAGACGACGCCATCGTCGATAACTCGATCACGCGCGACGAGCTTGAAAAAGCCACGACGGACGTGCTCTCGCTCGTACGCAACGCCATCGTTTACCTGACGCTGGCCTTGCACATCGAAGAAAAAAAACGCAGGCAAGCGGAAAAGGACAATCCCGAATCGGCGGAATATGCTTCCGTGCAGACTTCGCTCAATGCATAAACGGGCGCGTGCAGGTATAATTCCGAATGGCCCACAAGGCACTTCAAAACAGGAAAAATCATGAAAAAAAATTATGACACCCTCCTGCTCGACGCAGACGATACCCTGCTCGACTTTCGCAAGACCGAAAAGGCCGCCCTTGAAAACACATTCGACGAATACGGCCTGACCCTCACCGAAGAAATCCGGGACATCTACAAAACCATCAACCATGAATTGTGGTCGGCCTTCGAACGCGGCGAAATCACCAAGGAAACCATTACCTCCACCCGGTTCCAGCGTGTCTTCGACACCGTGGGGTACCGTGTGGACGGGCGCACTTTCCACCTCGATTACCAGCGGGCGCTGGGACGCGGCTATTACCTGATCGACGGTGCAAGGGAACTCTGCGAAAAACTGGCCGGAAAATACCGCCTTTATTGCGTTACCAACGGCGTGGCCGCCACCCAGTACAGCCGCCTGTCCGGTAGCGGGCTGGACAATTATTTCGACAATATCTTCGTATCCGAGGAAATCGGCCACCAGAAACCGAGTACGCACTACTTTTCCGCCGTCTTCAACTCCATCGGCCAGTTCGACCCATCGCAGGCGCTGATCGTCGGCGACTCGCTGACCTCCGACATACAGGGTGGCAAAAACACCGGAATCGACACCTGCTGGTACAACCCGTCCGGCAAAACGGCTGAACCGGCCCTGAAAGCCGATTACGATATCCGCAAGCTCGATGAACTCCTGCCCATTCTGGAAGGAAGCGCCGCGGAAAAACGGTAAAGCCGGCAGCAACGGCTGGCATATCCTTTGACAGAGCGGGCACAACTCGCCTAAGATGCCAGACTTCCGACAGCAGGCATGGATACGAAAAACCTGTGCCTGCAAGGCAAAACAGGACCATCCATGAGCCAGCCGACACGCTACACCGACCATTACCGAAAACTGATCACGCTGGGCGTCCCGATCATCATCGGGCAGATCGGCATGATCATCCTCGGTTTCGCCGACACCATCATGATCGGGCACCACAGCACCGAAGAACTCGGCGCCGCCAGCTTCGTGAACAACCTGTTCAACCTCGTCATCATCGGCAGCACCGGCTTTTCCTACGGCCTGACACCTGTCATCGGCCAGCTCTTCGGCCACAACGACCGCACCGCCATCGGCGGCAAGCTCAAAAACGCGCTGTTGGCCAATTTCATCGTCGCGCTCGTTTTCATACTGGGCATGACCATCCTGTTCTTCAACATCGACAACCTGAACCAGCCTGCCGAACTCATCCCCCTGATCAAGCCGTATTACCTCGTCCTGCTCGGTTCGCTCATCTTCATCCTGCTGTTCAACGCCTTCAGGCAATTCGCCGACGGCATCATGGACACGAGAATCTCCATGTGGATTCTGCTCATCGGCAACCTCATCCACATCGCCCTGAACTATGCCCTGATTTACGGTGCGGCAGGCCTGCCGGAACTGGGACTCTTCGGGGCGGGCATTTCAACCCTTTTCTCGCGCTTTCTGATGATGGCGATCTTCGTTTGCATCTTCCTTTACCTGCCCCGCTACAGCGACTACCGGAAAGGGTTTTTCAGTTCGCATTTCAACCGTGCCGACTACCGGCAACTGAACGCGATGGGATGGCCCCTCGCCCTGCAAATGGGCATGGAAACCGCTTCCTTTTCCCTGACCACCATCATGGTCGGCTGGATTTCCACCATTGCGCTGGCCGCCCATCAGGTCATGCTGACGATCTCGACCATCTTCTTCATGATGTACTACGGCATGGGCGCCGCCACCGCCATCCGGGTCGCTTATTACAAGGGGCAGGAAAACCTGCCCGACTTGCGCCGTGCCGCCTTTTCCGGCTTTCACCTCATCATGGTCATGGCCGTCATCGCCACCGGCATCTTCTGGCAGTTCCGCCATAGCATCGGAAACCTGTTCACCGACAACACCCTTGTCACAGCCACCGTCGCCAGCCTCTTCATCCCCATGATGATCTACCAGTTCGGCGACGCCCTGCAAATCGCTTTCGCCAATTCCCTTCGCGGCATCTCGGACGTGAAAATCATGATGATCTTCTCGTTCATTGCCTACTTCGTCATTTCCCTGTCGGCAAGCTACTTCTTCGGTTTCGTACTCGGTTACGGCATCGTCGGCATCTGGATGGCCTTCCCCTTCGGCCTGACCAGCGCTGGCATCATGTTCTGGCTGCGCTTCCTCTGCAAAACCCGGAAGCCCTTAGCGAACTGATCATAAAAACGTTTAAAATCAATATCTTGACGATAGCATCAAATCCGGAAATCACCTAAAATAGCCGTATGATCAATTTCTCCGGATTTTTGCCGGGAAGAAGACAACGATGGAAAAGAAACTCCTGCTGATAGCCGCCACATTTCTGGCAAAACTCGTCTGGAAATTCGGGAAAATAAGCTCCGGCCCCTTGAGGCTGGTCGTTTTCTGGGTCGTTCAGGCGTTCGTCCTGGCAATGTTCAGGCTCATCCGGAAAACCATTGCCGAAAAACGTCCGTTCCAAACCAGTCAGGAACCGGCCTTTTCACCGGCAGGAGGACAGGCGAGAAATTCGCAGGCATCCTTCTCTTCCCGCGTACGGGAGAACGGCGGCAGGCTCTGCCAGATACGGCGGCCGTAAGACTTGGATATCAGGCGGGGGTCGCAGATCATCAACACCCCCTTGTCCCGCTCGTCACGGATCAGGCGTCCTGCCCCCTGTTTCAGGCTCATGATCGCTTCAGGCAGCTGGAAATCCATGAAGCCGTTGCCGCCATCCTTTTCCAGTGCCTTGATGCGGGCGGACAAAACCGGGTCGTCCGGCGGGGCGAACGGCAGCTTGTCCACAACGACAAGCGAGAGGGCATCCCCCCGGACATCCACCCCTTCCCAGAAACTCTGGCTGCCGACCAATACGCCGTTTCCGGAGCGCCGGAAGCGCTCGAGAAGATCGGTCTTGCCTGATTCCCCCTGAACGAAAAGCGGGAACGGCAATTCCTTTTCCCTGAAGATTTCCCGTAACCGTTCGGCAATCCGGTTCACCGCCCGCAGGGTCGTGCAAAGGATAAACGCGCCGCCGCCCGCCGCCTCGATCAGCGGCATCGCGGCCTCGATCACCGCATCCGAATAATCCGGCGATTGCGGCAAAGGCATCGTTTTCGGAACGTACAAAAGAGCGTGTTCACCGTAATTGAACGGGCTCGGCCATGTCTTCGATTCCGCTTCCGAAAGTCCCATGCGTGAAGAAAAGTAGGTGAAATCCTGCTTGATCGCCAGCGTCGCCGAGGTGAAAATCCACGCGCGTGGCGTCCCTTCCCGCTGCTTGTTGAAGACTTCCGCAATCGACAGCGGGGTCAGGTGCAGCTGGAGCGACAGGCCGAAGGTTTCGACCCAGAGCACGTCCTCGGTCTTTTCCTCTCCCCTGGCAAGCGAGAGCCATTTGCGGATGAACGCCCCCATTTCGGCACAGCGCATGCGGCAGGTTTCCAGCAATTCCGAACGCTGTGCCTGCGCTTTCAACGGTTCGTTCAGTTCCTGCAAGGCACCCGCCAGCGTCTCGACAGCCGCGATGAATTTATCCTGTTTCGCAATCTGGTGAACCGCCTGCCGTGTCATCCCTTCGGGCAAGGTCAGCCGCAACTCTCTGGACGCCTTGTCCACCTTGCCAACCAGGTCGACCCAGTCTGCCCCGTCACGTGCCTGAGCCAGCCCTTCCACTTGCGTATCGCGGCACAATTCATGAATCTGGCTTGTCGAGAAAAATTCGCCGAAAAACGTCGTCGCCGTATCGGGCAACTGGTGCGCCTCGTCGAAAACAACCGTATTCGCCATCGGCAAAAGTTCCGCAACCCCGGTATCTTTCAAAACCAGATCGGCGAAAAACAGATGATGGTTCACAACGACAACGTCCGCCTGCTGCGCCGCCTTGCGCGCCTTCATGACGAAACAATCCTGATAATGCGGGCATTCCATGCCCGGGCAGTTTTCCTTCGTGGACGTGACAAGTCCCCAGATCGACGCCGTTTCCGGAACACTTGCCAGATCCGACTTGTCCCCTGTGTCGGTCATTTTGGCGAACTTGACGATCTCGCGCAGATACACCGTATCCGCCTTCGTCGCCATACGCCCGTATTCCGCCGTACGCGCCAGATGCAAATGGCAGACGTAATTCGAACGCCCTTTGAGCAAGGCAACCGTGACAGGAGAAACAAGGGCTTTCCGGACAGTCGGAATGTCGCGGAGAAAAAGCTGGTCCTGCAAGTTGCGCGTCCCGGTCGAAATGATGACCTTGCCGCCCCACATCAGCGCCGGAACCAGATAGGCGAAAGTCTTTCCCGTTCCCGTCCCCGCTTCCGCAACCAGCGTCTCACAGCGGACAATCGCTTTTGCAATCGCCTGCGCCATCTCGAGCTGCATCGGCCGCCCGTTATACCCTTCGACCACTCTGGCGAAAGGGCCATCCGATCCCATCAGGCGAACGAGATCTTCCTCATATACCTTGAGGTCGTCGGAATAAACTAGATGGGCAGGTGTATCCGAATCCAAGAAACACTCCAGAAACTGTCAGAACGGCCTGTTTGCCCGGACAAAAGGAAGCAAGGTGGCCTGAATGAAAAAACAGCTGTCATTTTACCCCAATCCCGATGCCGTTTCCTTTCCTGACAGCCCCTTGTTCTTCGCGATTGAGCAGCGGGATATGTTCCAGTACCTTCCTGGCTCCCCAGTAACTGAAATGACCGCCCCCATTGTAATATCCACCCTCTTTCCCGATGATTTTGCAACGGTCAGGTGATTTGCAAAAGAAATCTGCTGGCTTGACTTTATACAGATTTTTCTGGTCGGGGAGATAGTGATCGAGCCGGGCATTATATTGAACCGTATCTTCGTAAGCTTTCGTACCATCGATATAGGTCACCGGCAAATCCGCCGTTTTATGCTTTCGCATCCATGTCGTGACCGTTTTCTCCACGCTCCGATCGGGTGTGACAGGCATATAAACGACCGTAACCGTATGTCCCATCGAGAGCAAAGTCCTGATGTTATCCGCATACGATCGCCACACTTCATCCGCGAACGAATTGTCGCCATTCCCGCCTTTATAACCTTCCCTGGCCTTGCCTGTCGGGTCATCGAGCCTTTTTTTCGGTCTGTCCAGAAGCCACAGCGAAGCGGAAATCACGAAATGCTTCCTGTCCCTGAACTGGCGGATCGTCTCCCACCTCTTTTCATTCACGACCGGGCATTCCGGTGTTCCGGCAAACCACCATTCGGAAGAAACGAATGGGCATTCCTCATGAGTCAGGACGACCAGTCCCCTGTTTTCTTCCGACAGCTTTTCCTGCAAGGCATAATCCAGCACGCCTTCCATACTGTCGCCTATCGAAATCCAGCTTTCATCACCGAAACGGCAGGCTGTATCATTTGATCTTCCAATACACATCTTCGACTCTTCACCAGTCACCATACGAGTTCCGGGCGTGAGACCTTCAAGACGCCGGTATTCCGGCATTTTGTATACATCGTAGAGTTTTTCGAGACCGGCCAGCTTGTTGCCGAAACCATCCTGTGAAATCGCGAGGAACGCAAACGCCCCGCAACCGATCCAGACAGCTGCCAGAAAACCTGCCTTGAGTGCCCCGATCCGTTTTTTCCGGAAGGGCGATTCGACAAAACGGCAGGACAACCATGAAAGTACCAGACAAACGAGACAGAGCAGGATAAATTGTTCCGTCCGTATGCGTTCATACTTGATATACCGGAAATAAACGAAAAGAGGCTGGTGCCAAAGGTAAATGGAATAGGAAATGACACCGATGAAAACAACCGGTTTCCATGAAAAAACAAACGTGACGCCATCCCGGTCATGAGAAAACAGAATGAAAACAATGGTGCCGGGAACGGGTACCAGAGTAATGAAAGAAGGGTGCGCTACCTTGTCGTCAATCAGAAAAAGGCTTGCGAGAACGAGGAAAATGCCTGCTGCGGGCAACCATCTCCAGACCGGATGATTTCGTGTTTTCCCGACCAGCCTGTCCCTGTCGACCAGCACGATCAATCCACCGAACATCAATTCCCATGCACGGGTCGGCAGGAGATAAAAAGAAAAATCCGGATAACGTCCGGTCGCCTACTGCGCAAAACAGAGGGAAGCGATGGACAAGGCCAGCAGAATCCAGAAAGCATTCGAACGGAAATAACGATAAATGAACCAGAAAAAAACCGGATAAAGTATGTAGAACTGCCACTCGAGGGCCAGACTCCAGGTATGCAGCAAAAGCTTGTATGTACTGGCATCCGACACATACGTCGTATCACCATAGAAGAAAAAATTGGAACCGAACCAGAGGGCCGACTTGAGCGATTGCGCGAACTGCACCATCTCGGCAGGAAAAAGCAGCAGATAAGCGCCCAGAGTGGCAACACCCAGCACGACAAGCAAAACCGGAACGATCCTTTTCGCACGACGGATGTAAAAATCGCGGAAAGAAAAAGTCCGGTTATCCATGCCGGACCGGATCATGGCCGTAATCAGGAAACCGGACAACACGAAAAAAACGTCAACCCCGAGAAAACCGCCCCTGAACAGGTTCTGCCGTACGAAAAAGGAATGTTCGAACAGAGGAAAAGAAACCAGATTCACATGGTAAAAAAGAACCGCGATTACGGCAAGCGCCCTTAAACCATCCAGTTCCTTCCGATACTGCAACATAAGACCGCCGAAAAAACTGTTATCCTAGCCTATAAGAAACCCTGAAACCTGAAGAAAATAAAAAAAACACTCTTCTTTTACCTTGTTGCAACATCCGGCTTGCGTTGCCGCAGGAAAAAACCGCCGATACACCAGACAATGTACGCAAAAACCAGATACATGATCCAGTCGCGATGGTGCAGCCAGATCACGATCCCCGTCGTGCATAAAATGGCCGCTGTCAGAGCGATGCCCTGAACGATCCGGGCCATGAGCCGGTTTTTCCCTCCCCACACCCGGGGGCGGAAAACCCAATCGACCGGAACGACGAAAGCGTTCAGGAGCAGGATCGAATAAGACATGTATTCATGCCTGACCCCGAAAGCGATACACATCACCGCAACCGCCCCGATCATCGCACCGTAATACAGACGCCCGATGAACGTGGAAGAACTTGTCGGCATATCCGTTGCCATATAAATGGCGCCGAGCAACACGCCCGCCAGTGAAAAACGGTATTCCCCGTCCGGCAGCAACATGAAAAGCACCGTGAACGACACCGTCAGCGCGACAGGGATATGCCAGCTGATCCGGTTTTTAAGCAGCAGATACACCCCCCCAAGAACCAGCAGGACAACGGAATATTCCCCGATAGCCCCGCTTCCCCTGAAAATCAGGCTGTCCCAAAAAGCGTCCGGCAACCAGTCAAGACGGGAAACATTGACGGCATCATACCGGTACCAGATCGCCCCGGAAGTCATGATCGCCGGAAAAAAAACCGTCATGAATTCCCGGCCGGCCAATGCCGGATTGAAACGGTTGCGTCCCAGTCCGCCCGGAAGCAATTTCCCGAACAGGACCGCCATCGCCCCGCCGAACGCGACAATGTAAAGCGGCGTGAACGGCGCCAGCGTACACGCCAGAAGAGTGCCCGTCACCAGCGCGGAACCGTCAGCCAGCGATTCGGTCTTGCCGACATAAAGCCGGGAAAACAGGAATTCCGTCGCCGCCGCACTGCCGCAGGCAACGAGAATCACCATCACCGGTTCCAGGCCGAAAGCCAGCCATGCCATGAAGCAGACCGGCAACAGGGCAAAAAGCACGTCCGCCATGATGTTGGAAACCGAATCCGTCGTACGCAAAAACGGCGGAAGTGGCAAGCGTGGGAGCGTCATGGGCGGCTCCCTTCCCGAAGCCGGGCCTTCCCTGCAAAAATCGAGGCCATCAACGGCACACTGGATGGACAAACCGATTCGCACGCCCCGCATTCCACGCACAGATTCAAATCGTACCGTTTCATCATGGCCAGATTTCCGAGTCGCCAGCCTTCGGCATACTTCAGTGGCATCAGCCGCATGGGACAGGCGTCGATACACCAGCCGCAGCCGATACAGTTTTCCCGTTTTATTTCTTCCCGTTCAAATGCCAGAACCCCGTTCGTCCCTTTCGTGACCGGCGAAGACCAGTCCGTCACCAGCCTTCCCATCATCGGCCCCCCGAGAACGATCGTATAACGGTCAGGCGAAATGCCCATCTGTTCCAGCACATACCCGACCGGCATTCCAATCGGCACCTCGACATTGCCGGGACATTCCACCCCTTCCCCCGACACCGTCAGAATGCGCGAGACGACAGGCCGTTTTTCTTTCACCGCCTGACAAGCGGCATAGACCGTCGCCACATTGCTGACGACAATCCCTTTTTCCGCCGCATGCTGTGGAGGGGCCAGTTCCAGCCC
>CDZQ01002327.1_pt1 | contig 13642 bp, 10 predicted proteins | sample 554831 | NCBI WGS metagenome assembly CDZQ01 (sample SAMEA3182112, study PRJEB8094) | gut metagenome | biome: human; feature: gut; material: Stool; isolation source: human stools | place: Canada | collected 2013-05-06
CTTTATAGGTGGCCTCGGCTTTGGACTCATCCACTTCCTGTGCCAATGCAAAGCTTCGCGATTGCATGCCGTAATAGCGTTCGTTACGTACGGTCTTGCCGTTTTCCTGCTGCATTTCTTCTTTCTTCAGCTCGTATTCGATTGTGACGAAATTGCCTTCAACCGTTACCTTGATATCGTCTTTGGCTACTCCCGGGGCATCGGCTTTGACGACATAAGCGTCGTCGGTTTCGGAAACATCGATTTTGATTCGTGGTTCCGGTTCCCAGCTGCTCCAGGGAGCGGACAAGCGGAAGTTATTGAAAAAATCATCCATATTTCGCATGGGTTCAAAGCGTGAAATTTCATTGAATGGATGGATATTTGAAAGATTGTTTGCCATGGGTATCTCCTGACTTTGTGGCCTGTCACGCACTGGAAGATCAATTCATTCAAGGGCGTACTCCTTTACTTAAAAGATAACGCGTCTGTTTTCATGGTTTTTGACAGTACGCAAAAATACAAATGTGAAAAAGCAAAAGAAAACGACTGTTTTTTGAAAAAAACAGGGACAAAGTTATTGCTGTTTTTTATTTTGATGTTTAATATTGGGGACATAGTTATAAAAAAGCAGCTTGTTTCATTCATCGGGAGACATTTATGGCACGTGCAGCCCGGCTGGTTTTGCCTGGACAGCCTCATCATGTATATCAGCAGGGAAATAACAGGCAGACCGTATTTTCCGACAGGGAAGATTTCGATACATTTTTGAATCGGGTGAAAGAAGCGTCACGACAGTTCAGGGTCGATATTCATGCCTATGCCCTTTTGCACAATGCATTTCACCTGCTGGCCACGCCGTCGGATGAAATAGGGCTGGCACGCATGATGCAATGGGTCGGACGATATTACGTGCCTTATTTCAACAAGAAATACAAACGGTCGGGGACGCTTTGGGAAGGTCGTTTCAGGACTTCTGTCGTCGATGCGGAAAATTGTCTGCTCGAATGCAGCCGGTTTATCGAACGCAAACCAGTGCTCGATGGGCTGGTTGGCAGGCCGGAAGAATATGAATGGTCAAGCTATGCCCATCATATTGGCGTCAAACCTGATCCGGTCATCCGCGATCATGCCGTTTACTGGAATCTCGGGAATACACCATTTGCGAGGGAGCTCGCCTACCAGGATTTTTTCAATCGTATTGACCATTGGGAAAGCGAAAAACTGGAGCGGATTCTCATGTCGGGATGGCCGTTCGGATCGGAAGACTTCAAAGAACGGCTTGAAATTCAAACCGAACGTCAATTCAGAATGGGAAAACGCGGCCGACCGCGAAAAAAATAATCAGAATACCTGTGATTTTCTCGCAATATTTCATTAACGTATTGTTATTTAATTATATTTACTATGTCCCTATTATCAGTTAATATTTTTAAGCTTATGAGTTAAATAACTCTGACCCCTTTTATTTTTGTTGTCATGCTAGAAAAAGCGGTTTATTCTTTTTGTACGATTTAATGAAAAATATTGCAAAAAGAGGTCATTATGTGTGCGCAGGGTTTATACCGCTCCTCATTTGAACACGATGCCTGCGGCGTCGGTTTTGTCGCTCATATCAAAGGGGTCAAAAGCCATTCGATCGTCGAACAGGGGCTCCTTATTCTGAAAAATCTCGATCATCGCGGTGCTGTCGGTGCTGACAAGATGATGGGAGATGGTGCGGGTATCCTGATCCAGATACCTGACCAGTATTTCCGTCAGGAGATGGCAAGGCAGGGTGTCAGCCTGCCTCCTCCGGGTGAATATGGCGTCGGCATGATTTTCCTGCCCAAGGAGCATGCTTCCCGGCTGGCCTGTGAAAAGGAAATCGAACGGGCCGTGCGTGCTGAAAAACAGGTGGTTCTCGGCTGGCGTGACGTTCCGGTCAATACGGAACTTCTGATGTCGGAAAAGGCGAGGGAAAAGGAACCGGTCATTCGCCAGATTTTCATCGGACGCGGCCCTGACATCATGGTGACCGATGCACTCGAGCGGAAACTGTTCGTTATCCGAAAGGCTGCAGGTCATGCGATTCAGGCGCTCGATCTGAAGCATTGCAAGGAATTTTTCGTACCCTCCATGTCGGCTCGGACGATCGTTTACAAAGGACTTTTGCTGGCCGATCAGGTCCAGGGCTATTATCTCGATTTGCAGGATGAACGCTGTGTGTCGGCGCTCGCCCTCGTGCACCAGCGCTTTTCGACGAACACGTTTCCGGAGTGGCCACTCGCTCACCCATACCGCCTGATTGCGCATAACGGCGAGATCAATACGGTCAAGGGGAATTTCAACTGGTTCCGGGCACGTGAAGGGCTGATGAATTCGGCTGTTCTGGGTGACGACCTTCAAAAACTGTACCCGCTCATGTATGAAGACCAGTCGGATACAGCATGTTTCGACAACGCGCTCGAGCTGCTTGTCATGTCGGGTTATCCGCTGGCGCACGCCATGATGATGATGATTCCGGAAGCCTGGGAAAACCACAAGCTGATGGAAGACAACCGGCGCGCTTTTTATGAATACCATGCCGCCATGATGGAACCGTGGGATGGTCCTGCGGCGATAGCTTTTACCGACGGCCGCCAGATCGGCGGTTTGCTCGACAGGAATGGCTTGCGTCCTGCGCGTTATGTCATCACCGATGACGATTTGGTCGTCATGGCTTCGGAAACGGGGGTATTGCCGATTCCGGAATCGCACATCATCAAGAAATGGCGCTTGCAGCCCGGCAAGATGTTTTTGATCGATCTGGATGCCGGACGCATCATTGACGACAGCGAAATCAAAAGCATTTACGCCAATGCGCGGCCATATCGCGCATGGATCAATTCGGTCTGTATCCGTTTGCATGAGCTGAAAGAACACGCACATGACCTGTTCCGCTCTTCCGTACCGCTGATGGATCGCCAGCAGGCTTTCGGATTTACGCAGGAAGACCTGAAAATGCTTCTGCCTCCGATGGCCATGAATGGTGAAGAGGCAATCGGCTCGATGGGTAACGATGCCCCTCTGGCGGTCTTGTCGCACCATTCAAAACTCCTGTATGACTATTTTCGCCAGTCTTTCGCGCAGGTGACGAATCCGCCGGTCGATCCGATACGGGAAGAAATCATCATGTCCTTGCTCTCGTATATCGGACCGAAACCGAACCTGCTGGACACGAATAACGTGAACCCACCGATGCGGCTGGAAGTGACACAACCGATTCTGGGATTTGCCGAAATGGCGAGTATCCGGAATATCGATGCGTATACAAACGGCAAATTCCGTTCTTATGAACTGAATGTCTGCTATCCGGTTTCATGGGGGAAAATCGGTATCGAGGCCCACCTGGCTTCGCTGTGCGCCGAAGCAGTCGATGCCGTAAAATCCGGTCATAATATCCTGATCGTTTCCGACCGCCTGATCGGGCCGGACAATCTTGCCATTCCTGCGCTTCTGGCAACGTCCGCCATTCATCAGGATCTAGTCGCCAAGGGATTACGCGCTTCTACCGGTCTGGTGGTGGAAACCGGATCGGCGAAGGAAACGCATCATTTCGCCTTGCTGGCAGGTTACGGGGCTGAAGCGGTTCATCCTTATCTGGCATTGGAGACGGTTTCAGAACTGGCGCCGAAACTGTCTGCTGACCTGACACCGGAAAAAGCGCAGGCCAATTTCATCAAGGCGATCAATAAAGGTCTGATGAAGATCATGTCGAAAATGGGGATCGCGACATACCGTTCTTATTGCGGCGCGCAGATTTTCGAGGCGGTTGGCTTGTCCGGCGCGCTGGTCGACAAATATTTCAAGGGTACCGTTTCCAGTGTCGAAGGGATCGGTGTTTTTGAAATCGCGGAAGAATCACTGCGCTTGCATCGGGAAGCGTTCGGGAGGCATCAGCAGCCGGTGCGTTTTCTGGATGTCGGAGGCGAGTACGCTTTCCGTCATCAGGGCGAAGAGCATATGTTCACACCGGATGCGATTGCCAAATTGCAGCATTCAGCAAGGGCGAACAATTATGCGACCTATAAGGAATACGCCCAGATTATCAATGACCAGTCACGTCGACAGATGACCCTGCGGGGGTTGTTCGAATTCAAAATCGATCCGGTTCATGCCATTTCAATCGATGAAGTCGAACCGGCGAAGGAAATCGTCAGACGGTTCGCGACGGGTGCGATGTCACTGGGATCGATCAGTACGGAAGCACACGCTTCGCTTGCCATCGCGATGAACCGGATCGGTGGAAAATCCAATACCGGTGAAGGAGGAGAAGACCCGAGACGGTATGAAAATGAACTGGCGGGCATTCCGATCAGAAACGGTGAAACACTGTCGTCGATTCTTGGCAAGGATCGGGTCGTCTCCGATATTGAACTGAAAGAAGGCGATTCCCTGCGTTCGAAGATCAAGCAGGTGGCATCAGGCCGTTTCGGTGTCACGGCCGAATATCTGAATTCTGCCGATGAAATCCAGATCAAGATGGCTCAGGGCGCAAAACCCGGGGAAGGCGGTCAGTTGCCGGGTGAAAAAGTCTCGGAATATATCGCCAGCATGCGGTTTTCCGTTCCGGGTGTCGGCCTGATTTCGCCTCCACCGCATCATGATGTTTACTCGATCGAGGATTTGGCGCAACTGATTCACGATTTGAAAAACGTCAATCCGCGTGCAACGATTTCGGTCAAGCTGGTTTCCGAAGTCGGCGTCGGCACGATTGCCGCCGGGGTTGCCAAAGCCAAGGCCGACCATATCGTGATTTCCGGCCACGATGGCGGGACGGGCGCGTCGCCGCTGTCGTCGATCAAGCATACCGGTTCCCCTTGGGAAATCGGCCTGGCTGAAGCGCAACAGACATTAGTGCTTAACAATTTGCGTGGACGTGTCCGCATTCAGGCCGACGGCCAGATGAAGACCGGTCGTGATGTCGTGATAGCGGCAATTCTGGGTGCCGATGAAGTCGGTTTCGCCACAGCACCGCTGGTCACGCAGGGTTGCATCATGATGCGCAAATGCCATCTGAATACCTGTCCGGTCGGGGTAGCGACGCAAGACCCGGAACTGAGAAAGAAATTTTCCGGCAAGCCGGAATACATCGTCAATTATCTTTTCTTCGTCGCTGAAGAAATGCGGCAAATCATGGCGCAGCTCGGCATCCGGAAATACGAGGATCTGATCGGCCGCGTCGATTTGCTGGAAAAAGCGAAAGCCATTTCCAACTGGAAAGAGTCGGGACTGGATTTCAGCCGCCTCTTCTACGATCCGGTAGTGGATGGGAATGTCCATAAACGGCATTGTGAAACACAGGATCACGGTCTTGAAAAATCGATCGACAACCGTCTGATCGCACAGTCGGCGATTGCACTGGAAAACGGGGAAAAGATTTCTTTCATCTATCCGATCAAAAATGCCAACCGCAGTGTCGGCGCGATGCTTTCGGGTGAAGTTGCCAGACGGTTCGGTCATGACGGATTGCCGGACGACACGATCCATGTCCAGTTGCAGGGTACGGCAGGGCAGTCGGTCGGCGCTTTCCTGTCTCACGGCATCACACTGGATCTGGTCGGGGAAGCGAATGATTATGTCGGAAAAGGCCTGTCAGGCGGGCGCATCATTATCCGGCCACACGCCCAGTTCCGCGGACAGCCCGATAAAAACATGATTGCCGGCAATACGGTTTTGTACGGGGCCATTTCCGGCGAGGCCTACATTTATGGTATTGCCGGTGAACGTTTTGCCGTGCGCAATTCCGGGGCACTGGCAGTGGTCGAGGGCTGTGGCGATCACGGTTGTGAATACATGACGGGCGGAACGGTCGTTGTACTGGGTGAAACCGGTCGCAATTTTGCGGCAGGGATGTCGGGAGGTATCGCTTATGTTTACGATCCGGATAAAGCCTTCGGGCGCAAGTGCAATCTCTCCATGGTTTCTCTTGAGCCGGTTCTCTCCTGCTTCGATCAGGAAGCCAGTATCGAAAAAGCCGTCTGGCATCGTCTTGGCCTGAACGGAGAAGCACAGACAGATGAAATGATTCTCAAACAACTGATCGAAAATCATTTCACTCATACCGGCAGCATGACAGCACGGTATTTGCTGGAAAACTGGTCGAATTGCCGTGAGGATTTCGTCAAGGTTTTCCCGATGGAATACAAGCGCGCTCTGAAGGAATTGTATTCGGAAAAAAATGAGAGAACGGATGTGGCGGCAGCCTGAACCGGTCATAGTCAGGAAAAAGCGGATTGAGGTGAAAAATGGGAAAAGTAACTGGGTTCATGGAATTTGACCGTATCGAGGAAACGCATCTGGTACCAGCTCAGAGGGTCAAAAATTACAGGGAATTCACGATGACGCTGGTGGACAATCAGGCTCGTGAACAGGGGGCACGCTGTATGGATTGCGGGACTCCTTTCTGTAACAACGCGTGCCCGATTCATAATCTGATTCCGGACTGGAACGATCTGGTTTATCGTGGCGAGTACAAACTGGCGCTCGACAAATTGCAGGCGACGAACAATTTTCCGGAATTCACTGGCCGGATTTGTCCTGCGCCATGTGAGCCTGCCTGTTGTCTGGGTGTAATCGGGGAGCCGGTCGGCATCCGTTCCATCGAACGTTTCATTATTGAAAAGGGCTGGGAAGAAGGCTGGGTTGTTCCCCATCCTGCAAAGGTAAAGTCTGGCAGGAAAGTGGCGATTGTCGGTTCGGGCCCTGCCGGTCTGGCGGCAGCCCAGCAACTCGCGCGTGCCGGACATGATGTCGTCGTTTACGAAAAGAACGATAAAATCGGTGGGCTGCTGCGGTACGGTATTCCCGATTTCAAACTGGAAAAACAGATTGTCGATCGCAGGCTGGAGCAGATGAGAGCGGAAGGTGTCGTTTTTCGCACGAGTGTTCTGGTCGGCAAGGTTTTGCCGCCTCATATCCAGAATATGGCGACTGAAGTCATCGATCCGGAAACGCTTAAAGAAGAATTCGATGCCGTCATTCTGGCATGCGGAGCAGAACAGCCAAGAACGCTGGATGTGCCGGGTGCGGATCTGCAGGGCGTTCATTATGCAATGGAATTTTTGTGTGCACAGAACCGCAAGGATGCGGGAGAAAGGGGAAAGAACCGGCTTTCCGCTGAAGGCAAACGGGTCGTCATCATCGGTGGCGGCGATACGGGTTCGGACTGTGTCGGGATCGCAAACCGTCAGGGGGCGGCCAGCATTTTACAAATCGATCGCAATGCAAAATTGCCCGACACTATCGACAAGTCTCTGGTCTGGCCATACTGGCCGAAACAGTTCACGGTTTCTTCTTCACAGGAAGAAGGCTGCGAACGGGATTTCCGGATTCAGACAAAACGTATAGAAGGGAAACGCGGCAAGGTCGAGAAAATCATAGCCTGTCGGGTCAATTCGGTTGGCGGTCGCTATGTCGATGAACCCGGCAGTGAATTTTCGATTGAGACGGATATGGTCTTGCTGGCAATGGGATTTTCGGCGCCTGCCGGTACGGTACTTGATGCGTTCGGTGTGCAAAAGGATATGGCGGGCAATGCCATGGCTGCAAAGGAAGGGGAAAACCGTTTTCAGACCTCGGTCGAAAAAGTGTTTGCAGCAGGTGATGCCCGTCGTGGGCAATCACTGGTTGTATGGGCTCTGCATGAAGGCAGGGAATGTGCGGCAGCCGTCGATCGCTTTTTGATGGAAAGGACAAATTAACAATCTGATACAAAAATCGCATCCAATGTCGTCAATTATTGATGGCGGTCTGTTATATTGTGTCCGTTAAGGTAGTATCATTGCTGGCAATTAAATAATGGTGCCATTGTGTCCGGCATCCGTTAAAATATTTCTTTTAATATTCAATTCATATCATTATGAAAATCCAGGGCAGCATAGTTGCACTAGTCACTCCAATGAATACCGATGGCAGCGTCGATCTCGACAGCATGCGTCGCCTGATGGACTGGCAGATTGCAGAAGGTACGGACGCTTTCGTCATTGTCGGAACAACTGGCGAATCGCCTACGGTCAATGTAGATGAACACGCCGAACTGATTCGCGTTGCGGTCGAGCATTCCGGCAAACGGGTGCCGATTATCGCCGGTGCCGGTGGCAATTCGACAGCGGAAGCCATCGTCTTGACCCGTTATTCCAAAATGGCTGGCGCAGATGCGACTTTGCAGGTCGTCCCTTATTACAACAAACCGACCCAGGAAGGCATGTTCCAGCATTTCAAAAGCATTGCCGAAGCAGTCGATTTGCCGGTCATTCTCTATAATGTTCCGGGCAGAACGGTTGCCGATATGTCCAACGAGACAATCGTGAGATTGTCGCAGGTGAAAAACATTATCGGCGTCAAGGACGCGACGGGTAACATCGCCCGCGGCATCGATCTGTTGCGTCGGGTGCCTGACGACTTTTCCGTTTTTTCGGGAGACGACTCCACGGCCATGGCGCTCATGTTGTGCGGTGCGAAAGGCAATATTTCGGTTGTCGCCAACGTCGCTCCGAAGAACATGCATCTGATGTGCGCTGCGGCAATCAAGGGCGATATCGCAACCGCGCGCAAGCTGAACAATCTGATGTTGCCACTGAGCCAGCAATTGTTTGTCGAACCCAATCCGATTCCTGTCAAATGGGCAATGAAGGAAATGGGTATCATTCCTTCAGGAATCCGCCTTCCGCTGGTGACGCTTTCCGAAATGTATCAGGATGGCGTTCGCAAGGCATTGAAAGAAAGTGGTGTGCTCGCCTGATCGGTGGCGACCAATACAGTCTAAATTGAGTTTCCATATTTCATGGACGACGGGAAGTTGACACTTATGGTTTTGAACAAAAAAGTTGGTTCTCTTTTATTGGGATCGTTGACAGTCATAAGCTTGACGTCCTGTAGTGCATTCGACTCCCTGCTGGAAGCGGATCGTATCGATTACAAGAGCGCGACACCGAAGACTCCGGGCCAAAGGCTGGAAATCCCGCCTGATCTGACCCAGATGCAAAGGGATAACCGGTATTCAATTCCTGAAGCATCTTCTTCAGGCGTGGTAACCGCGTCGGGTTATAACCAGCAACAACAGGAAGTACGACCGGCTTTGGCAGGCTCGCCGGGTGTCGTCGCGCCGAAAGAGGCAACGGACATTCGTATCGAAAAACATGGCAGTCAGCGCTGGCTGGTCGTCAATCGGTCTCCTGAAGTGTTGTGGCCCGAAATCAAGGAATTCTGGCAGGACAATGGTTTCCTGATCAATGTGGATTCCCCTGACACCGGTATTATGGAAACGGACTGGGCGGAAAATCGTGCCAAGATCCCTCAGGATTTCATCCGCCGGACTTTGGGCAAGGTACTTGATTCATTATATTCCACCGGTGAACGCGATAAATTCAGAACCCGTCTGGAACGTAATGCCGACGGCACGACCGAAATTTACATCAGCCACCGTGGCGCACAGGAAGAACTCGTGGGTGTAAACCAGGATTCGACTGTTTGGACGGCCCGTCCGTCCGATCCCGAGCTGGAAGCGGAATTCCTGTCCCGTCTGATGGTTCAGTTAAGCGATATCAACCAGAAAGAAAAGGTCAAGGCCAAGGCGCTTGCGGAAAGCAAAACCGTTGTGCTGGCGCCCAAAGCCACTCTGGTCAAGGAAAATGATACTTCCAAGGTTGTCGTCCATGAACCTTTCGACCGTGTCTGGCGTCGTGTCGGCCTTGCTCTGGATCGTGTCGGCTTTACTGTTGAAGACCGCGACCGTTCGAAGGGTCTGTATTACGTCCGTTACGTCGATCAGGACAAGGATGCGAAAAATACCCCGGCGAAGCAAAAAGGCTTCTTCGAGAAAATGTTTACTTTCTCTGAAAATGAAAAAGTCGCCCAGCGTTTCCAGATTGCTGTCAGGGAATTTGATGGCAAATGCGATATCGTTGTCCTGACTGACAAGGGACAGCCTGAAACAACATCGACAGGCAAGAAGATTGTGAACCTGTTGTATGAGCAGTTGCGCTAAAACTTTTTTGAGTGGCGATCCGGTTTGAGGTTTACAAGTTTGGGGAGTGGCAGCAAGGGTAATTCCTTGCTGGTGTCGACGGAAGACGGTCTGACGTCCACGACCGTTATGATGGATTGCGGTTTCGGGATACGGGAGATAACCCGGCGGCTGAAACGGGCCGGTTGCGAGCCGGCCGATCTGTCTGCCATTGTCGTCACTCACGAGCATAGCGACCATGCGGGAAGTGCCCTGACGCTGGCAAAACGATATCAGATCCCCCTCTGGATGAGTTACGGTACTTTTCAATCTCTCGGAAAAGATTTTTCCGGGGTCGAACTCAATTTCTGCCGCGACGGCGATTCTTTTTCCGTCAATGATTTTCAAATCAATGCGTTCACGGTTTCTCACGATGCACGGGAACCGCTCCAGTTTTCCATTTGTGATGGTCATGTCAAATTCGGGATGTTGACCGATACGGGTCAGGTAACCCCACATATTTCAAATGCCCTGGCAGGGTGCGATGCTCTCATGATCGAATGCAATTACGATGAGCAAATGCTTGAAAAATCAGTTTATCCTTATTACCTGAAAAAACGGATCAGCAGTATTTACGGGCATTTATCCAATGACTGTGCAGCCGGTTTTCTGAATGAATATGGTTCTTCACACCTGAAAACCATTATAGGGGCACATTTGAGCCAGAATAACAATTTGCCTGAACTGGCGAAAAGGGCAATCGATGCTGTTGTCGGCAGCAATGCAATCGAGGTAGTGATTGCTACACAGGAAGAAGGATTCGGCTGGATGAAACTCGCTGGAATCTGACGGTCGGAAGTGACCGTTTCGGGACAAGAAAAAAGCCGATCCGAAGATCGGCTTTTTTTGCGGAGCAAGAATTATTTCTTGGCAGCGTCTTTGGCAGCAGCAGCGGCGTCTTTAGCAGCGCCAGCAGCGTCTTTGGCTGCGTCTTTAGCGGAAGCAGCTGCGTCTTTGGCAGCGTCTTTAGCATCAGCAGCAGCATCTTTAGCAGCAGGAGCAGCAGCGTCTTTAGCTGGAGCAGCAGGAGCAGCAGCTGGAGTTGCTTCAGCAGGTTTTTTTTCAGCTGGTTTTTCGCCAACTTTACATGCGGTCAGAGCCAGAGCCATCAGGCCAACGAGCAATAAAGACTTTTTCATTTGTAATCCTTAATTAAATATAGGTTATTACCGGTAATTAAAATACTACATGAATAGAGTGTTACCGAAAACTTGTGTTACGCAACGACAACTCTCTAATAGCGCAGATTATAGCCACTTTTTCCGGATGTAGTCGCTGCTTTTTGATGTTTTTGCATCTATTTTGCAATCTCGCAACAGGTTTTGAGGCAGGTTCAAATGGTTTAGGCTGGCTCAAACAAAAGATTGAGAAATATCATAATTGAATTTCAAGTAACCAAGTTGTCATAACATAATGGTTCGTGGATTTTTATATTTAGAAAACAGATATTTAATTCTTTTTTTATGGAAAAAAATCATATGAAAAACAGCCACTTTTTTGCCAGAAACGGGGTTTTGTTTCTGTCTGGAAATGAAATGGTTCGGTAAAATATGTTGTGAAGTAACTATTAAATATTGGAAGTAACTCTATAAATCCGGTTTTTAAGTTAAAAAAAGTAAATCGTTTGAGCAAGTTGACGTTATATGCACCCGTGCTTGCATTTAAACACTCGTGAAGCAGGTATAATTTTTCATCTGAATAACAAGGCCATCAGGAGAAAGTATGAAAATTGCCAAGAATACAGTAGTGACCGTTCACTACAAATTGTCTGATGCACAAAACAATATGCTCGAAGATGGGCAGGAACCGATTGTTTATCTCCATGGTGGTTACGACGATACCCTGCCTGCTCTTGAAAAAGCTCTTGATGGGCAGGATGTCGGTTATCAGACAATGATTCAGGTGGAACCGGAAGACGCATTCGGGGACTACGATCCGGCGCTCTTGAAAATTGAACAGAGGGAGCTTTTTCCGGAAACCCTTGAAATCGGGATGCAGTTCGAAGGCGTACCTGACAATGCCGATCCTGCTGATGAACCCGCTATTTATGTTGTGACGGATATTGCCGATGGAAAAGTGATACTTGACGGCAACCACCCATTGGCTGGCATCGCCTTGCGTTTTGAACTGACGGTGACAGACGTCCGGTCAGCAACCGAAAAGGAAATCGAGCAGGGCCATGTCAATGACATCGACGATCCTGATGACGATGAAAACGGAAACGACCATTTCAGAAGTATCGTTTTGCATTGACCTAAGTCATTGTTTCATTTCCATGATTGACCAGTATTGGCCGGTCACGCTAAAATATCAGATTGCTTGAATTCTGGGAGCAGCATGCGACGTAAACTGATTGTTGGAAACTGGAAAATGAATGGCAGCCTGGCCATGAATGCCGAATTGTTAAACGGCATCAGGGAAGGGCTGGCAGGCATTGACTGTGATCTGGCGATCTGTGTCCCGTTTCCGTATCTGGCGCAATGTCAGGCAGCGCTTGAAGGAACCGACGTTGCCCTGGGCGCACAGGATGTTTCTGCCCATGCGGTAGGAGCCTACACAGGCCAGATTTCAACGCGTATGTTGCTGGATTTCGGTTGCAAGTATGTCATTGTCGGTCATTCAGAACGACGTGAATACTGCAATGAATCGGATGAACTGGTTGCCAACAAGGTTCAGCGGGCTTTGGCTGGTGGCCTGACTCCGATTGTCTGTGTCGGGGAATCCCTGTATGACAAGGAGGAAGGACGCACTGCTGAAGTGGTCGGTAGACAGATCAATACAGTGCTGTCTGTCCTGGAGGAAAGAGAAGTTTGCGATATCGTTGTGGCTTATGAGCCGGTTTGGGCGATTGGAACAGGCAAGACGCCTTCTCCAGTGGCCGTAGAAGAAGTTCATGCCATGTTGCGGGAACAAATGATACGCAAGAACCCGGATGCGATAGAATGTGTCCGGATTTTGTATGGCGGCAGTATGAAACCGGGTAATGCCGAAGAATTGTTGCACATGCCTGATATTGATGGCGGACTGATCGGTGGGGCTGCTTTGAAAGCTTCCGATTTTCTGGCTATCGCCCGTCAGGCATCCAAGTTGGGCTAACCAGTCATTAAAGGAAAAGCAGGAAAATGCTGTATAACATTATTATTATCATTCAGGTCATTTCGGCACTGGCTATTATCGCCTTGGTTTTGATGCAGCACGGTAAAGGTGCCGATATGGGCGCGGCCTTCGGTGCAGGTTCTTCCGGAAGCGGAAGTCTTTTCGGCGCCTCGGGTTCTTCCAATTTCCTGTCCAAATCGACGGCTATCGCTGCGGTTATTTTCTTTGTCTCGACGCTTGCCATGGCGTATATGGGACATAGCCGTGTAACGACACAAAGCGGCATTATCGAAAAACTGCAGTCGGTACCTGCGGCTCCTGTAGAACAGCCGAAAGCCCCGGAACCGACGATGAGCAAGGATGCTTCCGGTGCAGCTGCCATTCCGGGCGCAACCCAGCCAACGGAACAGGGTAAAAATACATCAAAATAAAAAATATTACCGTTTATGAACGCATAAAAACTTGATGAAAAGGACGGTTGTTGAGATAATCCTGTTTTTACGCCGACGTGGTGGAATTGGTAGACACGCTATCTTGAGG
>CDZQ01026426.1_pt1 | contig 13633 bp, 10 predicted proteins | sample 554831 | NCBI WGS metagenome assembly CDZQ01 (sample SAMEA3182112, study PRJEB8094) | gut metagenome | biome: human; feature: gut; material: Stool; isolation source: human stools | place: Canada | collected 2013-05-06
ATGATCGCCACGGATTACCGGGATCTATCCGAAACGGAGCTAAGCAGGGAGCTGACGGATCTACTGTGCATCATGCTGGGGCATTACAAAGGGGTCCGCTCGGAAGCGGAACTGGGACCTTGGCTGGAAAAGGCCCGGCATTTGATCTCTTGAGGGCGCATTTATAAAAGGGAGGTAGAACATGAAAAACAAAGGGAACAAAGCCTATGACGTGGTGGTCATAGGCGCCGGCAACGGCGGGCTCACCGCCGCCATCCGGGTATTGCAGGGCGGGTATTCTTGCCTGCTGTTGGAAAAGCACAACCTGCCTGGGGGCTTCGCCACCAGCTTCAAGCGGGGCCGCTTTGAATTTGAGGCCAGCCTGCATGAGCTCAACGATTTTGGCTCCAAGGAAGATCCCGGGGACATCCGCACCCTGTTCCGCAGCCTGGGGGTGGAGGATAAGATCGACTGGGTCCGCATCCCGGAAGCCTATCATCTGATTACCACGGATAAACAATACGACTGCGTGATGCCCTTCGGCCTGGAAGCCTACATTGAAAAGATGGTGGAATATTGCCCGGAATCCCGCAAGTCCATCACGGAATTTTTCCAGCTGTGCAATGAGGTGCGGGATGCCCAGACCTATTCCAATTCCGTCAACGGCAATACCGACCCGGCCTACATGAAAGCCCACTTCCCCAACTTCATCAAAGCCGGCAGCTACTCGGTGAACCAGGTGCTGGACGCCCTGAAAATGCCCAAAAAGGCCCAAGATATCCTGGGGGCCTATTGGTGCTACCTGGGGGTGGACCTGGACCGGATGAGCTTCCTCCATTACGGCTCCATGGTGATCCGCTATATCACCCGGGACGCCTGGATGCCCACCATGCGCTCCCATGAGATCAGTCTGGCCATGGATGCGCGGATTCGGGAACTGGGCGGGGATATCTGGTATCAGTCCGAGGCGGAGACCATCCTCACGGACGACCAGAACCGGATCGCGGGGGTGCGCCTCACCGACGGCACCCGCATCGATACCCATCATGTGATCGCCAATTGCTCTCCCCATCTGGTATTCGGCAAAATGCTGGAGGAAAAACCCCGCACCGAGCAGATGATCCGGGCCACCAACGCCCGCAAATTTGCCGGCCGGGGCGTGACCTTGTTCCTGGGGCTGAACAAATCCGTCCAGGAGCTGGGCATCCAAAGCCACAACTATTTCATCTACGATACGGCGGATAGCGTCAAGCAATACGACCTGATGCGCAGCATCCGCACCAACCACGTCCAGGCCACCGTATGCCTGAACAACGCCTATCCCGCCTGCTCCCCCGAGGGCACCTGTATGATGTACTTCACCACCATGTTCATGTCCGACGATTGGGGCAACGTGGAGGAGACGGACTATTTCAAGGCGAAGGACCGGATCGCCGCGGATATGATCCAGGTCTTTGAGCGGGAGACCGGCTGCCAGATCCGGGACGCCATCGAGGAGATCGCCCTGGCCTCCCCCACCACCTATGCCCGCTACTGCGGCCACCCGGAGGGGGTCATCTATGGCTATGAGACCGGGGACTGGGACAGCCTGATGCCCCGGCTGATGATGATGCAGGAAGACGCAAAAATGTGTCCGGGCCTACGCTTTGCCGGCGGCTACGCCATGCGCTCCAGCGGCTACTCCAGCGCCTATGTTTCCGGGGATATCTCCGGCAGGCAAACCGTGGGAGATCTGAAAAGGGAGGGAGAGTAACGATGAAATTCAAAAAACAGCTCTTTGGCTTCATGGATATGCTTCGCTTTAAGAAGCTGGTTCCCAACCGCCGCAAAGCCTTGGCCAACGGCCCCGCCACCCCCTTGCCCCAGACCTACCGCACCAACCAGCTGGCCGCCCGGCTCCATCCCGGCTACATGCAGGTGGAGCTTGCCGCCATTCGGCCCTTGACCGCCACCATGGGGGAATTCACCTTCAAGCGGCTGGATTCCGATGCCTTCCCCTTCTTCCGTAGCGGCCAGTACGTATCCCTACAGGCCAAGATCGGGGAAAGCCTGGTAAGCCGCCCCTATTCCATCGTGTCCACCCCCCGGGATGCCTTGGAAAACAAGCTGGTGCTGGGCATTGAAAATGCCGGCTTCTTCTCCAGCTATCTGAACACCCAGGCCAAGGTGGGGGATCGGTTTGTCATGAGCGAGCCTTCCGGAGAATTCCATTACGAGGACCTGCGGGACAAACAGCGCATCGCCTGCATTGCAGGGGGCAGCGGCATCACCCCCTTCCTGTCCATGGCGGGCAGCATGCTGGACGGCACGGAAGCCTATGAAATGACCCTGTTCTATGGCGCCCGGGATCTAGCCCACATCCCCTACAAGGCGGAGCTGGACGCCATGGCTGCCAAGGGGCTGAAGGTGGTCTACGTGTTGAGCGACCAAGAGGCGCCCGGTTATGAACACGGCTTTATCACCGCCGCCCTGCTGGAAACCCACATCGACATAAAGGATGTGACCTTCTTCCTGTGCGGGCCCCAGGCCATGTATGCGTTCCTGCTAAAGGAGCTGGCGCCCTACGGCCTGCCGGTCAAGGCCATCCACAAGGACGCCACCTGCTGCCCAGACCTGCCCATGGACGCCCCTCGCACCTTTATCCTGACGGTCCACATGCGGGATCAGGTCTATACCGTCCCCGCTCTGGAAAACGAGACCCTGCTAACCGCCATGGAGCGGGCCGGCCTCAATGCCCCCAACAAATGCCGGGCGGGAGGCTGCGGCTTCTGCCATAGCAAATGGCTCGCCGGCCCCTTCCACATCGCCCAGGATCGGGATGGACGCCGGGAGGCGGACAAGAAGTTCGGCTTCATCCATCCCTGCGTCACCTATCCCCAGGGGGATATGGAGATCGACGTGCCGTTGGCCTACTGATAGGCTACGCGGTCCTGCGCGGACGGCGATATTCGCGCAACAGCGGCTGTGGGCAGCCGAGGATAACAGCCCGCGGCGGAGCGGTTTATGCCGCCCGGGCCCATAGGCCGTGGGCCCGGGCTTTGCCCGAGGGGCGGGGCCGGTGCCGCGTCCCTTCCTACCATGGTTTCGTGCGCCAGGCCCCGTAGATCGTGGGGCCTGGCTTTTGCGTTGCCTTTTTGGCGTTGGTGGAGAACTCGGCGGCGGGGGGGGCGGCGGCTGGGCGCGAAGCGCCCTGAAAGAGCGTGGCCCGGGGCCTTTGACCCCGGGCCACGCTCTTTTGTTTGGCTGGCCGGGGGGGCGGCCCGATGGGCCGCCCCACTGCCGCCAAACGCCGCCGCCCCCCCGGGAACGCCCCGGGCATGCAGGCCGCCCGGCCAGGCCGCCGCCAACGGCTGGCCCCATCCCAGGGGGGCGGTTGCGAAAACGCCCCAACGGGAACCCGTTGGGGCGAAGGGAAAACCCAGATGGTATGCGGTTATTCGCAGGTATCGCCAGCGGCGGCGGTGGCGGCGGCGTCGCCCAGGGCGCCTACGCTGCCTTCTGCGACCTCGGTCTCAATGGGCTGGTCCTCCAGGTTGCTCCACTCCATCATGGAGCCGTCGTACACCTTCACGTTCTCAAAGCCCAGGATGTAGGTGAGGGCAAACCAGGTGTGGGAAGCCCGATGGCCCCGCTGGCAGTAGGTGACGATCTCCTTGTCCGGGGTCACGCCCACGGAGGCATAGAGCTGGGTCAGCTCTTCCACGCTGCGGAAGAAGCCGTTCTCGTCCACCGCGTCCATGTAGTATACGTCCACTGCGCCGGGGATGTGACCGCCACGGGCATTGCCATCGGCCACGGCCTCGCCGGAATAATCCGCAACGGGACGGCAATCCAGCAGCACGGCCCCTTCCGGCAGGTTGATCACATAGTCCTTGTCCACGTTGATGTCGTTTTCCGTGGAGATCACCTTGTATTCGGAGGCTTCTACTGCGGGGCTGGCGCCGGTTTCGGTGGCCTTGCCGGCGGCGGCCCAGGCTTCATACTGGCCGTCCAGCAGGTAGGTGGCGGTGTGGCCGAAGGCTTCCAGGGTCCAGATGAGCCGGGGGGCCATCTGAGGCTTGGAGGCGCTGGCATAGGTGATGATCACATCTTCGGGGGTGATGCCGTAGCTGCTCATCAGGGTTTCAAATTGTTCCGCCGTGGCGATCTCACCGTCAACCGGGTTGTCGGGATTTTCAAACTGTTTGTTGTTGATGTTCATGGCCCCAGGGATATGGCCCGCTTCGTAATCTTCTACATCCCGCAGGTCAAAGACCTTGGCGCCTTGGGCGATCAGGGCTTCCACCTCGTCCGGGGTGATGAGCTTTTCGCTGGCGTCCACCGCCGCGGTGACCGTGGCGGCAGGAGCTTCCGCCGCAGGGGCTGCGCCTTCACCGCTCTCCAGCAGGGCTACATACTCGTCGCCGGCTTCCGCCCAGCCGTTTTGCCCGCCCTCCAGGGTGTACAGACTCCCGGCGGCCACGCCCATCTGCTGAAGCAGATTGGTGGCAGCCTCGGCATATTTCTTGCCGGAGTAGCAGATCAGCACGAATTTTTCATCCCCGTTGCCAGTCTCGGCGCCGGTGGCGGCGGCGACCGCCGCCTTCAGGTTGGCCAGGGAGGTCTCGTCGTCGGAATTGCTGATGGTGGCGTCCACATCCGCGCTATAGGCGCCCTGGATGTGAGAAGCGGCGTAGTCCGCAGCCTTGCGCACATCCAGCAGGACGTACCCTGCCTCGCCCGCGTCCATGGCGGCTTTCAGGTCTTCCTTGGTGATGTACTGGGTTCCGGTTTCCGCCGGCGCTTCGGCGGAAGCGTCAGCAGCAGGCGCTTGGGCGGCGCAAGCGGAAAGCAGCAGCATGGCCAGCAAGACCGCAGCCAGGCTCATGTGTAAGGACCGTTTCATTTTTATCTTATTCCTCCAAAAATTTTTTGCACACAGGATGTCCGTATCCCGTTTGCCTCATCATGGTAGCACGGCCTTTTGTAGATTACAAATTCATTTTCAGGCAAAAACCCTGCCTGCATATTGCCTTTATCTCTAAACTGGAATTTTCTTGACGTCTTTTTCAGGGGGGCTAGGGGCGTCTGTATTTTTATTTAGCAGCCGGGAGGGCCGCTGGAAACAAACAATATCCCTGGGAACATCCATGGCCTGGGGCTATTAAAAAAAGTAGGGCTAAAAATCGTATAAATAGGGGTGCAATTTTTTTCCGTGCAAGAAATGATGCAAATACCTGAGATTTGCAGGAAAAGGTACCTGCCAATCCAAGAAAAATGTGGTATACTATGATGAAATTTAATGAAAAGAACGGAGGGTTTGCCATGCGGCAATGGATTTCCAAACGACAGGCGGCCATCGGCCCCAACACCATGATGGCATTGTTTGCCAACGCAAAAAAGTATCCAGACGTGATCAACCTGTCCATCGGGGATCCGGATATACCCACCCCCCAGGCCATTTTGGACGCCATGTACCAGGATAGTTGCAAAGGGCACACCAAGTATACCCCCTCCAAGGGGGACCCGGAGCTGATCCAGGCGGTTTGCGATTTTTACAAAGAGGAGCACGGCCTGGCGTTGGGACCGGAATGGATCACCATCACCCCGGCGGCCTGTTCAGGCATGTATCAGGTGATGCAGGCGGTGCTGGACCCGGGGGATGAGGTATTGATCTTTTCCCCGTATTTTTCGCCCTACGCCTCCCAGACCCAGGCGGCGGGCGGGGTACCGGTGCTGGTGCCCTGTCTGGCGGAGGAGGGGTTCCAGCCTAACGCCCAGCGGGCGGCGGCCTATGTGACCCCCAAAACCAAGGCCATGATCGTCAACACCCCCAACAATCCCACCGGCGCCTGCTATACCCGGGAGACCCTGGAGGGGTTGGCGGCGCTGGCCAAGGCGGCGGACCTATTGGTGATCGCCGACGACATCTATACGGACCTGTGCTTCACCTCGGAATTCCTCCCCATCATGACCCTGCCGGGGATGCAGGAACGCACGGTGACCTTGGGCTCCTGCAGCAAGAACTTCGTAATGACCGGCATGCGCATCGGCTGGGTGGCCGCGCCCCCGGAGGTGGCGGAAGGGGTGCGCTACGTGGGGGAAAATATCATCTATTGCGCCCCCTCTCCCGGCCAGCGGGCGGCCCTTTACGCCCTACGCCATCGGGCGGAACTGCGGCCGCTGGTGGGGCCGGTGTTCCGGGAGCGGGTATATTATGCCCGGGACCGGATCCGTCAGCTGCCCTTTATGACCGATTGCCCGGCCCAAGGGAGCTTTTATGTGTTCCCCGGCATCGGGCCCACGGGATTGAGCAGCATGGAAGCCTGCCAGGTATTTTTAGACGAAGCCCATGTGCTCATGCTGCCGGGCTCCGTGTTCGGCCAGGCGGGGGAGGGCTATATGCGCATCGCCTGCACCCTGGGGCTGGATCAGCTGGGGGAGGCCTTTGACCGGCTGGAAAAGCTGTCCTTCTAGGAAAAGAGAGAACGTTCGCCATGGAAAAAGACGCGTTGGAAAAAGCCCGGCAGGCCATCGACCGGATCGATGGGGAAATGGCCCGCCTGTTCCAGGCCCGCATGGAGGCGGTGGCCCAGGTGGCCGCCTATAAGGCGGAACAGGGCTTGCCCATCCTGGATGGGGCCCGGGAAGCCCAGGTGCTGGAACGCAACCTGGACCGGTTGCCCCCAGGGCATCCCCTCCGGGCCTATTACCGGGATTTCCTACAATATAATATGGCCTTGTCCCGGCAATATCAGGCGGGGCTGTTGGGCCGGGATACCGTTGCCTATCAGGGGGTGCCGGGGGCTTTTTCCCACATCGCCCTATCCCGGCTTTTCCCCCATGCCCGGGCTTTGGCCTGCCCCACCTTCGAGGGGGTGTTCGCGGCGGTGCAAGCGGGCCAGGCGGCCCATGGGGTGCTGCCCTTTGAAAACAGCCAGGCCGGGGACGTGGCCGAGACATTGGACCTTTGTATGGCCAACCCGGGCTGCTATGTGCAGCGGATGTACGACCTGCCGGTGACCCAGAACCTGCTGGGCCTGCCCGGGGCCGCCCTGGGGGATATACGCCGGGTGCTGTCCCATCCCCAGGCCCTGGGCCAATGCCGGGAATTCCTGCTCCGGCTGGGCCTGGAGGGGGAGCCCCGGGCCAATACCGCCATCGCCGCCCAGGAGGTGGCGGGGACGGGGGACCTTACCCTGGGGGCCATCGCCTCCCGGGAGACCGCGGAGCTTTACGGCCTACAGGTGCTCTGCCCGGACATCAGCCGGGAGCGGGACAATACCACCCGCTTCATGGTCATCGGCAAGGAGCCGCCCCAAATGGGCAACCGGTTTTCCCTGCTCTTTACCATCCCCCATGTGGCCGGGTCCCTGGCCCGGGTGGTGGAGACCATCGGCAAGCAGGGCTATAATATGGAAAGCATCAAGAGCCGGCCCCTGCCCCATACGGCCTGGGAATACTATTTTTATACGGAATTGGTGGGGACGCCGGGTCCGGCTTTGCTGGAAGCCCTAAGGGCCCAATGCAGCAGCCTGCGGCTGTTGGGCCGGTATGAACGGGAGGACGGACATGCGCATTGATATGGAGCTGGGCAGCCGCAGCTATCCCATCCTGGTGGAGCGGGGCTGCTTAAACAGGCTGGGCAGCCTGGCAAACCTACAGCGGAACATCTTGGTGGTCACGGATACCGGGGTGCCAAAGCCCCTGGTGGAGGCGGCCCTGGCCCAGTGCCCCCAGGGCCATCTGATCACCCTGCCCCAGGGGGAGGGGAGCAAAAGCCTGGCCGCCTTTGAGACCCTGCTCACCCGGATGCTGGCGCTGGGCTTTTCCCGCAAGGACGGGGTATTGGCCCTGGGCGGCGGGGTGATCGGGGACCTGGCGGGGTTCGCCGCCGGGTGCTATATGCGGGGCATCGATTTTATCAACTGCCCCACCACCACCCTGTCCCAGGTGGATTCCTCCATCGGGGGCAAGACCGCCGTGAACCTGGGGGGCAGCAAAAACCAGGTGGGGGTGTTCCATCAGCCCAGGCTGGTGCTGGTGGACCCGGATACCCTCCATACCCTGCCGCCCCGGCACTTTGCCGCCGGCCTGGCGGAGGCCCTCAAGGCGGGGCTGATTGGGGACCCCCAGCTCTTTGCCCTGCTGGAACAGGGGGACTTACAGGCCCATTTGGAGGAGATCCTGTGCAGGAGCCTGCTGGTGAAAAAGGCCCTGGTGGAGCAGGACGAGCGGGAGGCGGGCCCCCGGGCAGCCCTGAACCTGGGCCATACCATCGGCCACGCCATCGAGAGCGAGGAGGGCCTGGGCGGCCTATATCACGGGGAATGCGTGGGCCTGGGCATGCTGCCCATGATCCTGGACCCCCAATTGAAGCAACGGACCATCGCCGTATTGGAAGGTCTAGGCCTGCCCCATACCATCCGGTATGACGGGGCGGCCATCTTCCGGCGGCTTTGCCATGACAAAAAGGCGGACAGCGGCTATGTGACCCTGGTGCGGGTGCCGGCCCTAGGCCAATACCGGCTGGATCGGACGCCCCTTTCGGCCCTGCCCGCCATCATCGGGGAGGGGATCGGATGAACCGGGATACCATGGGCCAAAGCCTGACGTTGACCCTGTTTGGGGAAAGCCACGGCCCCGCCGTGGGCTGCGTGGTCCAGGGGCTGGCCCCGGGGCTGGAGATCGACCTGGATTTCATGGCCCGGCAGCTGCAACGGCGCAAGGGCGCAGCCCCCCTATCCACCGGCCGGCGGGAGGCGGACGCGCCAAAGATCCTGAGCGGGGCCTACCGGGGCCGCACCACCGGCACGGCCCTGTGCCTGCTGATCCCCAACCAGGATACCCACAGCAAGGACTATGGGAGCCTTTGGGACACCCCCCGGCCCGGCCATGGGGACTATACGGGCCGGGTCAAATACCAAAGCTATAACGACCCCCGGGGCGGCGGCCATTTCAGCGGCCGGCTCACCGCCCCCATCGTGGCGGCGGGCAGCATCCTGCTTAAGCTCCTGGAAGGGAAGGGGGTGCGGGTGGGCACCCGGCTCAAGCAGGTGGGAACGGTCCAAGACCCCACGGCCTTCGCCCTGGGCCAGGCCCCCTGCGAAAGCCAGCTCACGGCCCTTTCCGCCCGCGCCTTTCCCACCCTGTCCCCCCAGGCGGGGGAGGCCATGGAGGCGGAGATCCTCCGGGCCCGCCAGGCGGGGGACAGCGTGGGGGGCATCCTAGAGACCGCCGTCACCGGCCTGCCCCCCGGCCTGGGGGAACCCTTTTTCGCCAGCGTGGAAAGCCAGCTGGCGGCCCTGCTGTTTTCCATCCCCGGGGTAAAGGGGCTGGAATTCGGCAGCGGCTTCCGCCTGGCCGCCATGCAGGGCAGCCAGGCCAACGACCCCTTCCGCATGGAGGCCGGCAAGGTGGTCACCGCCACCAACCACAACGGCGGGGTCAACGGCGGCATCACCAACGGCATGCCCCTGCTGTTTTCCACAGCGGTGAAGCCCACCCCCAGCATTTACCAGCCCCAGGCCACGGTGGACCTGGCCGCCCGGGAAAACGCCACCCTTCAGATCCAGGGCCGGCACGATCCCTGCATCGCCCATCGGGCGGCGGCGGTCCAGGACTGCCTCACCGCCCTGTGCCTGGGGGACCTGTTGAACCAGGCCCTGGGCCTGGCCTGGCAGCAGGGGGCCGGCTGGCCCAAGGAGGCGCCATGGAATACGGATTGATCGGCAACCCCCTGGGCCATAGCTTTTCTAAGCCCATCCACGAGGCCCTGGGGGGCTATGCCTACCGGCTTTGCCCCCTGGAGCCGGAAGCCCTGCCCGGGTTTCTACAAAGGCGGGATTTTTTAGGCGTCAACGTGACCATCCCCTACAAGGCTGCGGTGATCCCCTACCTGGACCAGGTGGACCCCATGGCAAAGGCCATCGGCGCGGTGAATACCATCGTGAACCGGGAGGGCCGGCTCCTAGGCTACAATACGGATTACCTGGGGTTCTTGCACTTGGCCCGGGAGACGGGAGTGGACTTTGCCGGGAAAAATCTACTGATCCTGGGCAGCGGCGGCCCCAGCCATACCGTATCCGCTGCGGCCCGGGCCCAGGGCGCCCGGCGCATCCAGATCGCCAGCCGGAGCCCCGGGCCGGGGCAGCTCTCCTATGAACAGGCCCTGGCGCAACCGGACGTGGAACTGCTGGTGAACACCACCCCCCTGGGCATGTACCCCAACAACCAGGCCTGCCCCATAGACCCGGGGGCCTTCCCTTGCCTAACAGCCGTGTTGGACGTGGTGTACAATCCCCTGCATACCTGCCTGGTGCAGCAGGCCCGGGCCCTGGGCCTGGCCGCTGCCGGCGGCTTAGCCATGCTGGTGGCCCAGGCTAAGTATGCGGCGGAGCTGTTTTTAAACCGGCCCCTGCCGGACGACGCCCTAACGGCCATTTCCCGGGAAATATGGGCAAAACAGGCAAACCTGGTGCTCATCGGCATGCCGGGCAGCGGCAAGACCAGCCTGGGCCGCCTATGCGCCAAGGCCCTGGGCCGCCCCTTCCTGGACGTGGACGCGGCGGTGGAGGCGGCGGCGGGCATGGCCGTTTCCCGCATCTTCCAGCAGGAAGGGGAGGAAGGCTTCCGCCGCCGGGAGACCCAGGCGGTGCTAAAATTGTCCCGGGAGACCGGGCAGGTGATCGCCACCGGAGGCGGCTGCGTGCTGCGCAGGGAAAATTTGCAGGCCCTGGCCCAGAACGGGGTCATCCTACTGGTGGAGCGGCCCCTGGACCAATTGGCCCTGGGGGCGGGCCGGCCCCTTTCCGGCAGCCGGGAGGCGGTGGAGGCCCTTTACCAGGCCCGCCAGCCCCTATACCGCCAGGCGGCGGCGGGGGTCATTCAAAACCATACTACATTGGAAGAAGCAGCTAGGCAGGCTACGGCGGAATTTCTCCGGCTGGCCCGGCCCTCGGCTTACCGAAAGGATTCAAACATATGATTATCAGCACCAAACTGGGAACCCCCAAAGAAGAATTGGAAAAACTGGTGGGAAGCTTTGAAGGCCAGGGCATCCGGGTCAGCGTCATCACCGGTACGGACTATACGGTCATCGGCCTGGTGGGAGATACCACCCGCCTGGATGAAAAGCGCATCCGGGCCAATCCCTATGTGGATAACGTACAACGGGTTTCCGAGCCCTATAAGCTGGCCAACCGCCTGTTCCACCACGAGGATTCCGTCATCTCGGTCCGGGGCATCCCGGTGGGGGGCAAGGAAAAGCTGGCGGTCATCGGCGGCCCCTGCTCCGTGGAGGGCAAGGAGCAGATCGTGGAGGTGGCCAAAAGCGTCAAGGCCGCCGGCGGCCATATGCTCCGGGGGGGCGCCTATAAGCCCCGTACTTCCCCTTACGCCTTCCAGGGCCTGGGTACCGAGGGCATCCTGGACCTGGTGGAAGCCCGCAAGGTCACCGGCTTACCCATTGTCAGCGAACTGATGAGCGAGGACAAGATCGACGAATTTGAGGAATATGTGGATCTGGTCCAGATCGGCGCGCGGAATATGCAAAACTTCCAGCTCCTTAAGGCGGTGGGCAAAATGTCCAAGCCCATCCTGCTCAAGCGGGGCCTGGCCAATACCATCGAGGAGTGGATCATGAGCGCGGAATACATCATGGCCGCCGGCAATCCCAACGTGATCTTCTGCGAACGGGGCATCCGCACCTTTGAAAAGTATACCCGCAATACCCTGGATCTTTCCGTGATCCCCATCATCAAGCGCAAGAGCCATCTGCCCATCATCATCGATCCCAGCCATGCCACCGGGGACTGGCGGTATGTGGAAAGCATGAGCCTGGCGGCCATCGCCGCCGGGGCGGACGGGCTTATCATCGAGGTCCACGCCCACCCCGAGGCCGCCTGGAGCGACGGCGCCCAGAGCGTGCGGCCGGAGCGTTTCGCCTCCATCATCCAAAAAGGCCGCACCATCGCCCAGGTGATCGGCCGGGATCTGTAAGATGCTGGCCCGTATCCAGCCCAGCCGCCTCCAGGGCAGCGTCACCGTCCCCCCCTCCAAAAGCATGGCCCACCGGGCCTTGCTCTGCGCCGGCCTCGCCGCCGGGACCACCCAGATCCAAGGGATCTTGCCCTCCCAGGATATGGAAGCCACCTGCCGGGCCTTGACCGCCCTGGGGGCGTCCATTGTCCGCCAGGGCTCCCTGGCCCGGGTGCAGGGGGTGGCCGGCCGGCCCAAGGCCCCCCAGGGGCCGGTGGACTGCGGGGAAAGCGGCAGCACCCTGCGCTTTCTCATCCCCGCCTTTGCCCTGGCTTCGGCCCCGGCCCGGCTCACCGGCCGCGGCCGCCTGCCCCAGCGGCCCTTAGGCCCCTATGGGGCCATCTTCCACGGCCAGGGCCTGCCCTTTGCCCAGGACGAAACCGGGGTGTCCTTTCAGGGCCCCTTGGCCCCCGGGGACTATGGGCTGCCCGGGGATGTGAGCAGCCAGTTCATTTCCGGCCTGCTCTTCGCCCTGCCCCTATTGCCCGGGGATAGCCATATCCGCATCCAGCCCCCCTTTGAAAGCCGGGGCTATGTAAACATGACCCTTCAGGTTATGGACGCCTTTGGAGTACAGGCTGCCTTCCTGGACGGGCTGACCCTGCACGTCCCGGGGAACCAGCTGTTTACCGCCCCCGCCGCCCCCTTCCTGGTGGAGGGGGACGATTCCCAGGCAGCCTTTTTCCTGACCCTGGACGCCATTCTGGGGGATGTGTCGGTCGCCGGACTTTCCCTCCGCTCCATCCAGGGGGACCGGGTCATGGGGGAGATCCTGGCCCGCTGCGGCCACGTCCCCGGCCAGCCCCCTAGACCCTTGGCCCCCTTTGTGGCGGACCTGGGAGATTGCCCAGACCTGGGGCCCATCCTAATGACCCTGGGACTGTTTTGCCAAGGGGAAAGCCGTCTGCTAAACGCCGGCCGGCTCCGCCTTAAGGAAAGCGACCGGGGAACGGCCATGGCCCAGGAGCTGGGCAAGCTGGGAGGCCAGGCCAGCCTGGCCGGGGATGAGATCCGCATCCGCCAAAGCAGGCTGCGCCCCGGCCCCGCCCTATCCAGCCACGGGGACCACCGGATCGCCATGGCCCTGGCCGTGGCCGCCCTGGGCGCCCGCATCCCCGTGGAGATCCAGGGGGCGGAGGCGGTGGAGAAAAGCTATCCCGACTTCTGGAAGGACCTGGCCCATTTGGGGGCCAGGGTGGAGCTTTGCCATGGATAAATCCAACGTTTGCATTGTGGGCCTGGGGCTGCTGGGGGGCAGCTATGCCATGGCTCTGTCCCGCAAGGGCCACACGGTCACCGCCATCGACCGGGACCCGGCGGCCATCGCCTATGGGCTGGACCGGGGCCTCATCCAAAAAGGCGCCACAGCGGATTACGCCCCCCTGCTGCAGGCGGCCGGCCTGGTGGTGCTTTGCCTCTACCCCCATAGCATCCTACCCTGGCTTTCGGAAAACCAGAACCTGCTTTCCCTAGGCTGCCTTCTGACCGACGTGTGCGGGGTCAAAGGGGGCATCGTGGAGGAAGCCCAGGCCCTCCTGCGCCGGGATGTGGAGTTCGTTCCCGCCCACCCCATGGCCGGCCGGGAACGGCTGGGGGTGCAAAACGCCGATTGCGCCATCTTCGCCCCCGCCAACTT
>CDZQ01041184.1_pt1 | contig 13625 bp, 9 predicted proteins | sample 554831 | NCBI WGS metagenome assembly CDZQ01 (sample SAMEA3182112, study PRJEB8094) | gut metagenome | biome: human; feature: gut; material: Stool; isolation source: human stools | place: Canada | collected 2013-05-06
GGCCTGACCTTGTCGAGCCACCTCAGGAAGTCGTAGGTCCAGTACTTCCTCGGGTTGCCGGCGGGCGTGGTGCCGCCGTAGACGAACCCCCGCCTTGCGAGGAAGGCGAGCAGCCGCTGCTTGGCGGTCGCCAGGCGCGCGGTCGCCCCGTCGTAGGCGCCGGCGAGGTCCCTGATGCCTTCGACCTCGGGGGAGGGGACCCATACGGGGGGAGATGTCGTGGGCGAGTATCGCCTTGGCCATCCTGGCGGCGTCGTTCCTGTCGTTCTTGGAGGCCGAGTCGGCGGCCGACCTGGGGATCTTCGAGACCGCGGCGACGACGCACTCGACGCCGAGCCCGGCGAGCTCCCGCTGCGGGGCGAAGCCGAGGTAGCCGCTCTCGTAGGCCGCGAGCGACGGCCCGGGGAACCCATCCATCCACCCGGCGATCTCGCCCCAGGGGTTGCCGGGGAACCTCCTCGTCACGGCCTCGCCGGTGTCCGCGTCGAGGGCACAGACGGTGGTCGACCTCAGGTGGACGTCCATCCCGAACGCGGTAGAATACTTTGGCATGGGAGCCTCCCAACCTCGTTGCGGCGCGGCTGCGCCTATGGCACTTCAACATCATTGTCGCAGCCCCGACCCGCGGTCACGAGCGGGGGCTCCTATCTTTTAGTGCCCTCGGATTGGGTCATAGTGTCTGTCGTTGCCAGAACATCGGCGTTGCCGCGGTCCAAAGTAGTCGTTGGGGACGTTCTTAAATGACTAGTCGTTGGGCGTTCTTGTATGACTAGTCGTTTAAGAACGTCCATCGACTAGTCTGGGCTGCGGTCGTGTGCTGCTGTCCCTGTGGCGGCGTATAATCGGCGGCAGATGACTTGGACGTTAGGAAATCATGACCGATAGCATGCAGCAGATGGCGCTCGACACGCTCGGCGCCTATTTTGGCTACACCTCGTTTCGCCCGGGGCAGGACCGCATGGTGGATGCGATTCTTGCCGGCCGCGATGCGCTCGGCGTTATGCCCACAGGCGCCGGCAAGTCCATTTGCTACCAGGTGCCTGCGCTTATGCTGTCCGGCATCACCTTTGTGGTGAGTCCGTTGCTGTCGCTTATGGAGGATCAGACCCGCGCGTTGCTCGCGGCGGGTGCGCGGCCCAGCTATCTCAACTCCAGCCTTACGCCGGCTCAGCAAAATACCGTGCTCAAGCGGGCGCGCGAGGGCCGCTATCAGCTTATGTATGTGGCACCCGAGCGTCTGCTCGAGCCGCGCTTTTTAGCCTTTGCGCAGGAAGCCGCGGCGGACGGTGGCATTGGCGTGCCGCTTGTGGCCATTGACGAGGCCCACTGCGTGAGCCAGTGGGGCCAGGATTTTCGTCCCGCCTACCTGCAGATTCGTGAGTTTATCGATTCGCTGCCGCGGCGCCCGATCGTGGCGGCGTTTACCGCCACGGCGACCGAGCGCGTGCGCGCGGACATTCAGCAGATGCTCGGCCTGCAAAATCCCGCGACGGTAGTGACGGGCTTCGATCGCAAGAACCTCTACTTTGGTTGCGAGGAGATGGGCGACAAGGCCAAGACCGCCTGGGTGCGCGACTACGTGATCGCGCATTCGAGCGAGAGCGGCATCGTGTATTGCTCGACCCGCAAGACGGTCGACGCGCTGGCCGCGGAGCTTGCCGAGGCACTGGACCCCAGCGGCATTCGCGTGGGCCGCTACCATGCCGGCATGGGCAACGACGCCCGCCGCCAGAGCCAGCGCGCCTTTATCGACGACGACATCCAGGTGATGGTTGCCACCAACGCCTTTGGCATGGGCATCGACAAGCCCAACGTGCGCTACGTGATCCACAACAACGTGCCCGAGAGCATCGAGGCCTACTACCAGGAGGCGGGCCGCGCCGGCCGCGATGGCGACCCGGCCAGCTGCCACCTGCTGTGGAACGGCAACGATTTTCGCATGCGTCGCTTTCTGATCGATCGCGGCGATGCCGCCGATGAGGCGCTCGACGACGAGCAGCGCGCGTGGGCGCTCCAGAATCGATATCGTCTGCTCAGCCAAATGGAGGGCTACTGCAATACCACCGGCTGCCTGCGCGAATACATGCTGCGCTACTTTGGCGACGAGGCCGCGGCCGGTGCGGGCGCCACCGCCACGGACGACGCCGAGGGCTGCGGCAACTGCAGCAACTGCCTCACGCAGTTCGAGGTCGAGGACGTCACCGATATGGCCCGCGCCGCTGTGCGCTATGTGGCCACGCGTCCCATGCGTTTTGGCAAGTCGCTCATCGCCGACGTGCTCCACGGCGGCAACACCGAGCGCATTCGCCAGATGCATCTGGACGAGGACCGCGGCTACGGTGAGCTGTCGAGTGAATCGGTTGGGCGCATCAAGGACATCATCGGCCAACTGTGCGGCCGCGGCTACCTGGCCACCTCGCAGGGGCAATACCCGGTCGTGGGGCTGGGCCCGCGTGCCACCGAGGTCGAGGATGAGGCGTTTGCCTTTACCGTTAAGCGTCGCGCGTCCAAGCGCAAGGCCTCGGCCCGCGCCCGCCGTGCGGTGGATCTGCTGCGCGAGGAGGCCGAGCTGGATCAACGCCCGCGCGTGGGTGACGATGCCGAGCTGTTCGAGCGCCTGCGTGCCCTCCGCAAGGAGATCTCGACGGAGCTGGAGATGGCGCCGTACATGGTCTTCTCCGACAAGGCCCTGCGCGGCCTGTGCCGCCTGCGCCCGCAGACGCGCGACGAGCTGATCCAGGTCAACGGCATTGGCGAGAAAAAGGCCGACGCCTTTGGCGAGCAGTTTATGGCGGCGATTGAAGAGTTTGAGTCCGAGCATGCGCGGGATGGAGCGTAACGATGGCTTTCGATAGCAAGACCGACCGTACTGACGTGTCCGCCGTGCCGCTGTACCAGCAGGTCATGGACGACCTAAAGGGCGAGATCGCGCGCGGCGTGTACGCTGCCGGCTCGCGCATTCCTTCCGAGATGGAGCTCGCGAAGTCCTACGGCGTGGGGCGCGTCACCGTGCGTCGCGCCATCGAGGAGCTGTCGCGTGCGGGGTATCTCAACCGCCAGCAGGGGAGGGGCACCTTTGTGTGCGCTCCCAAGCTCAAGCGCAAGATTCGCCAGAAGGGTGACGTCCAGAGCTTTACTGAGGGTTGTGCTGCCAACGACATGGTGCCGGGTGCGCGTCTGGTGTCGCGCACGGTGGTCGCAGCGACGCACGAGGATGCGGCGTTCTTTGGCGTGGAGCCCGGCTGCGAGCTTATCGTGGTCGAACGCGTGCGCACAGCCGACGGCATCCCTGTCATGCTTGAGAACAACGCCTTTGTGCTCGCCGACCATCCCTATCTGCAGACGCTTGCCGACAAGAACCTCACGGACAATTCCATCTTTGCGCTCGTTGCCGAGCATTCGGGTCGCGCGCCGCTCAAGTCCGACCCCTGCACCGTGGAGATTGCGCTTGCCGATGCCCAAACGGCCCCGCTGCTGGAGGTGCCGGTCGGTGAGCCGCTCTTCTATATGGAGGCCTACTTTACCGACGCCGGTGGGCACCCTCTGTTGCTCGGTCGCCAAAAGATTGTGGGCTCGCGCTACGTCTTCGACATCTAACGTCCACAGATAGAACAACATAGAACAAATTTGCCGAGATGACTTCACGGGCGTTGTTACGCGTGTTATAAATAGGACAACATAGAATGACAGCAGGTACGAGCTGCCGTCGCTCAAAGCCACCCCACAAGGAGGAACATCAGGATGAACGCATATGATCTGGTTCAGGAAGTCATCGAGCGCAAGGGCAAGATCGAGAACGTCTTTTGGATCGCCTGCGGCGGTTCGATGATCGACCTGATGCCGGCTAACGAACTGCTCAAGCGCGAGGCCACCACGTTTACCTCGACAGTCTACACGGCACGCGAGTTTTGCCTGATGGCTCCCAAGAGTCTTGGCGAGAAGTCGCTCGTCATCGCCTGCAGCCACAGCGGCAACACGCAGGAGGTCGTCGACGGCTGCGAGATGGCGCTGGCCGCCGGTGCCGAGGTCGTCGCCATGACCGACTGCGAGGGCTCCAAGATCGACAACGGCAAGTGGACCACCTGGGTCTACCCCTGGGGCGAGGGCGTGCCGCAGGCCGAGGTGCCGCAGGGCATCGGCGCTCTGATCGCCGCCGAGCTGCTTGACCAGCAGGAAGGCTACGAGGCACTCGCCGACATGTACGAGGGCCTCAAGCAGATGGATGCGCTGCTGCCCGCCGCCCGCGAGAAGGTCAACGCCGAGCTGGGCGCCCGCTTTGCCGAGCTCTGCCAGCAGCACAAGTTCTTCTATATCCTGGGCTCCGGCCCCAACTTTAGCCAGACCTACGCCATGGCCATCTGTTCGCTCATGGAGATGCAGTGGCAGCACTGCTGCTACATCCACTCCGGCGAGTACTTCCACGGCCCGTTCGAGGCCACCGAGCCCGGCGTGTTCTACTTTGTTCAGCTTGGCGCGGGCGAGTGCCGCCCCATGGAGGAGCGCGCCCTTGCGTTCCTCAACACGCACACCGATACGATTATGGTGCTCGACGCGCTTGAGTACGGCGTGGGCGACGTGCCCGCCAGTGTGCGTTCGTACTTGGAGCCGATCTTCTTCTACAACATGAGCTGCGAGCTGCGCGCCGCCCGCGGCAAGGTGTTTGACCACAGCCCCGAGGTTCGTCGCTACATGGGCATCGAGCAGTACTAATATTCCGGGAATAACCTCTCACGACGGGGTCTGCGCTGCGCGCGGGCCCCGTTTTGCGTTGCGGCGGCCGGATCCGTGTCTGCGCGAAAAACGAAGGTGAATACTTTTCCGCGAAGTGAACGACCTATTTTGGACCCCCGAAGCATCCACACTTTTTGACGCCAAAACTGCAGGAAAAACTCAGCGAAACCGCAGGAAACAGCGTCTGAAAAGTGTCGATGCTTCGGGGGCTCGTTTTTGCTCGTTCACTTCGCGGAAAAGTATTCACCTTCGATTCGCGAGGGCACTGTGTGAGTCAAAAAAGCGGGCCGCGCCGGGGATTTCCGGCACGGCCCGCTTGGTATCGCGCTTCGATTCGCAAGGTTGCGGCAGCCAGCGGCCTACTTTGCGTCGTAGGCCTCGGCGTCCCACCAGTCGAGCTGGGCGATGTTGTCGCGGATGTGCTGACAGCTCTTGTGGAAGCCCTCGAGCTCGTGCTCGGACAGGTCGAGCGTGTAGACTTCCTCGACGCCCTCGGCGCCGATCACGCACGGCAGGGAGGTAAAGATGCCCTCCTCGCCATACTGGCCGGTCATAAGCGTAGAAGCGGAAAGCACGGCGTGCTCGTTGTGCAGCACGGCGGCGCAGACGCGCGCGGCGGAGTTGGCGACGGCGTACTCGGTGCACTGCTTGCCCTGGTAGGTCACATAGCCGCCCTTGCGCGCGAGCTCCTCGACCTCCATGTGGTCAAAGGCGTACTTGTCGGGGTTCTCGGCCTGAAGCTCGTTGAGGCTCTTGCCGGCGATGGTCGCGGCCTTAAAGGCAGCCAGTTGGCTAAAGCCGTGCTCGCCGATCATGTAGGCGTCGATGGACTTGGGGCTCACGCCGACCTTCTTGGAGATCTCGGTGCGCAGGCGGGCGGAGTCCAGGCCGCAGCCCGAGCCGATGATCTTCTTGGGATCGTAGCCGGTCAGGTGCCACAGCTCGGTGCACACGACGTCGCAGGGGTTGGAGATGCTCACAAAGATGCCGTCGAAGCCGGCGTCGACGATGCACTTGGCAAAGGTGCGGGCGGCGTCGGTGGTAAAGAACAGCTCGCCGTCGCGGTTGCCGGCGGCCAGCGCGACCTTACCGGCAGCGTTGACGATGACGTCGCAACAGGCCAGCTCCTCGTAGTGGTCGTAGCAGTTGACGATCTTGGTGTTGTACGGGACAAACGAAAGGGAGTCGCGCAGGTCCTGGACCTCGGAAGTCACCTTGGCCTCGTTGATATCGCACAGGTACAGCTCGTCGGCAATGCCCTGCATGAGCAGGCTGTTGGCGACATGTGCTCCTACGTGGCCCTGGCCGACCACACCGATCTTACGCGTCTGGTACATACGAGTATCCTTCCGGCCGAGTTTTTTGCGTCGAACCATTGTAGCGTCCTGCCGTCACTTTGCTAGACTAAAGCGCCGTAGATTTTTGGGACATGCCTTAATCTCTACTTTTGGAGTGATTTGGGCCGCTGACGGCATCGCTGGGCGATGTGCTCGCGCGGATGGGGCCGGTCGTTGTACCATAGCTGCAACTGACTCGTAAGGAGCATCCATGCCCATTCGCATCCCCGACGCCCTCCCTGCCGCCGCGCAGCTCGAGAGCGAGAACATCTTCGTCATGACCGAGTACCGCGCGCTGCACCAGGACATCCGTCCGCTGCGCGTGCTCATCCTCAACCTCATGCCCACCAAGATTGCCACCGAGACGCAGATCATGCGCAAACTCTCCAACACGCCGCTGCAGGTGGAGGTGGACCTGCTGCGCACCAAGACGCACGAGGCCACGCACGTGAGCGCCGGCCACCTGGAGACGTTCTACCGCACGTTCGACGACATCCGCGACATCCACTACGACGGCCTGATCATTACGGGCGCGCCGGTGGAGCAGATGCCGTTCGAGGAGGTCGACTACTGGCCCGAACTCTGCCAGATTATGGATTGGTCCACCACACACGTGCATTCTACGCTGCACATTTGTTGGGGTGCGCAGGCCGGCCTGTACCATCATTACGGTATCCAGAAGTACGACCTGCCGGCAAAGGCGAGTGGCGTGTTCGAGCATTATCTGGTGAAGCCGCAAAGCCCGCTGGTCCGCGGCTTTGATGACCGTTTCTATGCCGTGCATTCGCGCAACACCGATGTGCGCCGCGAGGACGTGGAGGCCGAGCCGCAGCTTGAGGTCGTGGCCGTGTCTGACGAGGTGGGCCTGTACATCGTCAAGTCGACCGACAGCCGTCGCTTCTTTGTCTTTGGTCATCCCGAGTACGATACCGACACGCTGCGCCTGGAGTACGAGCGCGACGTGAAGCGCGGGCTCAACCCTCAGGTGCCGGCGCATTACTTCCCGAACGACGACCCCACCGCCGAGCCGCGCAACGTCTGGCGCAGCCAGGCTCAGCTGTTCTACACCAACTGGCTCAACTACTACGTCTACCAGACCACGCCCTACGACCTAGCCCGCGCCGGCGAGGAGCACTAGGCTGCGATGGTACTGCTGTAGCCGTGGCTGATGTGGCGGCGATTAAGCGCTGATGATGTGGGGTAGCGGCAGGTCGTGGGCGTCGGTGGGGATGTGGTCGACACGCTGCTCGTCAAAGGCGATGCCGATGATTTGACATGCAGGCGAGAGCATGGGCAGGTAGCGGTCATAGCAGCCGCCTCCGTAGCCTAGGCGCGCGCCGGTTTGGTCGAAGGCCACGAGCGGCACAACAATCATGTCGAGTGCTTCGGCAGGCACGATAGGGAAGCGGTTGCTGTCGATGTTCGTAGCCGCAAAGGCCTGCGTGGGGTGGGCGATAAACGGAGCCGCGGACGCATCGTCGGCGGCAACTGCCCGCATACACATGCGCTGGCCACAAGCCACGGTGTCTGTTGCCGAGAGCATGCACGGATAGGCCACGCGCCAGCCGCGCGCGGCGGTCGCAGCGGCAAACGCGGCAGGGTCTGCCTCGGAACCCACCGCGGCATAGACGGCAACGGTGCGCGACACCGCGGCATCCAAGCGATCCGACAGCTCAACCAGCCGCGCACAGATAACGGCAGACTTTGCCGCCCGCACATCCAAATCAAGAGCATCGCGCCGAGCAATCACCGCCCGTCGCAACTCAGCCTTGTCCATCCCGGCCCTCTCTCCCAAACCTACCAAAAAGGGACAGGTTTATTTTGGCAGGTTTTATCTGGGCAAACGTCGAAGCCGCCACAAAGGCGCCCTGTGTGGCGGCTTCGACTCGACGTTGGCTTCACAGCGCCGCAGCGATCGCTTCAGTCACAAACTTATTGAGTGACTCACCCTTCTTTGCCGCTGCCAGCGCTGCTTGCTTGTGGAGCTCAGAGCCCGTTCTTACGTTGAACGAGCCCTTAAAAGCCCGCTCGGGTTCCTTGCCCTTCTCGGCGCAAAACTCAAGGTAATCGTCGACGGCGTCGTGGAAGCATTGCTCCACTTCTTCAGCCGTGGAGCCTTCAAATACGATTGCGTCCCTAATGCCGGCGACCATACCTGTTAGCACATGCTGTTCGGCATTGAACTCGACCGGGGCGAAATAACCTTTGTATGCCAAAACGTTACTCATGACTACCTCCGACATCTTGCAGAAAGCGAACGATGTTTCGAATGGTCCCCGCTGTCAATTCGTCAGATGGATGAGGCGCGTGCATTACGAACATCCTGCCATCTGATGGCCTGTAGAAGCGAACGCGCGATCCGGATGTCTTGCCTTTGCTGTCCATTTCAAAGCCATATGAAGCCATGACTTTTAAAAAATCCGCATACCGATAAGTTGAAGGGCAGCTAAACAGTTGGGCGATGAGTTTATCGGATCGAGTCATCCCGCCTCACATTCTGCAACTATATTCTAGTTGCAATTTCAGGTCGTTGCAAGCACCTCTACTATAGAACATGTGTGCGTATAGAACAAGTGTTCGAACTACCACGAAGGGCGCCTGTGAACTGCGCCCTTCGTGGTAGTTTTGCTTGCCGTGCCTTAGCCCAGCAGGTCGATGACGTTGAAGCCGGCGTTGCTCTTGGCGATGACGTCGCGGCCGCCGAAGACGCAGGTCGGTGACTCGGCTGCGATGCGCGTTATGTCGGCGCCGAGCGAGCGCAGCTCAGCGGGCGTTGCCGCGAGCATCTGGGCGCGACGCTCCTCGCGCGCGTGCGGATCGAGCCCAGCCAGGTAGGTCGTGTTGCGGCGCTTGGTGAGCGCGTACGGCTTCACGGGCGCGTCCATGCCGCTCACGCAGCTCACGATAAAGCCCTCAAAGGCGGCCTCGTCGGGTTCAAAGCTGCCGAGCCATTCGCCTGCGCGCACCACGCGCTCAATCGAAGGATCGATTGCCGGGTCGCGGTAGGTGTAGAACGCCGTCTGGCGCTCACCGGCCGCGCGGAATCCGCAGCCGTACGCACCGCCCTTCACGCGGATCTCGTTCCACAGGTAGTCGTAGGAGAGCGCGTTGGCAGCTACGGCCCAAGCGCCCGTCACGTCGATGCCCAGGCGACGCGGGTCGCACGCGCGCGCCGCAAAGCAGATGTCGCTGGGGATAACGAAAGCCTCGTGACGGTCGTGCGGCTCCGGTACCACGAGCGTGCTGCTGCCAGCTCCGTCGCCAGCGCCAAGCCCCAGGTCGCCCGCGGCGGCCCAGTACGCGTCAAAGTCCTCATCGCTGCCGGTAAAACTTGCCAGGCAGCCATCGGCCACAAAGATGCGGTCTGCCAGCTCGGCAAGCTTGGCGCGCAGGTCGTCCAGTCGCTCGTCAAAGTGCTCGAGCAGATCGCGCAGGAACAGGTAGAAGTCCACGCCCGAAAGCTGCTCGCGCACCACGGCCGAAGGTGAGCTGTAGCTCATCGCGCGACCGAGCGCCGCCGAGTGTCCGTTGTTGATAAAGCCCTGCTCAAGCCCGATGCGAATCTGCGTGAGCACGTCGCGCACGCGGTCGGCGTCGGCATCGAGCAACAGCGTGCTCGACCACACCTCGCGCGGCAGGCTCGCCAGTGCGTCGATCTTTTCGGACAGGGCGCCGGCGCTCACCAGCAGGTAGGGGCGCACGCCGTCCACGTCGGGCTGCGTCATGACCTCGGTCGTAAAGCTCAAAAAGCCTAGCTTGCCGGCAAGCAGGTTGTCGAGTTCCTCGGCCGAATGCTCGCGCGTGGGCAGCTGTTTGAGCAGGCGGCAGAGCAGCGTTACATAAGGCAGGTCCTCAAACGCGACGCAGCTCAGGTCGAAATACTGCATGGCGTAGGCCAGGCGGTTGGTGGGGATGCCGTGGCGCAGACAGGGGATGGGCGCGGTCGTGTCCACGACCAGCGGCGGCTCGGGGCGCGCCTCGCCAATGTCGGATACACGCAGGCGCGGCAGCGTAGCCTTGTCCTCGGGCGTGTCCTCGGCCTCCTGCGCGGCACGCAGCACGGCCGTGCGCTCGACCACATCGGCCAGCTCGGCATCGGTCATGGCGTCGCGCTTGGCTGCCAGCTCGGCAGCTTCGGCGCCCTCCGCACCCTCGGCGGCGTCCACCGGCACCAGCTCGACCAGCGCCATGTGGTCGTTTTCCAGCACCAGCTCGCGCAGCAGGTCCTCAAAATAGCTGCCGTCCAGCTCGCCGCGCAGCTCCTCGTACACCGGGCCATACTTGAGCGCCAGCGTCGCAGCGTCGTCATCGTAGAGCCACGTGCTCAGCGCGTCGCACGCAATGGCCACGCCGTCGGCGATGCCATAGTCGCGCTGGCGCAGGTCGTATTCGTTGCTGCTGATGATAGCTTCCAGGCGCTCGCGCGGAACGCCGTGCTCGCACAGGTCGCGGCAGGCGTCCTGGAATACGCGACGCAGCTCGCGCGCCACGCCGGGCTGCGCGTTCTGCAGCATGATGAGCTCGTAGGGCTGCAGGCTCTCGGCCGCGGTGTAGCTCACCACGTTGCCGCCCAGGCCGGCGGCCAGAATGGCCTTCTTAACTGGTGCCTCGTTGGAGCCCAGCAGTGCCTCGAACAGGATGTCCGCCGCGATTGTGCGCTTGCGGTCGAGCGCGCTGCCCAGCACCAGGCCCAGGCCCACCAGGGCGTTCTCGGGCGTGGTGGCCATCTCGACACGCTTATACTCGCAGGTCACGGGCGTCTGCGCATCCAGCGGATTGGGCGCCAGCGTGGACGGGTCCTCGCCGGCGGCAACGGCTGCGTCCATGCGCCGACTTGCGGCACTCGGCTGCGACAGATAGCGCTCGTCCAAAAAGGCCAGGGCGCGGTCCACGTCCAGGTCGCCGTAGAGCGTGATGTAGGAGTTGGAAGGATTGTAGTGGCGCGCGTGCGTGTCCAGGAACTGCTCGTAGGTGAGCGCGGGAATCGCGCGCGGGTCGCCACCGCTCTCGTGCGCATAGGCGGTGTCGGGATAGAGCGCGGCGTTGACGGCGTCGTCCAGCACACTCATGGGGTCGGACAGCGCGCCCTTCATCTCGTTGAACACCACGCCGTTATAGCGCAGCGTGCCCTCGCGCAGGCTGGCGGCGCTGCCTTCGCCCTCGGCGCCCTCCGGCAGGTCCAGCTCGTAGTGCCAGCCCTCCTGCTCAAAAATGGTCGGCTTGGTATAGATGGCCGGGTTGAACACGGCGTCCAGGTACACGTCCATCAGGTTGTACAGATCCTGCTCGTTGGTGGTGGCAACGGGGTAGATGGTCTTGTCGGGGTAGGTCATGGCGTTGAGGAACGTCTGCATGGAGCTCTTGATCAGATCGACGAATGGCTCCTTGACGGGGAACTTGGCCGATCCGCACAGCACCGAGTGCTCAAGAATATGGAACACGCCGGTGGAATCGGCCGGCGGCGTCTTAAAGCCAATGGCAAAGGCCTTGTTCTCGTCGTCGCACGCCAGGTACAGCAGGCGAGCGCCCGAGGCAGTGTGGCGCAGCACGTAGGCGTCCGAGTCGAGCTCGGGCACGGTCTCGCAACGCTCGACGGCAAAGCCGTGGCAAGTGGTGCCGGGCACCAGCAGCGCGGCAGCAGCGGCGCGCGGGTCGGTTGAGGTGGTGGGCATATGCAGTCTCCTTTGACGCCCCAGCGGGGGCGAATCGAGTCGAATCCCCGAGAGTATACCCATATGGGGCCGCGGCTCTGCGGCGAACTGAAGACGATGCCAGCGGATTGGCATGGGCCCCGCGTGTCCCGCCAAATGAGCGTGGATTTTCGGACGAAATAATCCGTCGCAGGCCCAAATGCCGTCCAATTATCCACTCCCGCACACCTTTCGTCTCCAACCGTGAGATGAGAGATAGACGAGAGGCGTATACGAAAGATGGCTGTACAGCAAAGAGCCAAACAATTAATAGTGCTGCTAATAGTGCTGTTTGGTTGGTGATTGTTTTTTCAGTAAAAACACTTACGAATAAAGCAAGTTGCAAACAGCTGCCCCCTTATTTCGTGCTCATTTTTAAGGCGAGAAATTGCCGTCATATGATCGGACGAGTTACAACGATTGCGATTTAGTATTTGGCTCGGATGCGGTCGATTTCGATGAAACGCTAGTTGACCACGCGGTAGATTGCACTTTCTCCCAGACGCCCCGGCAATGCGCAATAGGCCAGATAACAAAGCGATTGCCGGTGCGTCTATCCATGGGGAATTCCGGGAAAGCTTCTGCGGACAGTCAAAAGATTCGTCGGCCCCAAGCGGATTAAAGGTATTTGCATAAGACGTCATTTAACTAGGGACGATGCATATTGAATCGTTCAATGAACTTGCACGCTGTGTCCAACAATGCCGAGTGTTGTTTTAAGGGGCTTGATGAAAGAACAGAATCAAAATAATACTTGCATAGTTAGTTATATAAAGTATTATAACGTTATGGGATGAATGAAGGGTTCATCTAAGTGAGTTAGGAGTAAGGGATGTTCAATTTCGATGAGCCTCGTTACGAGAAGGTTGTGAGCGATGCCCTCGCTCTCCGTCCTCAGATTGAGGCTGCCGTGGACAAGGTCTGCGAGCAGGGCTATTCCAACATCTTCTTCATCGGCTGCGGCGGCACCTGGGCCCACACGCTCCCGATGAAGTACTGGGTCGAGACCACCACGGCCGACGTCGACGTCCACTGCGAGATCGCCGCCGAGTTCCTCGCATGCCCGCCCAAGACCTTCAACAAGGACTCGGTCTGCGTCTTCTCCACCCGTACCGGCACCACCCCCGAGATCATCGAGGCCGCCAAGTTCTGCCAGGAGCAGGGCGCCCGCACGCTGATGTACGTCTCCAACGACAACACCCCGGCCACCGAGTACGCCGACTACAAGTTCTTCAGCTTCGCCGAGGACGACGTCCTGTGCGAGGCCATCTACACCTACCAGATCACGCTGGTCGCCCGCTTCCTCAAGAACGCCGGCGCCTTCCCCAAGTACGACACCTTCATGGAGGAGTTCGGCAACATCGCCCCGTACCTCATCAAGGCCAAGGACGCCCAGGACGAGCGCTGCGCCGCCATGGCCGAGGACTTCAAGGACACCGACTACCACATGGTGATCGGCTCCGGCATGCTCTGGGGTGAGGCCTACGACTACGCCATGTGCATCCTCGAGGAGATGCAGTGGATCAAGACCAAGTCCATCCACGCCGCCGAGTTCTTCCACGGCACCATCGAGCTGTGCGAGGAGGGCACGAGCCTCATCATGCTCTACGGCGAGGACGACACCCGCAAGCTCATGGACCGCGTTGACAACTTCACCCACATGCTCGCCGACGAGAAGGGCGTCCATGTCCGCGTGAACAAGTTCGACACCGCCGAGGTCGAGCTGCCGTTCAGCGACCCCGAGTTCCGCAAGATCGTCTCCCCGATGGTCACCTACACCATCACCGAGCGCCTGAGCTGCCATCTCGAGCACGTCCGCAACCACCCGCTCACCACGCGTCGCTACTATCACCAGATGAACTACTAA
>CDZQ01044201.1_pt1 | contig 13610 bp, 9 predicted proteins | sample 554831 | NCBI WGS metagenome assembly CDZQ01 (sample SAMEA3182112, study PRJEB8094) | gut metagenome | biome: human; feature: gut; material: Stool; isolation source: human stools | place: Canada | collected 2013-05-06
GGCTCGTTCATCGTGACGTTCTTGATGCCGGCCACGGAGGTGGCGTCGCGGTGGAAAATGCGGTCCACCAGCAGGAACGGCGGACGGTGGGGCAGCAGGTGGCGGATGTCGTTGATGTCGTAGAGGGGCGGCTTGCGGCAGTCGTACTGGTAACGGGGCTTCTCGCCGGCCTTGCGGATGGTGTGCTTGAGCTGCTTCATGAACTCCGTGTTGGCGTAATGGCCGGGGCGGGTTGCCCAGACGCGGCCCTTGATGCGTACGCCCAGCAGCGCGAAGTCGCCCAGCAGGTCGAGCAGTTTGTGGCGCGCCAGCTCGTTGTTGCAGCGCAGTTCGAGGTTGTTCAGGTAGCCTGCGTTGATCTCGATGTCGGGCTTGTTGAAGATCTTCTTGAGGTGCTCCAGCTGCTCGTCCGGAACGGGGTTCTCGACCACGACGATGGCGTTGTCCAGATCGCCGCCCTTGATGAGGTTCATCTTCATCAGCGGCTCCAGCTCGTGCAGGAAGACGAACGTGCGGCACGGGGCGATTTTGTCGGCGAAGTTGTCGCCGGGGTTGAAGGTGGCGTACTGGTTGCCGATCACCTTCGAGTTGTAGTCCACGTGCAGCGAGACGGAGAATTCGTCGTCGGGGTAGAGGATGATCGCCACGCCCTTTTCGGGGATCGTGTAGACCATCTTTTCGGTCACGTGGTAGAACTTGCGCTCGGCCGGCTGGTCGGTGATGCCGACTTCGGTGATGGCCTTGGCATAGGCGCAGGCCGAACCGTCCATGATCGGGGTTTCGCCCGCGTCGATGTCGATTACGGCGTTGTCCACGCCCAGCGTCCAGAGCGCCGACATGATGTGTTCGATCGTGCTTACGCGGTGACCGCCGGATTCGATGGTCGTACCGCGCGAAGTGTCTACGACGTTGTCGCACAAGGCGGGAATTATGGGTTGACCCTCGATGTCCGTGCGGCGGAATACGATTCCGGTGTCCGCATCGGCGGGGTTCACGGTCATGGTCACTTTGACACCCGTATGGAGGCCCTTGCCGGAGAAAGAGATCGGGGCCTTCAGCGTTTGTTGTTTTGTCGACATAAGCAGTGTTTCTGAATATTTGCGCCCAAAGATATGAAAAAATCGTTAAAAAACGCTATTTTTGCTCAAAATTATGACAACCTCCGATGGCAGAGAATATACCCGACAATAAACCCAAGACGGTGCGCCGTCCGCGTCTCAAATTGCCGTTCGACAACCGCAAAGAGGATGCCGGCGTGTGGGCCTACGACCACCGCATCGGCTTGTGCGTGACCATTATAGCCTATCTTGTGCTGATGATCGCCTTCGTTTCGTCGAAGATCGTCGTCGGCCGCAGGCCCCACACGCAGGGAATGTTTATCGACCTGCAGACGCTGGCCGAACTGGAGAAGGAGCGCGACCGGCTCGAACAGCAGGTCCGCGAGCGGCAGCAGCAGGACCCGATAGACTGGAAAAGCGTTCAGAATCAGGTCTCCAACGAAAACGCCCTGAACGAGAAACTCCGCGATGACCGCGGCACCAACGCCGCGGCGCTGAACGACGCCGCGGCCGAAGCCGAGCGGCGCATGCAGGCCAACCGCGAAGCCTACGAGCAGGGGCTGGCCGAAGAGCGGGCCATCCGCGAGCGCAACGGCGCGGGGAAGGACGAGGAGCGTCAGGACCGCAAGGTCAAGGGCCGCGTGACGGTCTCCTTTTCGCTGACCGATCCGGTGCGCACCTCGCGTAGCCTCAATATCCCGGCCTACCGCTGTGAGGGCGGAGGCGACGTGGTCGTCGAAATCACGGTCAACCGTGCGGGCGAGGTGGTCAACGCCCGTGTGCAGAGCGGTGGCGACGAGTGCATGCGCGAATCGGCCCTGCGTGCGGCGCGGGTTTCGCGCTTCAATATCGACCAGTCGGCCCCTGCGCGCCAGCAGGGGACGATAACGTACATTTTTATCCCGCAATAAGTTCTTTTTGCCCGGCCGGAGTGGGATATTCCGCGGAAATTGTTAACTTTGCCGAAGTAAATTCCGGCTCGGACAGAGCGGTTTCGCCTGCGGCGATCCGATGCGGCCTGTATGCGGCCTGCGCTGTCTCTGTTCCTGCCGCCGACCGAATCGGAGATGCGTAAAATTCTCGTCATACTGCTGGGCCTTTTCGGCTGTCTGCTCTTTTGCGGGGGCGGCGGTCGGACGCTTGCGCATGACGCAGGGCATGTCTCCGTCACGCTTTCGGTCGATCGCGCCTCCGACGCCGTGTGGCTTTGCGAGCGCGAATACAACGCCGACCTGAACCTGCCCCGCGTGCTTGGGGAGGTATCGCCAGCTCCGGCCGCTCCGGTCTTCCAGCGCGGCGGCCATGCCGAATCCGGTCCGGCCGCCGACCGCTATGCCGCGGACCGGCACGCGAGGGGAAGCGCGAAAGCAACCTCGGAATTCAAATCTTCTGACCTGTCCGTCGGTCTGCATGCGGTGGATTACTATGTCTACCGTCTGCGCCGGCTCATTATTTAGCGTGTGTATTTTGCCGGTTTCTCTGATAAAATACTAACGTTTGATAATGAAAAGGATATGGATAAGAATAAAATCTGCGAGGCGCTGTACGCCTTGCCGGGAAACATTGTGGTGAAACGCCGCAAGTTCCAACTGCTGCCTGCCGTGCTGTTTGTCGCCGGCGCAGCGATGATCGTAGTGAATAACATGTATGGCGCCGACCTCACGAACAACCTGCGTTCGTCGATCGTGTTCATCGGCGGAATTCTGGTAGTGGCAGGCATGATTATGGCTGCGGCCCAGATGTTCGGTTCGGGCGGGGCGCCTTTCCACCGGGAGGAGCGTTGTTTCCTGCTTTACGAGGAGCTCTATTTCGACCGCGGCATCCGCAGCGACGTGATGCAGGCCGTCTCGGACGGAGATGCGGAGCGTCTGCTCGGCATGAAACGTGCGCAGGTTCCGGCGCTGACGGTGGCCCTCTACCGCACGCCCGGCAACCGCTTCGCCGCCATGCAGGCTTTCGAATATGCGGATTTGGAGTACAAGCCGCTGACGGAGCTGAAGATCGCGGACAAAACGCAACCGAAGGCCGTCGGCAAAGCGCAGGCCTGAAAGAAAAAGATTAAGGAATGATAGACATCAGTGGTGAAAATGTAGTATTGGTAGGTGCGTTGCTGCTCTTCGTGGCGGTGATAGCGGGTAAGGTCGCGTATCGTTTCGGCGCACCCGCGCTGTTGCTTTTCCTCGGAGTCGGCATGCTGTTCGGCTTGAATTTCATCTCGTTCCGTTCGGTCGAGATGACCCAGTTCGTCGGTATGATCGCTTTGTGCATCATCCTCTTCACGGGAGGTATGGACACGAAGTTCTCGGAGATAAAACCCATCATCGGACCCGGCGTCGTGCTGGCTACGGCGGGGGTGGTCATGACGGCGTTCATACTGGCCTCGTTCGTGTGGCTGGTGGCTCCGTGGCTGGGGATCGAGATGCCGTTTGTACTGGCGCTGCTGCTCGCCTCCACGATGTCCTCGACCGACTCGGCTTCGGTTTTCTCGATCCTGCGAAGCAAGAAGCAGGGGTTGAAGCAGAACCTGCGGCCCCTGCTGGAGCTGGAGAGCGGCTCGAACGACCCGATGGCCTATATGATGACCATTCTGCTCATCAGCGTGGTGTCGCACAGTTCGGGCAGCGTGGGAATGGGTATGAGCGTGGTGTTTTTCGTCGTGCAGATGATCGTCGGCGCCCTGTCGGGGTACCTGATCGGCCGTCTGGCCGTCTGGACGATCAACCGCATCAACCTCGCCAACCATTCGCTCTACTCGGTGTTGCTGCTGGCGTTCATCTTTTTCTCGTTCGCCTTCACCGACCTGATCAAGGGCAACGGCTATCTGGCCGTCTACCTTTCGGGGCTGGTCGTCGGAAACTACAAGTTGCAGCAGAAACGTCCGCTGACGGTCTTCTTCGACGGTTTTACGTGGCTCATGCAGATCGTGATGTTCCTTACGCTGGGTCTGTTCGTCAACAGCAACGAACTGCTCGAACCCCGTGTGCTGATTCTGGGCGGACTGGTGGGGGCGTTCATGATTCTGGTGGCGCGCCCGCTGACGGTCTTCATCTGCATGGCCCCGTTCCGCAAGTTCACCACCAAGGCGCGGCTCTACGTGTCGTGGGTGGGACTGCGCGGCGCCGTGCCGATTCTCTTCGCCATCTATCCCCTGATGGCGCATGTGGAGAACGCGGGACTGCTGTTCAACGTCGTATTCCTCGGCACGATCATTTCGCTGCTGGTGCAGGGCACCACCGTGAGCGGTATGGCCAACCTGCTGGGGCTGGCTTACGAAGAGCGCGAATCGGCCTTCAGCGTCGATATGCATCAGGATATGAAGTCGGCCCTTACGGAGGTGGAGGTCAATGAGACGATGCTCGAAAGCGGGCACATGCTCAAGGACATCACGCTGCCGGAAAATACGCTGGTGATGATGGTCTGCCGCAACGGCGAGTATTTCGTGCCGCAGGGCAAGACCGAACTGCTGCTGGGCGACAAACTGCTGGTCATTTCGGACCGCAGCGAGGAGCTTGCGACCACTTATAAGGATATGGGTATCGACGACGTGATGAAGCTGGGATAGGCTTCGGCGGCGTCCGGCGCTCCGTATTCCGGAATTATCCTCCCGTGCGTGCAACGCACGGGAAATGTCCGGGATTCAGTGACTTAACCTTTACGGACATTCTATGGTCCCGGCGGCCTTTTCGGTCGCCGGGACTTGTGTTCTCATAGGTTTCGGATATTCCGGTGCGGTGCCGGCTGTTCCCGGCCAGTTGCCTGTTGTTCCCGGCCAGTTGCCTGTTGTTCCCGGCCGGTTGCCTGTTGTTCCCGGCCGGTTGCCTGTTGTTCCCGGCCGGTTGCCTGTTGTTCCCGGCCGGTTGCCTGTTGTTCCCGGCCGGTTGCCTGTTGTTCCCGGCCGGTTGCCTGTTGTTCCCGGCCGGTTGTCTGTTGTTCCCGGCCGGTTGTCTGTTGTTCTCGTTCGGCTCTTGTTGTCTCGTCCGATACCGGTTGTCCTGCGCAGCTTCGGGTATCCCGTCCGCTTCCGGATATTTCCCGGCTGGAACCGGAGCTGCCTGCCGTCGCAGTTTGCAGAAAAAGAACCGAATGTTTGTGCCGTTCCGTATTTTTTCATATATTTAAGGATGTCTTTTCGTGCAGGCGGAGACCTGCCGATTTTTGTGCGCCTATGAAAACCAAACGTCGGAAAATTCTATTGTTGTGCATGCAGGTGCTGCTTCCTGTAGTGCCGGGGCTTTGGACCGTGCTGTTCAGGCCCGAAACGGCGGCGCTTTCGCCGCGCATGCTGGTCACTTGGATGCTGTGCCTCAACCTGCTCTTCATCCTCATCTATTGGCGGCGTCTGGGCTGGTCGCGCAGCGAGCGGCTGGACACGGCCCTGCTGCTGGTACTGTTCTGCTTTTTTCCGCTGCCCGGCCATTGGCTGCTCGACGGCATGCTTGACGGCAGTTTGTGGCTTCAGATCGCATTCTATTGCATGATGCAGGCCGGATTCTACGTGGCGATCGTGCTTGCGCCCGACTGGGTCGGCCGATTCCAGCAGCGCCGCTACGAGGAGCGTGTGTTGTCGGGCCGCGAGAAATTCGAATCCCGCAAGGAGGTGATGAAGGCCCGCGAGGAGCGTGAGAAGTCCGCGAACGGCTCGAAGTCCGGCGAAAAAAGATGACTGAATCCGGGGCCGGAATGCCAAGAGGCTGTCTGACGAGTTCTGATTTTACGATTTCACCCGCGCTGCAATACATTGCAGCGCGGGTGAATTGCATTTTCCGGAGGGTAAGCAGCCGTCTCTGCGGGACTGCCTGCCGTGCGGATCGGTTGCCCTTTGCGGCCGTTAGGGAGCGTGTCTGTGCGTGCGGTTTCGGGAAGCGGTTTTGTCTCAGTGTTTCAGCATCCGGCTCGAAAACGGGATGCGCCGGCCTTCGGAGTCGATGATTCCGGCCTCCAGTACGCCGCCGTTGGTGTCGAAGTAGCGCAGCGAGAAGGAGTGCACGCCGCGCCGCAGGGCGGCCTGTCCGCTGCGTTCGGTACGGGAGTGCAGGCCGTCGTTGTCGACGACCGTTCGCCCGTCGATGGCGAGCGTGCTTCCGTCGTCGGAATAGGTGTAAAACGAATAGATGCCGTCGGCCGGAATGTCGATATAGCCGTCGCAGATCAATCCGATGTTGCCCGTCACGCCGTCGGGAATAACGACGCTGTCGGTGATGAAATTCGCCTGCAGGGGCGCTTCGTCGATATCCGCGCAGTTGTCGCCGTCGTAATCGTACCAGCGCACCAGCAGTCCGTTTTGCAGGTTCCCGGCATCGGCGCTTGGTTCGGCGTAGCGCGTGGGGCGGAACGAGGCCCGGCGAATCTCTGCCGCGACGCCGCGTCGGTTGTAGCAGCGCAGCGTGAGCGTGCAGCTGTCGGTGATGCTGAACGGCGCGGTGTAGCGTTGCGACGCGGTGTCGGGAACCGTTCCGTCGAGCGTGTAGTACAGTTCGGCCGATTCGGGCGGCAGCAGGCGCACCGTAGCGGCGCCGATGAAGACGTTGTCGTCGCAGACGCCCTCGACGTCGTCGAGCCGGTAGTTCCAGCCTGCGCGTTCCAACTGACGCAGGTGCAGGGGGAGACGGCGCCGGAAATCGGCGAAGTCCCGCTTTTCCGGAGCGCTCCATGCCGTCTCGGCCACGGCCAGCAGCCGCGGGAAGAGCCGCTCGCCCGCCGCGTCGGCCGTCGGGACATCCTCGGTCCACATGTTGGCCTGAATGCCGAGCAGGCCCTCTTCCCATGCCCGCAGGGATTCCGGAAGGGGTTCCCAGCCGTAAACCTTGCCGAGCGTGTTGCGGTCGAGTTCGCCGTTGAGGTAGAGAAATTCCGAAGGCGACTCAATGACGCGGTGTCCGTTCTGGAGCGCCGCGGTCAGGGTGGAGGGCATCCAGCTGCGCCACCACATCACCGCGCTCTGCGGGGTCAGCCCGTCTTCGGTGATCTCGTCCCAGCCGAGCAGCGTTTTGCCGTGTGCCGCCAGAAACTGCTCCGTTTCACGGGTGAACCATGCCTGCAGTTCGCCTGCGCCTTCCAGCTTCTCGGCCCGGATGCGCTGCTGGCAGTCCGGGCACGTCTCCCACGGCGTGTGCTCCACTTCGTCGCCTCCGATATGGACGTATTGCGACGGAAAGAGATCGAACAGCTCTGTCAGCACGTTTTTGCAGAATGCGATCGTGCTGTCGCGGCCGATGCAGAGCGGTGTCGAAAAGTGTTTGCCCCAGCCGCCGCGGCCGTCGCACGCCAGCTGCGGATAACAGCCGATGGCCGCCAGCGAGTGCCCCGGCAGGTCGATTTCGGGAATGACCTCGATGCCGCGCTGTGCCGCGTAAGCGACTATCTCGCGGATGTCGTCCTGCGTGTAGTAACCTCCGTAGCGGATTCCGCCCTGTTCGCGGCGTATGTTTTTTTCCGGGAGGAGGAATTTCGGGTCGCGTTCGTAGGCCGCGCGCCGCAGGCAGACGCTGTCGTGTTTGTTCGGAGTGCGCCATGCCCCGCGCCGGGTCAGGAGCGGGTAGCGTTTGATTTCGATCCGCCACCCTTGGTCGTCGGTCAGGTGCAGGTGCAGGCGGTTGAACTTGTAGCAGGCCAGCCGGTCCGTCAGCGACATGACTTCCTCCTTGGTGAAGAAGTGGCGCGCGACGTCGAGCATGAAGCCGCGCCATGCGAAGCGCGGGGCGTCGTCGATTTCGAGCGCCGGCAGCGATCCCTTTCCGGCCCATAGGAGCTGGCGCAGCGATGCCGCCGCCGAAACGACGCCCTCGCAGGAGCCGCCGCGCAGTTCGATCCGCGCCGGGGTGATTTTCAGGGTGTAGCCCTGCTGCGGCAGCCGGGGATCGAGTTCGAGCGAAAGATTGGCGTTCCCGGCGTCCTGAGCCGCCGCGACGTTTTCCTCCCGGAGCAGTTGTGCGAGGTAGTCGGCCGCCGGGCGGAGCAGCGGGTCGGCCGGGGCGATGCGGATGCCGCCGCCGAGGTCGAACGTTCCCTGTCCCGCTTTTACGCAAAGGGGTGCCGGGATGATTTCGGTGGCGGGGGAGTCTTTCCGGCAGGCCGCGAAAAGCAGGCAGCAGACCGGAAGCAGGTATGCAAAGTGTTTCATGACGTTATTCGAGTGTTACGGTTGTTTGCAGGCGGATATCTTGCGACGACGAGCCGACGGCGATGACGAAGTCGCCCTTTTCCACCACGCGGCGGCCCTGCGGGTCGATAAGCGCCAGCGCTTCGTCTCCGAGCGTAAAGCTTACCTGCCGTTGTTCGCCCGGTGCGAGCCGGATGCGCCGGAAGCCGCCGAGCTGTCTGGGCGGGCGTACCGTTGAGGCGACCATGTCCGAGATGTAGAGCTGTACGACTTCGTCGCCTTCGCGGTCCGAGGTGTTGCGTATGCGGCAGCTGACTTCGAGGATGTTGTCGCCGCTCTGCCGCGCTTCGAGGCCGCCGTATTCGAATGTCGAGTAACTCAGCCCGTAACCGAACGGATAGAGCGGCGCGGCCGTGAGATCGGTGTAGTCGTGGTTCGCAGGCCGTTTTTTGTTGTAGTAGACGGGAATTTGCCCTTCGGCGCGGGGAATGGTGATGGGCAGACGGCCCGCGGGGTTGTTGCGGCCCAAGATCGTCTCGGCGACGGCGTCGCCGCCCCGTGCGCCCGGATACCACGCCATCAGCAGGGCGTCGGCCTGTTCGGAGGCCCGGCTCAGGTCGAGCGGACGGCCTGCGATGCAGACCACGATAAGCGGCGTTCCCGTCGCCTTTATGCGCCGCAGCAGCTCTTCCTGCCCTCCCAGCAGCGCGAGCGTCGCTCGGTCGAAACCTTCGCCGCACTCCATGTCGCGCACCTCGTCGTGCGCGGCTTTGGCCGCGCCCGTTTGCAGGAATTCCGTGTCGAAGTCGCGGGCGCTCGATCCGCCGATGACCACGACCGCCGCATCTGCGCCGCGGGCCGCGGAGATGGCCGCCGCGATTTCCGACCGATCGCCGCCGCGCACCGTACAGCCGCGGCTGTAGACGACGCGGTCGCGCCCCAGCAGTTTTTCCAGCCCGTCCCGGACGGTGTTCGCCGTTGTCTGCTGGGCCGTATAATCCCCTAACTGGTTGTAGATGTTGTCTGCGTTGGGACCGATGACGGCTACCCGCCGCAGGCGCCGGGGATCGAGCGGCAGGGTGCCGCTGCGGTTTTCGAGCAGCGTCACCGACTGCCGGGCCGCTTCGAGCGCCAGCTCCGAGTGGGCGGCGCATCCGACCTCTGCGGCGGCAGCTTCGTCGATATAGGGGTTCTCGAACAGTCCCATTTCGAACTTCAGGGCCAGCACGCGCTCCACGGCCCGGTCGATCTCCGCTTCGGCGACGTCGCCCGCTTCCGCGGCCTCGCGGAGTGAGGCGAAGGCGCCGCCCTTCAGGTCTGCGTCCACGCCCGCCCGCAATGCCTGCACGGCGGCTTCCCAGACGCTTCCGGCCACGCCGTGCGTCTCGTGCAGCCCTTCGATGCTCAGCAGGTCGGAGACCACGAAGCCGTCGAAGCCCCATTCGCCGCGCAGGATGTCGGTCAGCATGCGGCGGTTGGCCGTGCAGGGAATGCCGTCCACCGAGTTGTAGGCCGTCATCACCGAGCGCGCTCCGGCCTTTACGGCCGCTTCGAACGGCGGCAGGTAGGTCTCGCGCAGTTCGCGTTCGCCCAGCAGGTTGTTTCCGCCGTTCTGGCCGCCCTCCGATGCGCCGTAGGCGATGAAGTGCTTGAGCGTCGAGAGGGCGTGCCGCGGCTGTGAGAGGTCGCCGGAACCCGTGCCGCGGACATAGGCTTCACCGATGCGCGCCGTCAGGTAACGGTCCTCGCCGTAGCTCTCTTCGGTGCGCGACCAGCGCGGGTCGCGCACGATGTCCAGCACGGGACCGTAACAGATATGTCCGCCCTGCAGGCGGATTTCGGCGGCGATGACCTCGCCCATGCGTTCGATCAGCTCCGGGTTCCATGTCGAAGCCTGTCCCGGCGCCGTGGGGAATGTCGTGGCCCCGATGGCCATGTGGCCGTGGGGGGCTTCCTCGGCGAGGAAGAGAGGAATGCCCAGCCGCGAGTGCTGCACGGCGTAGCGCTGCATTCGGTTGGCCAGCCGCGCCGCCAGCTGCGGGGTCAGCCCCGTCCGCAGGTCTTTCTGCGTCCACGGATCGGCGCGGAACGTACCCCACAACATGCCGATATGTCCGTTTTGCACCGCTTCGCGGAAAGCGTCGGTCAGACGGACCGAGTCGCCGTGCCGTTCGTACATCTCCCAGCCGTAAGGCGACGTCAGCTGTCCGATCTTCTCGTCGAGCGTCATCTCGGCCGTCAGCAGTTCGGCCCGTTTCTGCGGCGGAAGGCTTGTGTCGCGCCAGTCGGCGCTGCATGCCGCGGCGGCCGCGCACGCCGTCAGCAGTAAAAGTCGTTTCATAGGGGTTGCTGTTTTGTCCAGTCTGCGGGTTCGGGACCCATTTCGAAGCGGAGTTCCCCGCCTGCGGCGATCTCCGCGTAATCGATGTAATATTTCCGGTACGCTTCGCCGTTGAGCGTAATGCGCTGTATGTAGATGTTCTCCGGCGAGTTGTCCGCAGCCGTGATGCGGAATTCCCCGCCGCGGACCCGCAGCGTCGCGCCGTCTACGGCGGGCGAGCCGAAGAAGTAGCGGCCGCCGGCCGGCTCCGCCTGATACATGCCCAGCGCCGAGAGTACGTACCATGCCGACATCTGTCCGACGTCCTCGTTGCCGCAGAGTCCTTCCGGACGGTCGTGGTAGAGTTCGCCGAGGATGCGGCGCACCTTCTCGGCGCATTTCCACGGTTGCCCGATCATCGTGTAAATATAGGTTATGTGGTGGCTCGGCTCGTTGCCGTGGGCGTACTGGCCGATCAGCCCCGATATGTCGGGCGAAGCGTGCGCGCCCATGTCGCCTTCGGCGAGGAACAGCGAGTCGAGCTTCCCGACGAAGCGTTCCCGGCCGCCGAAGCACTCCATGAGTCCTTCGATGTCGTGCGGCACGAGCCATGTGTACTGCCATGCGTTGCCTTCGGTGTAGTCCTGCTCCATGTGGCGCGAGTGGAACGGATCGAAAGGCGTGCGCCATGCGCCCGACGCCGATCTGCCGCGGATAAACCCGGTCGAGGGGTCGAAATAATGGCGGTAGGCCTTGCTGCGGGCGAGGAAATAGTCGTAATCCTCCCGTTTGCCTTCGCACTGCGCGGCCTGCGCCAGCGCCCAGTCCGCGATAGCGTATTCGAGACAGTATCCGACCGATTCGTTGAACTCATAGGGAATATATCCGTATCTCTTGTAGAGGTCCAGCCCCCGGTCGTCGCGCATGGCCGAACTCTTCATCGCTTCGTAGGCTTTCGCCCGGTCGAAGCCGCCGAATCCTTTCAGCAGGGCGTCGGCCACCACGGGGATGGCCGGATTGCCGACCATGCAGTCGGTTTCGCAGCCCGTCAGGTGCCAGACGGGAAGTTTGCCCTGCTGTTCGTGGATGCGCAGCATCGTATTGATCAGGTCGCCGACCTTTTCGGGGTGGATGAGCGTCAGCAGGGGATGCGCCGCGCGGTAGGTGTCCCAGAGCGAGAAGGTGGTGTAATTGGTGAAGGTCGTGTCGCGGCGGACCGCTCCGTCGGCGCCGCGGTAGTCGCCGTTCACGTCGCAGAAGAGCGACGGCGCGATCATGGTGTGGTAAAGCGCCGTGTAGAAGATCCGCCGCACCGCCGGATCGGCTGTTTCGATGCGGATTTTCGACAACTCGCCGTTCCATGCCCTGCGGGCGGCTTCGCGCACGGCTTCGAAATCCCAGCCGGGGCACTCCGCCTGCATGTTCCGCCGGGCGTTCTCCGCCGAGACGGCCGAAAGCCCGACCTTGACGGTGATGCGCTCGGCCTCCTCCGTCCGGAAACCGAAGCGTCCGTAGAGCTTCCGCCCGCGGGCCGAGCGGCCGTCGGCTGAGAGCGTATCCGCGCCGGTGAAGACGATCCGTTCGAAGGGCTTCGAGAATTCGGCGTGGAAGTAGACGCGCTGGTCGTCGGCCCAGCCCGTCGAATATCGCCAGCCCTCGACCGTACGGTCGCTGCATGCGGTGATGCCGCAGTCGGTGGACCGGTCCCAGCCCTGCCCGTTTTCGAGGTCGAGGACAATGCCCGCGTCGTCCGATGCGGGGAAGGCGTAGCGGCTCATTCCGACGCGCGGCGAGGCGGTCAGCTCGACGCCGATGCCGTAGCGCAGCAGGCGCGTGGCATAGTAGCCCGGCGCGCACCGTTCGTCGGCGCGGCTGAAACGGGACCACATGCCCGACGACGGATCGCCGGCCGTGCCGCGTCCCGGCGTGACTTCGCCGACGACCGGTATCAGCGAGATGTCGTTCAGGTCGCCGATGCCCGTGCCGCTCAGGTGCGTGTGGCCGAACCCGATGACGGTCGTGTCGGCGTAATTGTAGCCGGAGCACCAGTCCCATGTCTGCGGGATGCTCGTCGGACCGAGTTGTACGAACCCGAACGGGACGTTGGCGCCCATGAAGACGTGTCCGTGGTCGCCCGTGCCGATGTAGGGATCGACGTATTGCGTGTAATCCTCCGGCACGGCGGAACTGCATGCGCCGCAGAGCAGCGCGGCGATTGCCGGGAGAAAGATGATGCGTTTCATAATTCGTGTCGTTATACAGCGGATGCTGATGCGGCGGGGAGCAGCCGCGCCGGCCTTCGCGGGTCCGGCGGCATACCGCCGCAGTCCGTGCCGTGAGCACGGTCGCGCTGTTATGTTTTTATTGCCGTCTACCGGCCGACGATCTTTCCCTTGACCTCTACCGGGATCTCTTCGTCCTGCGTGCTGACGGTGCATTTCAGGACGAATTGTCCGTCCGGCATGTTTCGGGGATCGAGCGTGAATTCCAGCACAGCTTCCTTGCCGGGGGCGATTTCACCGGGTCCTGACAGGGCGAGGTGTCCGCTGTCGGTCCGGTAAGCCAGCCGCAAGGTTTTCGCGGAAGTGTTCAGCAGCCGGAGCTGCCGTGTGCGTTTGGGGTCGCTGCGGCTCAGCTGCCGCATGCCGATCGCCCTGTTGTCGGCGCGCAGCGCCGCGGAGAGTGCATAGGGGTATCTGATTTCGGCTTCGGGAATCCGGCTGATTACGTAGCCCTTGACGACCAGCGTGTTGAATTTCCGGTAATTGCCGTTGCCCGCGATGACCGTCAGCCCGATGGAAAAATCCCCGTACCGGTCTTTGGGGTCGAAAGTCACTTCGACGGTCCCTTTGCCGCCCGGCTTTACCGGCTTGCGGCTGAATTCGGGGCGCGCGCAGCCGCATTGGGTATGCACGTCGAGCAGCGTCACCTCCCTGTCTGCGATGTTCGTGTATTCGAAGCGCAGTTTTACCGTTCCGTCCGTTTCGGCTACCTTTCCCAGATTCTTCACCGGCTCTTCGAAATGCAGCAGCCGCGGATTGGCCGCCGGCGCCAGCAGCGGCGCCAGTATTGCCGCAGTGAGAGCCATTGCCTTGAACATGCGCATTAGTTTACTGTTTTTAAGGGTTGCGGG
>CDZQ01010249.1_pt1 | contig 13565 bp, 9 predicted proteins | sample 554831 | NCBI WGS metagenome assembly CDZQ01 (sample SAMEA3182112, study PRJEB8094) | gut metagenome | biome: human; feature: gut; material: Stool; isolation source: human stools | place: Canada | collected 2013-05-06
GCCCAGTTCCATATACTCATAATCTTCGATCGATTTTAATGTCCGGCCATATGTTTCACCGTTTACAACCACTTCAATATCCTTAAAGTCCGGCTCGACATTCATATCAAATACATAAGAATATTCACTGTATGAGCCTTTTTCTTCTCCGCTGACCGTCTGCCCGTCAATCGATACCTCTGCACCAGGTTCCGCATACACGGTCACTTTACGCATATTGGGATTGTCTGTTGTCAATTCTGCAAATACAGCAACGATCGCTTCCGGATTCATAATATCGTGCGCAACGCGCTCTCTCATCTTCAGCATCTGTTCCGGATCCCGATCAAAATCGCCCATCGTATTATGCAAAGGCGCATAATACGTATCCATAATCTGATCGGCCGTCACATCCGTAATACCCCATTTTTGCAAAGTCTGTTCAATCTGGTTCTGCAAAATTGTCAGATATTCAAAATCTTCACTCCCATCACGGATAGACTCCAACCGCAAAGTCGGCACCGGAATGTTCCGGTTGATTACACCGTCATTTTTCGCTCCTACATAAACTAAATACCCGTCGCCCGGCGACTGATCGATAACATTGGGATCAGACCAAATATTCCGTTCCGCATCAAATGCGTCGCCTTCTTCATTCAATTTATCCGTCAACATGGTTGCCCAATATAAATTACCCTGAATATTCCAGTCCTTCTGCATCCAATGAACCAAACGCGAAGACATCAACGCATCCGGCGTATGATAGGTCGGATAAGGAGCCCTCGGTCCCACACATCCATACCACCAGACCTCTTCACCCAAAGCTTGACGATCCCGAACCTCATTTTCCATCAAGGTCTTTGAAGACCAGATGCCGCACCACGGATCCACAACGCCGTAAAGACTTTCTCGAGGGGCAGTCGTAATCAGATTTCTGATGTCAGGCACACCGGATCTTACGGCAGCAACAGCCGTTTTGATTCGGTCATTGATCACACCGGTATCTCCCGGTTCATCAAACATATAAGTAAATGCTTTATCCAACACCCCGTTCTCCCGCAAAATATTACACACTGTAATAAACCACTGCGGTGCTTGTTCTGTTTCAACAAGATCACTCACATTCAGATGAAGCTGAAACCCATTCGCACGAGGGTGTTCCTGTAAAAACTGAATGATTTTCTCAGCATAAGCAACCGGATCCTGTGCGCCTGTCGATTCAAAAGGCAGGCTGGTGGGCGTCACTCTGTAATTTAAAAGAAACTCATAATACTGCTGCACAAAATCGTAATATTCCACGCCTTCCGTCGCACCTAATCGAGTCATATACTTCCACGCATTACTATCCCACAACCCATATGCGGAAGCAAAAGAAGGCTCATCCGGCAATTCAAAATCCCAAACTTCTACCTCTACAGGGATTTCAGTAACACCTCCGTCATACGTTAAAGTCACGCTTCCCGTGTAAACCCCCGCAGGTTGATCTTTCGGCGCCGTTACCGTAATCCAGAATCCCTGATTTTTTCCGGCCTCAACATCGACTGAATTTAAATCCTCATATACCAAAGGAATCAGCGCATCCGGAATCATACCAGATACACTTTCATATTCCGGAGAAGTAGGCTGCGTATCAATATAATACTGACGAAATGCTTCTACATTTTCCGCCGCAAACTGATTGCCCTGACCGTCCTTCAATTCCGAAACGGTCATTTTTACGTTGGAAATGGTTTGATTCGGTTTGACAATAAACTGCATCCCTTCCGCTTCGTTTTTTGCTAACCTAGCCGTCAACCTGTCTGCTCCCGTATCCGGGACCTCTTCATCCTGCAAATATTTCACCGCATTAGACACAATGTACACATTATCGATTTTTACATCCAAATTTGCACACCCGCTGATCCAACTAAGTACAAAAATCAAGATCAAAAGCGTTGCAAAACATTTTCTCATCATACACACCCTCGCTTCCAAAACAAATTCTGTATCGGATATATAGTTAATAGCATTATACTATATCCACACGAAAACTGTCAAGAAAGTTTGTACAGAACAGAGAACAAATAGGATATGTTTCTTTCAATAAAAAAGTTATTAGTAAAAGTTATTAGTATTAGTATATTTTATAACCAGAGCGATAAAAAAAACCATACCTCTTTCACTTTTTCTTTGAACTACGCCAAATCACACCCGAAGCAATCAATACCGCCGCAATGCCTGCCAAACAACATGCCGCAAACAAATTCCACGGATTATCTATAAAACGCTGCGAAAAATAAAATCAAAAGGGTCTGCTGGTATCTAATATCACATCAATCACAGGATTCACAAAAGCGGTTACCACCCCTAAAATCAATACAAGTATTCCACTTTTAAAAAATCCATTGATCGGCAAACACCGAATCACGACGATCCCAAACCAAACGATCAAAAGCCCCAAGGTTGCAATTGGATAAGCAATCGACAACAGCCAATCGCCGCCCAAAAACAGCCAACATACCAACAGCAGCAAGTAAACAAATACTGTAACAGCCGCCGCGCAAATAAATGTTTTGTACTTTATCTGATATCGATGTAAAATCATCGGTAAATTTGTAACCGAAAACGCAAGCAGCAAACTAACCAAAACAATAAAAAACCAAGATAAAGTATGGCCAATGGCTAAATTGCAAATAAAACATGTTACCACAGCAACAACATACGAAAGTAAAATCGACCAAAAAACCCCGCGCACAATATTTTGATACCGTTTAGCCTGTTTTTTGATCTGACGTGATGCCAAATCATCACAGGCTGAAAAAAAACTCATGCTCTGATATATCCAGTTCTCGACAAATGCCCGTAATCATACTGATATCCGGATAAGTTACTCCGCGCTCCCACTTGGAAACGGTTGTTGATGTAACATATAACCGCTCAGCCAACTGTTCCTGGGTTAGCCCCTTTTGCTTCCGCTTTTCTGCCATATAGGCTGCAAATTTTGTTTTTTCCATATTCTTTTTCCCTCCATTTTTTATCCAGTATATCACGCTTAAAAAAATTTGACAATGGCGCGTTGCGCCACCTGCCAAAAACATGAAGATATCAACAAAAAAAGAGGAGCACATGCTCCTCTTTTTTATTATGCATTCGGTAGTAAAACAACCTTGATTCCTTCCTGGGCTTCGGCAATCCGAAAAGCCTCCTCCCATTCTGACAAAGGGAACGTATGCGTAATTAAAGCCTGCGTGTTCAACTTTCCGGCCTGAATCAAGTGCAACGCGATCTCCCAACTTTTCCACTTGTGTCCAAACGTGCCTACCAACCGAATTTGTTTTCCGGTCAGCATCGAATACTCTATCTCTAATGTAGGTTTTGTCAGTCCAATCTGAACCAAGCTGCCCATCTTCTTCAGCATAGACATTCCGGTACGAACGCCGGGCGCAGAACCGGAACACTCATAAACCAGATCGGCTCCCATGTTTTCGGACAGCTTCATAACCAGAGCCTCTAAATCTTCTGTCTGCGTATCCACAGCATAATCAATTCCTAATTGCTTTGCCTTATCCAGCCGCAAACGGTCATGCGTCAAGCCTGTGATAATAACTGTTGCGCCAAAATCTTTTGCAATCTGAGCAACTAAAAGACCGATCGCTCCGGCGCCGATAACAACCACCAAATCGCCCGGCTCCGGACGAACAGAATCGTACACCGCATGAACGGCAACAGCAGCGGGCTCACATAAACTACCCGCCTCAAAAGAGACATCATCCGGAAGCGTGTGTATAATATCTTCCGGAACCACGCAAAACTGCGTCATTCCACCGTCCACGCCGTAACCGATAGACAAACGATCCCGGCACATCAAAAAATTACCGGTCTTGCAATAATAACAATGACCGCAAACAACAGCTCCAGTCTCCGTAACCACACGCTGCCCCACTTTCAAATCCGTTACTTCGGATCCGACTTCGGCAATAATGCCAGACAGTTCATGACCCAAAACAACCGGCGGATTCGACCAAGCGTCTCCACTGCGGATTTTAATATCTGTTCCGCAAATACCAACAGCCTGAACCTCAATCTTGACGTCGCGAGGACCTACTTTCGGTTCCTCAATCTCACACAATTCCACATTGCCGACACCTTCGCGTGTCTTCATTACTGCTTTCATACTCTTTCCCCCAAAAATCCGCCTACAAAAGCGGCTTATAAATTTCTACCATCTGTTCCTCGCTGGTCGGAACATACTCATTAGCAAGCAGCCGCTGCTGCGTTTTAATCACTTGCGAAGCAAATCGTTTGATCGAATCCAGATCCGCGCCGTAATCTGATAACGGTTTACGCGCAATCAATCGTTCAATCAGCTGCTCAAACGCCGAAAAAGCTTCCTCGGCCGGACAATCAAAAACCTGAGCAAAAACTTCGATTAAATTTTGCAAAGCCCCTGACGGATTTTCTTTGCGATAATACCGCATCACACTCATCAGCATCTGATGATTTGCCTGCCCATGCGCAATATGATATTCCCCGCTCAGCGGATAACTCATCGCGTGAATCAGCCCACAGCCCGCATTGGAAAAAGCAATTCCTGCGTACGTGCTGGCAAGAAGAAACTGATCCATCAAACGGCCGCGAACATCCTGTCCCTGCTGTTCGATTTTCAAATATCCGCTCAAAATCATCCGGATCGCTTCCACAGAAAAGAAGCGCGTCATCGCGTTTGCTTTAGGCGATAAATACGACTCTATGGCATGGATCAAAGCATCCACCGAACTAAAAACAAATACCTGATAAGGTAATTGCTGTAAAAATTCAGGACATAAAACCGCACTGTCTGCAAAAATCTTATCATTGGCCAATCCAATTTTTGTATTTAATTCTTCAAAAGCTACAATAGAAATATTCGTCACTTCGCTGCCCGTTCCGCAAGTTGTCGGCATAATCATTAGCTGTTTGGTTCTTACAATCGGTGTTTTTCCCTCAAACAGGCCCAACAAATCCGTAACCCCGTCAAGTACCAGCAACTTTGCAATATCGATTGCGGTTCCGCCGCCGATTGCGATGACGCGGTCATAATCGATTTTACCGGCTTGTTCTAAAATAGCCCGCACTTTGGAACTGGTGGGTTCTCCCGGTCCATAATCATCCTGTGCAATCACTGGGCAAGGTAATTTTTTAGGCAGAATGTAATGATCTAATAAAAAACGATCCGTCAAAATGAGATCCCGTTGTCCAACTTTATCCGCTCGAACAAATTCGTCAAATGTCGAACAGATTTTGATTTTAGGAACGACCCGAAATTCCGTCATCTGTGCTCATCCTCCTTAAAACAACCGCAACGGCGGCAAAGGCCGCCGTTATGATTTATTTTACGCGTTTCCCGTTTTTTTTGCAACAGCAGTTTTCGCTGCCTGTACAATCGCCTTAGCGTTAATACCGAACTTGTCGGCCAGAAAATCCCGAGACCCTACTTCTCCGAATTTGTCTTGTGAACCGAGCCGAATCAGCGGCGTCGGGCAATTTTCACACAAAACCTCGGCAACCGCAGAGCCTAAACCATTATTGACATAGTGATTTTCCACCGTCACCACTGTTCCCGTACGCTTTGCAGCGTCGATAACAGCCTGTTTATCCAATGGTTTTAATGTAAACATGTCAATAACCGTGGCAGAAATCCCTTCGCTCTTCAACTGCTGTGCGGCAATCAAAGCCTGCCCAACACAGTATCCCATCGCGATAATTGTCACGTCTTTGCCCTCGGTCAACACATTGGCTTTTCCGATTTCAAAAGTGGATCCGTCTTCGTAAATGCTCTCACAAGATTTCCGAACCAGACGCAGATACGCCACACCGGGAATCTGTGCAATTTTCGGCAACAAGTCTTTTAACATCGTCACGTCTGTCGGTTCTACCACCGTAACCTCAGGCATCGCACGCATGATTCCCAAATCTTCAAACGGCATATGTGTTCCGCCGTTTAATGCAGCAGTAACCCCAGGGTCAGATCCCACAATCTTTACATTTAATCCGGCATATGCGCACGAAACAAAGATCTGGTCGCACGCACGGCGCGTTGCAAAAATACCGAATGTATGCGCAAACGGAATTTTTCCCTGCGCCGCAAGCCCGGCAGCAACGCCCACCATATTCGCTTCCTGAATACCGCAATCAATCGCGCGGTCCGGGAACTCTTTTAAGAACGGTTTTGTTCCCATAGCGCCCATCAAATCGGCGTCTAACAAACAAATCCGATCATCTTTTTTTGCCATTTCGATCAACGTAGAGCAAAAGGCGTCTCTCATCGCTGTTTTTTCAGCGACAATCTCTGATTTTACTTTAAAACTCATCTTATTTGCCCTCCCGGATCGTCTTTTCATTTTCTTCCAGCTCTTTCAGATAGCTTTCCAGTTGCTCCTGGCTGACATTGGCATTATGGCAAGATGCTTTTCCCTCTAACTCACTGATGCCCTTTCCTTTTACCGTATCCAATACGATCATATGAGGTTTTCCAGCTACGGTCTTTGCCTGCTCAATCGCACTGTGGATGGCCTGTACATCGTGGCCGTCTACTTTTACGGTATCCCAGCCGAAACTTTCAAATTTTGCAACAATGTCGCCCAGACTGCAAACATCCGCAACATTGCCGTCTATCTGTAACTTGTTCCAATCAACAAAGGCAATCAAATGATCCAGTTTCCGGTGCGCCGCAAACATGGCCATTTCCCAAACCTGACCTTCCTGACTTTCGCCATCACCCAAAATCAAGTAGGTGTAACTGCTTTTGCCGTCCAACTGATTGCCCAAAGCAATGCCGGCAGCCGCAGAAGAACCTTGACCCAAAGAACCGGTTGTCATATCAATACCCGGCGTTTTCCGCATATCGCAATGGCTCGGCAAATTGGTATTGGGCTTATTCAACGTATACAACATCTGCTTGTCAAAATATCCGCGCAGCGCTAAAGCACTGTACACAGCCGGGCCGGAATGCCCTTTAGACACAACAAGCCAGTCCCGATCTTCCCATTTCGGATTTTGAGGATCCACTTTCATCTGATCAAAATACAGCACCGAAAGAACATCGGCAATCGAAAGCGAACCGCCGATATGTCCGACGCCGATCGACGCAATGGTTTTTACCGTTTCTTTCCGGATTTCATTGGCCTTGAGCCGCAGCTCCAGCACCTGTTGATTGGTTAACATCCGCTCACCTCATAAAAATATTATTTATTTTAAAACGTTTTTGATAACAATTGTTTTTTCCTGCGTCACTTCATACAAAGTATGGCTCGTTCCCTCACGACCGATACCTGTCTGCTTATATCCGCCAAACGGCTGATGAACAGAACGATAGTTTCCGCTGCTGTTGATCACGCACGTTCCGGCCTGTACCGCATTGGCAAACTGAATAGCCGTATTGATATTCTGTGTAATCACGCCAGAAGCCAAACCATACATGGTCTGATTGGAGATTTCAACCGCTTGCTCAAATGTATCGAATCCCATAATCGGGAAAACCGGACCAAAGATTTCCATATCCTTTGCCACATCCATGTCTTTGGTCACCTCAATGACAGTCGGATCTACAAAGGCGCCGTGACTGGTTCCGCCGTATAAAACTTTTCCGCCCTGCTGTACGGTCTTTTCAATCAGCCGCATCACTTCAGCCGCGGCACGCTCCGACACCAAACAGCCCATTTGCGTATCTTCCGAAGCCGGGTCTCCGATACGATGCTTCTTCAACGCTTCAATTAACTTGTTGGTAAATTCCTCTTTTACCGAATTCTGGATAATAAAACGTTTATTGGCGCAACACGTCTGGCCCGCATTATAACAACGCCCGCCGACAGCTTCTGCCACGGCCACATCCATATCGGCGTCCTCAAATACCACATAGGGATCATTGCCGCCCAGCTCCAAGAATACATGCTGTAAATTATGCGCGCCGCCCTGCATCAACTGACGGCCGACCGCTGTCGAACCTGTAAAACTAACACAATCCACATTTTCGGTATGCGCCAACCAATCCCCGACTTCACGGCCGCTGCCCGTGATAAACTGCGCAACGCCGCTCGGAACGCCGGCATCCAACAAAAGCCGGGTCAACATCATGGCTGCCATCGGGGTATCCGAAGCCGGTTTAATCACCACGGCATTTCCCGTAATCAAAACAGGAGCCACTTTATGCGCATACAGCTCGATCGGGAAATTGAACGGAGTAATCGTTACAAACACACCAATCGGTTCTCGGACCGTAAAAATAACGTCGCCCTGTGTCCGAGCCTCTGCGTTAAGCGGAATCGTATTGCCGTACATATGCCGAGCCGCCTCGATAAACGACTCAAACACCATGCAAAGACAATCCAGTTCCCCACGGCTGTCGGTAATGGTTTTTCCGCCTTCCGCGCAAACCACCTGTGCAATTTCTTCTAAATTTTCACGAACCAAAGCAATAAACTTTTTCAAAATGGCGGCTCGTTGATAAAAAGGCGTTTTTGCCCATGCCGGCTGCGCTTTTTTAGCAATTTCGGCAGCGCGTTCAAAGTCTTCCCGAGTCCCGTCCGGAACGGTACAAACTACTTGCCCGTTATACGGATTGATATTATTAAAAGTTTTGCCCGAAGAAGAATCCACAAATTGTCCGTTAATGATCATTTGCATAAAAAACACCTCTTTATCTTTCTTTCTGAAACACACTGTTTATAACAAACAAAGTTCTTACACAGTATTATACCCCATTCACTGATATTTGTCAATAAAAACATCCTCTCTATTGACAAAAAAAGAAATAAATGCTAATATTACAATGTATAAAAATATAAGCAGAAAGTAGGTTTTTATATGTTAAATTTTGAACTTTACAACCCTGTTAAAATCGTTTTTGGTCCCGGAGAATCAAAGCGCGTAGGCAACTACGCCAAAGACTTCGGTAAAAAAGCGATGTTGGTTTCTTATGAAGAACATTCCTTTTTTACTGACTTGTTAAACGCCGTAAAAAAGAATCTGGAAGACAATGGCGTACAGGTAACAGAATTCTATAAGGTCCAGGCAAACCCGCTGCTTTCACACATTCGCCAGGCAATCGATATTTGCAGACAAGAAAAAGTCGATATGGTCATTGCCGTAGGCGGCGGCAGCGTTATGGACTCCACCAAAATCATTGCAGCCGGTGTTCTTTACCCGGATGATCCGTGGAAAATGTTTGTTTGCCGTCACGACATCGAAGTAGCCGTTCCGCCGACCGAAACCTTGCCGACGATCTTAATTCCCACCTTGCCGGCAACCAGTAGCGAGATGAACTGTATCGGCGTAGCCACCAACGACGAAACCAAAGAAAAAGCTTACGTCTATACGCCGGTTATCTATTCGAAAGTTTCTATCGTCGACCCTGAATTGACTTGTTCGTTACCGGCATTCCAAACAGCAGCCGGCGCGATCGATGCCATTTCCCATGTTCTGGAGTCTTATTTTAACGGAGATCAGCATTCTCCCGTACAGGATCGGACTCAGGAAGGGCTGGTAAAGGCCATCATGGACGAACTGCCATTGGTTTTGAAAGATCCTAAAAATGTACAGCACAGAGCCAATATTCAATGGGCGTCTACGCTTTGCTGGAACGGATGGATGCAGGCCGGTCTGAACGCTCAAACGCCAATGCATAACATGGGGCATATTTTGTCCGCCCAGTTTAACGTCACCCACGGCGTTACCCTGGCCATCTTTATGAGATCGTTTTTCCGGTATACGGCCAACTTAAACGAAGAGCGCGCAGCGCGTTTTGCTCAACTGGGCCAATTCCTGTTCGGATTAGACCGGTCACAAAAATCGGATCAAGAAGTGGCCAACGAATTTATTGACCGGTTTGTTGCTTTTATGGATTCTGTCGGCGTACCCAACACCTTTACCCAGCTCAAACAGGTATGCGGCATTGAAATCACAGAAAAAGACTTTGACATGATCGCCGACGAAATCGTCCGGCTCGGATGCGATGCAAACGGAAACTTACCCAGTATCCCCGCAGTTGGCAGAGACGGCATTATGCAAACGCTGAAACTTTCTATATAGGAGTTACCCATGGATATTGTACAAGGAACCTCTCGGCACGCTTTTCTCGGCACCGATACCAGCACCGAAAAGCTGATTCAAATCGATCCGAACGGAACGATTGTATGGGAACATCATGTCGGTCACACCGTCTTTGATCTATGGGTTCTGCCAAACCAAAATATCCTGTACTGCCACTACGGCAAAGGTCCCAGCGGCGTCCGCATCATCGATCGTGCAGGAACGGTTTTGACCCAATACCAAACCGAGCATGAAATCTTTGGCTGTCAACCACTGTCAGACGGCAACATTCTGGTCGGCGAATTACGCCAAAAACAACTGGTAGAAGTAGATCCGGCTGGCGATATTGTTCGGAAAATTCCTATTTTTTATGACGCAGAAAACATGCATGAGGTTATGCGTATTCCTCGAAAGATGAAAGACGGAACTTACATGGTTATCCAGCCCGGACTGCAAAAAATCATCCGGTACAGCCAAACCGGTGAAATTTTATGGCAGGCCAAAACCAGACCCGACGCATTTGGGTTTGTCGAAAAAGACGACGGCAATATTGTTTATACCTGTATGGACGGACTGGGAGAACTGGACCAAAACGGTAAAGAAGTTTGGTCTGTTTTCCCCGAAGACATTCCGCAAATCCAGGTCAAATGGCTGTTAGGCATTCAACGGCTGCATAACGGCAATTACGTTTGCTGTAACTGGCTGGGACACAATCATGAACAGGAAGGAATTCCGATGTTCGAAATCACACCGCAAAAACAAGTGGTGTGGACCTGTGCTTGTCAGTATATCACAGAAAACCTTGCAAACTTTCAAATTTTGGACGAAGACGCACAGCACGTATGTTTCCGTCCTGCAAGATAACAAAAAACTGATCATTGCTTAATTTACAAAGAAAAGATAGCATTGTATAGCGATTTGTACACAATCCTGCCTTCCATTCTGTAAACTTTATCAAGATAACAAAAGTTCCTCTGTCTGGCCTGGTGAAAGATATCCACAACCCCAGACAGAGGAAAATCAATTTGCCGAGATCATGCAAATAACACCGATCTCCTGAAATGCCAGATAACTTGCAGAGATAGACAAAAGAGTTGATGATCTGCTCTAAAAGTTGGCAAGGAAATGATAAAACTTTCAGAAAATGAAAGTGTTTGAGAGGTATAATATGGCAAAATCCGAAGTTAGAAAGATTATTGAAAAATTGAAAACAAAAAAACTCAGCATTTTTAATGTTCCCAAAGAATATGAGAAGAATATTCAGATTGTAACATTTGAACGAAAATCAGGATTACGTATAACCGGGAGGCGTGGATTTGATATTATATCTAATTCATTCTTTGTTGAAGAAGAATTGATTCATATAGGGAAAAAAGGTAAAGAATGGAGAAAGAACATTACTCTATCTTTTGACAATTTTGATTCTTACTATAACTTCCTGAATGGTGACATTTACAATAATGCTTGCTATGCATTTTGTCCCCTTTTATATGACCCTGCTATTTCTCAAAAGGTCGATCTAGAAAAAATGATGGCAAGAGATTCTTTTATTGAAGAAACTATAGACGATTATCCATTATCATTATCCGATGAAGAAAAGGAACTGTATGAAGACGCGTTTATAACTTATCGAAACGGGGATTTAACGCATTGTGATTTATCTAACGTAAGTGAATGCAATGCAAATTTTTCTGATTATAAGATTGATGAGACAACGTTGCCTATTTATACAAATAAAGAAATTACTTATTCAATAAAAAAATATTATTTGGGAAAAAAGTTTTATGTAATACAACAATGGCATAATACATGGGGAGCCGTGATAAAAGGATGTGAGCATTCCTTTGATTATTTTTTTGACTTTGTCGCTTTTTTAAAAGGAAATTTATCTGGAGCGAATTTACTTTTCTGTGACGGATTAAGATTTTTAGAACAATGGAACACCATTAACTTTGCAAACGCTAGAATGAAGAGCTCTCTGTGCGAGAAATTTGGTTTAAAATATGACACACAGGAAATTAACAGTGATTTAATAAAATCCTTTGACTGTGTAAAGCAGAATGAAAAGGAATCCTCCTTAGCACTGGAAACGTCGAGAGATTTAATCAAAGAAGGCATAAAAAAAGATTTATTAGATTTTGAAATTGAATTTAATATAAAATGTCAAAAGATTCACTACATTTCAGACCTTCATCTTTTACATAGGATACAAAATGAAGGTTGTCGTTCAAAAGATGACATTATATATGTTATTCAAAAAATAGTCAATACCATCGCAGAGGACACAGGCAGATTATTAGGAGCCAGATTACTATTAATTAGCGGCGACGTCTCATCAGATTTTTCCATATTCCAGTTATTTATAGAAATTCTTTCAAAAACATTATCAAAGTATACAACAGTTGTATTTACTCTCGGAAATCATGAGTTATGGAGTTTTCCCGAAGTTCAAATAGATCAAATTGTTGCAAAATATCGAGATGTTTTAGATAAGCACGGCATGTATTTACTTCATAATGATCTTCTTTACAAAAAGGAATATAGCGTACTTGATAATTCAGAACCAGGAATACATTTAATTAAATATGCTGATTTATGCCAAATGAACGAAAAACAAATCGCTAATTGTTTAAGAAGGGCAAGATATGTCATTCTCGGCGGATTAGGCTTTTCTGGACATAATATGGAGTTTAATGCTGATAACGGCATTTATCAAAGAACAATAGATAGAAAGACCGAAATAAAAGAATCTAAAATTTTTGAAGATTTATATAATCGCTTACATCCTATTTTGTCCAATAAAAACACGATTATCTTAACACACACACCAAAAATAGATTGGAGTTCCAAATCGGAACCTGACAAAAATTATGTTTATGTAAGTGGACATACTCACAAGAATTTCTTCCACGATGACGGCGAATATAGAATTTATTCAGACAATCAAATTGGATACCATAATGATAATCCACATTTAAAAACTTTCTTAATTGATATCGATTATGATTGTTTTTCTGATTATGATGATGGAATATATGAAATCACACAAGAGCAATACAAGGACTTCTACCGAGGGAAAAACATACAAATGACTTTTGGACGCGAAGTAAACGTACTCTATATGTTAAAGAGAAATAAATATTACTGTTTTATCCACAAATCAAAAAGCGGTAGTCTCACTATCCTTAACGGTGGAGCCATGAAAACATTAGAAAAACGAGACATCCAGTATTATTACGATAATATGGATGATATGGTTTCTAAAATAGAACAGCCGCTTAATAAGTTCACCTCTTTTCAAAGAAATATTGCAGATGCAGTAAAAAAAATTGGTGGTATTGGCATAATCCATGGAAGCATAATTGATATTGATTTTTTAAACCATATATATGTCAACCCCATTGATTTCTCAATAACAGGCTATTGGGCACGTGATATAATTAACAAAATTGTATTTCCATCAATTCCTACTTTGTTGGAATCCAAATGTCCCAAATTATTTGATAATTATAAAAAAATGTTAGAAGAAGATAATAAAAATC
>CDZQ01043803.1_pt1 | contig 13523 bp, 8 predicted proteins | sample 554831 | NCBI WGS metagenome assembly CDZQ01 (sample SAMEA3182112, study PRJEB8094) | gut metagenome | biome: human; feature: gut; material: Stool; isolation source: human stools | place: Canada | collected 2013-05-06
GAGCCGCACTAATCGCCCGAGCTCTTCCGGAACCGCACCTCGCGGCCCGCGGGACCCAGCGCTCATGCGCGGTCCGGGCACGAGGATGCCCCGAGTCAGTTCCCTTTCCTATACGCCATGCGGCCCCCAGGGCACGTAGATGAGACCCAGGACACCGTAACGGTGGGCGCCGCCCACCGGTCAGCGGCCAGAGCATGGGGGGCACGCCCGGTCCCGTTCCGAACCCGGAAGCTAAGCCCCATCGCGCCGAGAGTACTGCGGGGCCAGCCCGTGGGAGGCCAGGGCGCCGCTGACCGGTGGACGGCACCGAGCCGTCTGATGACTTGAAGAAGGGGGAGGCCTCGCGGCCTCCCCCTTTTTTGCGTTTACGGGCTTTTGTCTCACATAGTAGCTGTGTTTTATAACCCTCGTTTGTCGCATCTTCTGCGAACGGGCTACAATAACTTAGTCTGTGCGATATGGAGGTGAACATGGCTGAAGCTGGTATCGGCGTTGATATCGTCGAGATTTCCCGCATGAAATCAATTCTTGAAAAGACGCCGTCGTTTGCTCGGCGTGTGTTTACCGAAGAAGAGCGTGCGTATTGCGATGCATCATCGCGTCCCGCTGCTCACTATGCGAGCCGCTTTGCTTCGCGCGAGGCGGTACTTAAAGCTCTCGGCACGGGTTTTAGTCAAGGCGTGGGTCGCAAGGATGTTTCGGTTACGCGTGATAAACTCGGCAAACCGAAGGCGCTGCTTTCGGGCCGTGCTCTCGAGATCGCTCAAGAACTGGGTGTTGTTGAAGTCGCTCTTTCCATTACGCTTACAGGAGATTTGGCCGTTGCGAATGCCATCGCGATTACCGAAGATGCTCGGCCTAAGCCAAAAGAGGAAAAGGTGAGCACCAAGAAACGCGTAGCGCAGACATTTAAAGAGGCTCGCTCTGTTTTAGATGAGCTTGAGCAGCTGCAGAATTCAGCATTGACGGAGCACCTGGGCGATGCTTCGCAAGATACGCTAGGAGCATAGATGAAACCGGTTTTGAGTACCGAAGAAGTCGTTCGTCTCGAGGATATCATCGAACGCGAAGGGACTTCGAAGGCCGAGCTTATGGAGCTAGCGGGTGAGTTTGCCGCCAACGAGGTCTTGAAGCTCAATCCCGATCGGGTTCTCGTTCTGGTCGGTTTTGGTAATAATGGCGGCGACGGTTGGGTTGCCGCCGATATCCTGAGCCATAAGGGTGTGGACGTGGATATCGTTTCTCCGGTTGAGCCGGATGAGATTCCTGCTGCTCTGGCACGTCATGTTGCTCGTCGTACTGCCGGCCGCGATGTGCACGTTTGCGTCGGCCCCTCGCGTGACGAACTCGAGGTTTTGATCGATAAGGCCGATGTTGTTGTCGATGCCATTCTTGGTACCGGTTTCCACGGAAATCTGCGTGCGCCGTTCTCCATCTGGATTCCTACGGTCAATGAATGCGCCGATTGTGTCGTATCCATTGATGTTCCCTCGGGCCTGAATGCCGAGACGGGCGTTGTTGATGACGACTGCATTCGTGCCGAGCATACGGTGACGATGATTGCGCCCAAGATTGGTCTGTATAGCGCTGATGGTCCTGAGTATGCTGGCGATTTGATCTGCGGCAATCTTTACGACCGTCTTGACGAGGTCATCGATGATGTCGACCACGCCGCCGAGATTGTCGAGCCCGGTGACTTAGTTGATTACTTTGCCCCACTACCTACGAATATCGATAAGTATTCCCGTGGCTCTGTGCTTATTGTCGCCGGATCTGCGCAATATCCTGGTGCTGCCATTATGGCGGCCAAGTCTGCAGCTCGCGCGGGTGCTGGTTACGTGGCAGTCGCGGCTCCTGACGCCTGCGCCAATCTTATTCGCATGGCACTTCCTTCGATTCCCGTCTTTGCTATTCCGTCTGATTCCCGCGGCTCCTTTGGCGCCGCTGCGCGCATGACTGTGTGCGAGATTGCAAAGAAGTACAGCTGTGTACTGTGCGGTCCCGGTATGACGACATCTGCCGGCGCTATGCAGGTGGTTTCGGGCTTGCTCGAGCTTGATGTGCCGCTTATCTTGGACGCCGATGCACTCAACTGCCTTGCTAAGATTGCCATTGACGGTATTGATAGTAATCCCGAGATGTATCGTCGCGAGCAGCCGTTGGTTATGACGCCGCACTATCGTGAACTTTCGCGTCTGGTTGCCGGTGACGAGGTGAACGACCTTGGTACTGCGATTGCAGCCGCGCAGAAGGTTGTCTGGGCTGCAGGCTCTGACAATCTGGTGGTCATTGCCAAGGGGCCGACGACGGCTATCTGTGGCGTTGAGCGTGTGCTGCTGCCGCTCTCGGGTCCGGCTTCTCTGGCAACTGCCGGTTCGGGTGATGTCCTCGCGGGTATTTTGGCCGGCACGCTTGCCACCATGCGCGACGAGATGGATCGTTGGGAGTTGCTGTATTCGTACGCCGTCGCACTTCACAGCTACGCCGGTTTTGCCGCGGCGACGGAGTATGGTGAGAAGAGCGTCATCGCGACCGATCTTATCGACTTGATCGGTCCGGCCATGGAACTGGCGGCAAAGGATGCGCTCGAAGATCTGGGAATCATGGACGAAGGGTCGGATGACTAATCATGAATAAAGCCGATTTGACGCGCTGGTCCTGGGTCGAGATCGACCGCGGGGCGCTCCGTCGCAACACGAGGGCCTATAAGAACTTGCTGAATCCACGTCAGCGCCTGTGCTGCGTGGTCAAGGCCGATGCTTATGGCCATGGAGCTGTTGAGTGCGCCAAGATCATGTATTCGGCCGGTGCCGACATGTTTGCCGTGGCGACGGTTAACGAGGGCGTTGAGCTCCGACAGGGCGGGATTACGAAACCCATCCTCATCCTAAGCGAGCCGCCTATCGAGGCCATTCCGACGTTGCTCGAGTTTGATATCATGCCTTCGGTCTATACGTCTGACTTTGCTCTTGCGTATGGCGAATGTGCCGTCGCGGCGGGCAAAGTGGGCAAGTATCATCTCGCCATCGAGACGGGCATGAATCGTATCGGCGTTCACTACACGCAGGTGCTCGACTTTGTTCGCGGTATAAATTTCCATCGCGGTATTCAGTGCGACGGCGTATTTACGCACTTCGCCACGGCCGATGAACCTTCGGGCTGGGACTACAAGCTGCAGTGTCAGCGCTTTACCGAGGCCGTTCAGGCCATTAAGGATGCGGGTTTTGAGTGCGGTATCGTGCACTGCGCCAACACGCCGTCCTCGATGCTCGACCCCTCGATGCATTTTGATATGATCCGCGCCGGCGTTGGCTTGTATGGCATGCAGCCGTGCGAGCTGAGTGGCCGCGTGATGCAGCTTGATCCCGTTATGAGCGTTCATGCGCGTGTGACGCGCGTGGCACACCCTGCGATGGGTGAGGGCGTGGGCTACGGTTTTACCTACCGCGTACCGCGTACGCGCGTTCAGATCTGCACGCTGCCGATCGGTTATGCCGATGGCCTATCGCGTACGCTTTCCAATCGTATGGATGTGCTGTATCGCGGCGAGCGTGTGCATCAGGTTGGCAATATCTGCATGGACCAGTTTATGGTCGCCATTCAGTCCAACCCGGCACACGAGATTCCCGAGGCCGAGTATGGTGACGAGATGATCATTGTCGGCCGCGATGGCGATGCCGAGATCACTATGGACGAGATGGCCCGACTGCGCGGAACGATTAACTACGAGGTCGCCTGCGGCTTTGGCATGCGTCTCGACAAGGTCTACGTGTAGGAGCCGCTATGGGCGTCATGCACATCCCCGGCCATACCCATCAGGCACCACGTGAGGTCGCACTCGAGGAAATTGAGGCCGTTCTGGGCGATTGTCACCTCTGCCAGCTCTACCAGTCGCGTCACAATATCGTGTTTGGCGTGGGAAACCCCCGCGCTCGCGTGATGTTTATTGGTGAGGCGCCGGGCCGCAATGAGGATTTGCAGGGCGAGCCCTTTGTGGGGGCGGCAGGCGAGGACCTCAACGGCATTTTGTCCCTGGCAGGTCTTAAGCGCGAGGATGTTTATATTGCCAATGTGCTTAAGTGCCGCCCGCCGGGAAACCGCAATCCGCGTCCCGAGGAAGTGCTGGCTTGCTCGCCGTTTTTGCGTGAGCAGATTCGAAGCATCTGGCCCGATATTATCGTGACGCTCGGCAACCCCGCGACGCACTTTGTGCTTAAGACCGAGATTGGCATTACTAAGCTGCGCGGCAGGTTCCACCAGATGGGGCATTTTGTAGTAATGCCCACGTTCCATCCGGCAGCAGCGCTGCGCAATCCGGCGTGGCAGGAGTTGCTGGAGGAAGACTTTAAGATGCTGGGCGACTATCTGGAGCGGCACCCCGCGCCGGAGACCGCCTCGGAATAATAAGGAGCGCATATGTCCCTGGAGCGCTTGGGGGTAGGTACCTATAGAACGGCTCGTACTGCCGATACGGAGCATTTTGGCGAGCTGATCGCACCGTGTCTAGAAGATGGCGATGTGCTGATTTTGACCGGTGGCTTGGGTGTGGGAAAAACCCACTTTACCAAGGGCGTCTCGCGTGCCCTGGGCGATGAGCATATGGTCACGAGCCCTACGTTCGCACTCATGGCTGTTCATGACCAGGGACGTATTCCGCTGTTCCATTTTGATCTGTACCGCCTGGAGCATGCCTACGAGCTTGAGGATACGGGCATTTTTGACGTGCTGGGCTATGAGGGTGTTTGCCTGCTGGAATGGGGCGAGCAGTTTCAGGATGAACTGACAGATGAGTATCTTTCGGTGACGCTTAAGCGCGATGAGGACGACAGCGACGTGCGAACGATAACGCTCGAGGCGCACGGCGAGCGCGCGAATGAGCTTTCCCATTTGATAGATAAGGCTGTACAAGATGAGCTTGCATAACGACAACGCGCTGGTGGTGGCGCTTGACACATCGACTGACATGCTTGCCTGCGCGGCAAGCTGGATTGATGCGCAGACAGGCGAGGCAAAGCTGGTAAGTGGGGACCATCTGTGTCGCCGCCATGCCAACGTGGAGCTCGTGAATACTGTTGATGGCCTACTGAAGCAGACCGGCCTGGATCGTAGCGATGTCGGCTGTTATGTGGTCGGCCGCGGCCCGGGTTCGTTTACGGGCGTGCGTATTGGCATCTCCACCGCAAAGGGTCTGGCACGTGGTGCCAACGTGCCGTTGCTCGGCGTGTCGACACTTGACGCTTGCGCCTGGACGGCATGGAAGGCCGGCGTACGCGGCAAGCTTGGTGTTCTTGCCGATGCCATGCGCGGCGAGGTGTACCCGGCGCTGTATGTGCTGGGGGATGAGGGTCCCGAGCGTCTGTTTGAGCGCGAGCGTGTGGTCAAGGCCGCCGTGGCGCTTGATGAGTGGCGCCAGACCGCGGACTGGGATCAGGTTCAGCTGACTGGTGACGGTCTCGTGCGTTATGGCAAGCTGCTGGGTGAGGACGAGACGGCGCGCTGCGTGGAGCGAGATCTGTGGTGGCCCTCGGGCGAGGGCCTGCTGATGGCGCACGCCGCAGGCGATGGCGATCCGGCTCGCGTCTTGCCGATCTATACGCGCCTTTCGGACGCCGAGGAAAACGAGCGCAAGCGCCTGGGCCTTGCCGAGAGCGCGCAGAGTGAGGTGACAGGTGTTGCCGACGAGCTCGCCGGACGTCATCTGCAATTCCGCCCCATGGGCGCGGCGGATGCCGAGGGTGCGAGCGCGCTGGAGGCAGCCTGCTTTGAAGGCGCTGGACACGAGGCGTGGACGCCGGGCATGTTCCTGTCCGAGCTGGGCGAGGACGTTGCTGCTCCGCGTAGCTGGTGGGTGGCGCATGACGACGGCCGTCTGCTGGGTCTTGCCGGCGGCATGGTCGTCGACGGGGACGTGCAGATTATGGACGTTGCCGTCGATCCGACTCATCGCCGTGAGGGTATCGCCCGCAAGCTTCTGTCGCACGTGAGCTATGACGCGCAGATGCTCGGCTGCACCACGGCTTCGCTTGAGGTTGAGGACGGCAACGAGGGCGCAATTGCACTCTATGCCGCCCTGGGCTTTACCGAGGCGGGTCGTCGCCGTGGCTACTACGGTGCCGGCAAGGATGCCATCGTCATGACGGCGCCGCTGCCCCTGGTGCTTCCTCTCGACAATGCCTCGCCCGAGCCAACTGCCGCCGAACAGCGCGTATGGCCGCTGCCTGCGCCCGAACGCACCGCTGAGGAGCGTGCCGAAATCGAGCGCCGTCGCCTGGTGCTTGCCATCGAGAGTTCCTGCGACGAGACGGCTGTGGCGATTATCGATGCGGACGGCAAGATGCTGGCCAACCAGGTGTCGACGCAGATTGATTTTCATGCCCGCTTTGGCGGCGTGGTGCCCGAGATCGCCTCGCGCAAGCACGTTGAGGTGATTGTGAGTGTCGTAGATGCGGCGCTTGAAGATGCCGCGGCATCGCTTGGCCTTGAGGGTGGGGCGATTGCGCCAAGTGAGCTTGCCGCCGTGGGCGTGACGCAAGGTCCGGGCCTGGTGGGTGCCCTGGTGGTGGGTGTCGCCTTTGCCAAGGGCTTTGCGTATGCTGCCGGCAAGCCGCTCGTGTGCGTCAATCATCTGGAGGGTCACCTGTTTGCCAACCTGTTGGCGCAGCCTGACCTCAAGCCTCCGTTTATCTTTACGCTTGTCTCGGGCGGGCACACCATGCTTGTGCACGTAAAGGCATGGGGCGACTACGAGGTGCTTGGCGAGACGCTCGACGACGCCGTGGGCGAAGCCTTCGACAAGGTGGCTAAGGCGCTGGGCCTGGGCTATCCCGGCGGCCCCATCATCTCCAAGCTTGCCGAGACGGGCAACCCCAAGGCGATCGATTTCCCCCGTGCGCTTAACAGCAGGGGGGACTATCGCTTCTCGCTTTCGGGTCTCAAGACGGCGGTGACGCTCTACATCGAGCAGGAGACCAAGGCCGGACGCACGATTCATCTGCCTGACCTGGCGGCTTCGTTTGAGGCCGCGGTCTTTGACGTTCAGTACAAGAAGGCCAAGAACGCGCTGCATGCTACCGGATGCAAGGAATACTGCATCGGCGGCGGCGTCTCGGCTAATCCGCATCTGCGCGAGATGATGATCAAGAAGCTCGGGCGCCAGGGCATCCGCGTGACGGTGCCGCCTCTCTCGGCATGCACCGACAACGCCGCCATGATCGCGGAGGTCGCCCGCCGTAAATTCGACCGAGGAGAAATCTCGCCGTTCGATGTCGACGCCGATCCGAACATGACGCTGTAGTCGCAAAGGCGCGGTCCCCGACCGGAGGGGCCGGATATAAGGTTTCCTGCTCTACAGTCCTGCGCAAGACGAAGGCCACATTAAGTGGCCTTCTTTGCGTGCGGAACTCGCGATAAACCTTATATCCGGCCCCTCCGGTCGGGGACTTTTCTGTATCGATGCGGCTTCTGAGCCGGATCGGCGTCGACAACGTCCGACAAGGTTAGCCAGCTGCGTCGAATTTCCGGCATGCTTTAGCTGAAAGAAAAGTTAGCGTGCGGAGCTTTGCTCCGCATTTGGGATGGGAGCCCCTCGGGAGCGGGCGGGCGTATACAAGGTTTATCGCGAGTTCCGCACGAGCCGGAGAGCACTTAATGTGCTCTCCGTGCGAGCAGGACTGTAGAGCAGGAAACCTTGTATACGCCCGCCCGCTCCCGAGGGGCAACTCTCATGCAAAAACTTTTGTCGGGTAAAGTCCGAGGTCAGTGGCGTTTTATACCAAGAAATTCAAAAAAAGCTGAAAATTCATTACATATTTGCGTTGACTTTAGGCAACTAAAGTTTCATACTCCTTTTCAACCACTGGGGGATGTGAACACGCACGGATCGTTCGCATCATGATTGAAGAGGATTTCTTAGACATGTTCACGCATCAGCTAAACATTATCAGCGTAGTAATTATCTGATGCGGGTTAGCACATAAAGCTAGCCCGTACGATAACGGGCGGCTGATAAAGATGAGGGCCGTCGAGCGCAACCGACGGCCCTCATTTTTTATGTCTAGGAAGTTCTTTTTAGAGGAGGAAATGTAATGAACGGAGTTTTGCTCATGGTTGTGGCCGCGGCGGTGCTCGCCTGCGGCTATCTGGGCTATGGCCGATGGCTGGCCAACAAATGGGGCGTTGACAAAGAGGCCCTCACGCCGGCCAAGCGCATGAAGGACGGCAAGAGCTTCTCGCCCGTCTCCGCCTTCACCGCGTTCTCGCACCAGTTCAGCTCGATCTGCGGTGCTGGCCCTGTCACGGGTACGATCGTCGCCATGGCCTTTGGCTGGCTGCCCGTCGTGCTCTGGGTCCTCGTCGGCGGCATCTTCTTTGGTGCCGTCCACGACTTTGGTGCCCTGTACGCTTCGATGAAGAACAACGGCAAGTCGCTCGCTCAGCTCATCGAGAAGTACATCGGCAAGACCGGCCGTCGCCTGTTCCTGCTGTTCTGCTGGCTGTTCTGCATCATCGTCATCGCCGCTTTCACCGACATGGTCTGCAAGACGTTCATGTTCACCCCGGCCGTTGACGCTTCTGGTGCTGCTACCGGTGCCATCGACTTCACCAAGTCCTATGCCGCCGGCTGCGCTGGTACCATCTCCATCCTGTTCACCTTCGTCGCTATCGCCTTTGGTTGGGCCCAGAAGAAGTTCAACCTCACCGGCGCTGCCGAGTTCGTCACCGGCGTGGTCCTCATGGTTCTCATGTTCGCCGTCGGTATGCAGTTCCCGGTCTACCTGGATAAGTTCCAGTGGTTCGCCGTCGTCATGGTCTACCTGGTCTTCGCTGGCGCTATGCCCATCCAGATGCTCAAGACCCCGCGTGACTACCTCACCTCGATCATGATGATCGTCATGATCGTCTGCGCCGTCCTCGGCATCGTCGTCCTGGGCGTTAACGGCCAGGCCACGATGACCGCCCCGGTCTTCACCGGCTTCTCCACTGCCTCCGGCATGATGTTCCCGGTCCTGTTTGTCTCCGTTGCCTGCGGCGCTCTCTCCGGTTTCCACAGCCTCGTTTCTTCCGGTACCTCCTCTAAGCAGGTCGAGAAGGAGCAGGACGCCGTCAAGGTTGGCTACGGCGCCATGATTGTCGAGTCCTTCGTCGGCATCCTCGCCATCATCGTCGCCGGCATCATGTTCTCCGACATGAACACCGCCGGTACCGGTGCCCTCAACGCCGGTGTCGCTTCCACGCCGTTCCAGATCTTCGCCGCTGGCATCTCCCGCGGTATGCAGGCCTTCGGCGTTGACGGCACGCTCGCTACCGTCTTCATGACCATGAACGTTTCCGCTCTGGCCCTGACCTCGCTCGACGCCGTCGCCCGCATCGCCCGTACTTCGTTCTCCGAGTTCTTTGCCCAGACCAACGACGCTCTGGCCATCGACTCCAAGGCCGGCTACATGAAGGTTCTCGGCAACCCCTGGTTCGCCACGGTCGTCACCCTGCTTCCCGGTCTCGCCCTCGCCTTTGGTGGCTATGCCAACATCTGGCCGCTCTTTGGTGCTTCCAACCAGCTGCTCGGTGGTATGACCATGATCACCCTCGCCGTGTTCTGCAAGTGCACCGGCCGCAAGGGTTGGATGCTCTACGTGCCCGTCGCCTTCCTGCTTTGCTGCACCTTCACATCGCTGGTCCAGAGCGCCATGGGTTGCATGGCCGCCGTCCAGGCCTACGGCTTCTTCGGTACCATCCCGGCTACTGCCACCACGGCCGCCGTCTCCGTCGCTGCTACCAAGGGCCTGCAGCTCGTCTTCGCCGTCCTGCTGATGGTCCTGGGCCTCATCGTTGCCGTCAACTGCCTCAAGGAGTTCTTCGGCAAGGAGGCCGGCTCCATGCCCGACGAGGAGCCCGAGTGGTCCGAGATGGGCAAGGCCGAGTATGGTCGTGCTGCTGCCGCTGAGGCTCCTGCCGACGCCGAGGCCGCCCAGGCCTAGTCGATCGGACGGGTCGAATCTCCCATCAATATGACTCGGAAAGACCGGGTCCGCAGAACGCGGGCCCGGTCTTTTTTCTTGTGAAGACGGGCGATGCCAGGGGTGTTCTCGCAGATGTTTTGCGTGGACGGGCGCGCGCGTTGTACCATATGGACGTATATGTGTGCATATGAAAGGGGCCCCGTGGCCAAGACGGTATATTCCGATAATCAGAACAATGTCGATGCCCTGGCCGAGCGCCTGAGCAGTCAGACATCGCTTTCTGCCGAGCGGGCTAAGCTCGTTGCCTACGACCTGCTCTGCCGCAAGGCGCTCAAGATCAAGTCGAGCGCGCTGGCGCAAATTTTCCGCTCCGTGGATAAGGAGTGCGATACCAAGGCGATGCGCGATGAGCTTATCGCGGCGAATATCGTTACCAAGATCGAGGGCAGCGGCATTAACGGGCGCCCCGCGTTCTATACCATTAACGCTGAGATTCGCGATGCTCAAGAGCAGCCTGCTGAGGTTGACGAAGAGGATCCCGTCGATGATTCCGTTGAGATGCCCGCTGCGGAGGAAGTTGCCCCGCGTGAGCATATTGATACCGACGAGCTGCTTGACGAGCATGTCGTTCGCGCCTTTACGGCAAAGGCGGGGCGAGGCGGCTTTGGCGGAGGCGGCAAGCGCGATGCGCAGCGCCGTGCCCAGCAGGAGCGCTTCCGTCGTGCCGTGGCTCAAAAGGATGGGCCCGATGTCGAGGCTGTCGAGAACGAGCCTGTCGCCGAGCCGCAGGAGCCTGTGAAAGAGCAGAAGCCCGCTGAGCCTCGGGAGTCCAAACGTCGTCGCGGTGCGCACTTTAAGGCCGAGCAGCGGGATGCTGCGCGCGAAGTCGAAAAGCCTGTCGAGACCGCGGATGCGGCTGACGAGCCGGCTAAGAAGGCCCCGGGCTCGTGCCGTCCCGGTCGTGGCTTTGCGGGTCGTGCGTATCCCGTAAAGTGTCAGGAGAAGGTCGATCGGGCTCCGGAGGCGCGAGCCGAGAAGGCCGAGAAGCCTGCCGAGCCGGAAGTTCGTGAACAGAAGCCTGTTGAGCAAAAGGTTGCGTCCGATGTTGAGACCCAGGGCCAGCAGCCTGCGAGCGAGCAGGCGGGGGAGGGCACTTCGAGCAAGCCTCGCCGTCGTCGTCATCGTGGCGGTCGCGGCTCCAACGCCCAGGATGCTGCCGAGAACGTAACGCCGCGCGACGAAGATGCAAAGGCGGACGCTCCGGTGGAGCAGCCCACGCGCCAGTCGGCGAAGGAGAGCAAGCCCGAGCGCCCGCAGAAGCAGACGTCTACGCCGAAACGCGAGCGCAATGCCCGAGGCGATTCTACGCGCAAGTCTCAGAAGAAGCCCGAGCCTGCCACGGCAGATACTGCTGCCCAGCAGGCTGAGGCGACTACTCATGGCGAGGTTTCGGCATTTGCCCTGGCTCGCGTTTTGGGCAGGCAGCTGCTCAAAGTTGTCCCTACGCCCACGGCGCTCTCTAAGTTCAAGGAGCAGCAGACACAGATTGTAAAGGTCGAGGGCAAGGACGGCAAAAAGGCTCCGCAGCGCACTCAGCACAACGAGATGTCCAACCGCAAGATTGCCGAGGAAATCGCAATCATCCAGGCTTGGATCGAGCAGAACCGAGGTGCCGATACGCCGGTTGCCTCGCGCCGCCAGCGTGCCTACCAGATCTTTAACGACGAGAAGGCTTTTGACGGCAAGCACGGTGAGCGCTTGATCAGGCGTATGACCGAAAAGGGCATCAGCATGCAGGCGATCAAGGTCGCCCCCAATCGCCCCGTGCACTTTACGGGCTTCTTTACGCTGGGCGCCGACAAGCCGTTCATTATGGTCGAGAACCTGGACACCTACGACGAGATCGTCAAGCTGCTGCGTGGCCGCAAGCACGCCAAGCTCTTTGGCATCAAGGTGGGCGGCGTGATTTTTGGCGGCGGATGCAAGGCGAGCGTCTCGCATGCCCTGGACGATTATCTGGCTGAGATTGGCTATCGCTTTAACTACGTCTACTACGTGGGCGATATCGACCGCGAGGGCGCGCGCATCGTCGAGCAGGCTCGCAATGCCAATGTGGTTGAGATTCGCCTGCATGCCGGCATGTACCGCGCCATGCTCGCCGAGCACAAGCGTCGCGTGAAGGCCGGCGGCGAGTGCGAGCCCGCGGCTGCCAACCAGGGCGTGCCGCAGAACTTGGCGGCGACGATCAAGGATCTGCCCATGGTCACGCGTGTGCAGTTCCGCAACGTGCTGCGCGAGGGCGGGCGCATTCCGCAGGAGATTCTGATGACCGCCGACTATCGGGATGGCGACTCGGGAAGCTTCGACCGCATGCTGAACAACTAAATTCCGCCGGCTCCGGGAGAGCGGGGACACCGGCTTAGGTTTCCTGCTCTACAGTCCTGCTCACGACGGAGGCCACATTAAGTGGCCTCCTGTTCGTGCGGAACTCGCGATAAACCTAAGCCGGTGTCCCCGCTCTCCCGGGGCCTGTGGTTACTTGGTTGTTGCATGCGGCTCGCTTTTCGGAACGGGGCTGACGGAAACGTTCCAAAATCTACCACCGTCGCTGTACAGGGTGTCTATAAAGAGCCGTGGCCAAAAAACATCAAATATGAGTACTGATACTCTTTTAGTAGCAGTAATTTTGACCACATTTAAGGTGATTTGACGTGTCGATCGAGCAGATAAGCTGCCGTATCTCCTCAAGTGTTCATTAAAGGAAGACCTTGATGCGAATAAATCTCATTAAATCTTCTTTTATTAACGAAAATAATGTAGCTACAACGGTAACAGTACTCATATTTGCCGTTTTTTGGCCACAGTCCTTCGGAGGGTCCTCGAAAATAGTCCCGAGCCGGCACTTGGGGACGTTCCTATAATGTCGGCACTTAGGAACGTCCCCAAGTGCCGACACCGCGTCTGCCTGCGGCGGCCGCGCCCCGCTGCGTCGCTCCGCATCCTTGCGGGTTCGGATCCCTCCGCTTGGCGGCGTTGGCTCGATTTGCTTGACGTGAGGGGCTCTTGGCTGGTGTGGGACGGAGGGATTCCGCGTCCGCCTGGTCGGCGGCCGCGCCCCGCTGCGTCGCTTCGCTCCTTGCGTGCTGCGCTGGAAAACGCTTCGCGTTTCCTCAGCTCCGCACCCTTGCGGGTTCGAATCCCTCCGCTTGCCCACAAGAAAGCGCCCTGGGCCGTTATGGGCTCAGGGCGCTCAATTTTAATGGCTGGGACGGAGGGATTCCGCGTCCACCTGGTCGGCGGCCGCGCCCCGCTGCGTCGCTTCGCTCCTTGCGTGCTGCGCTGGAAAACGCTTCGCGTTTCCTCAGCTCCGCACCCTTGCGGGTTCGAATCCCTCCGCTTGCCCACAAGAAAGCGCCCTGGGCCGTTATGGGCTCAGGGCGCTCAATTTTAATGGCTGGGACGGAGGGATTCCGCGTCCACCTGGTCGGCGGCCGCGCCCCGCTGCGTCGCTTCGCTCCTTGCGTGCTGCGCTGGAAAACGCTTCGCGTTTCCTCAGCTCCGCACCCT
>CDZQ01055284.1_pt1 | contig 13508 bp, 17 predicted proteins | sample 554831 | NCBI WGS metagenome assembly CDZQ01 (sample SAMEA3182112, study PRJEB8094) | gut metagenome | biome: human; feature: gut; material: Stool; isolation source: human stools | place: Canada | collected 2013-05-06
CGATTTCATTCTTTTCGCGTCTGCGGACGCGAACGCTGCGAGGCTTTTTGTTACGCTGAAGGGCGAGACCCCGTGGGGCCTCGCCCTTCAGCGCAGAATAGGAGAGAGGAGAGGGAAAAACTGCTTTCTATACACAAACCAAGGAGAAAGCTTGTGCTGAAAAACGGAATCAGCCTACGCGGTAGGGCTCCAGGACCTCGCGGTTGATGTCGAAGTTGGCGCCGGGAGCGTCGCTGGGGGATACCGTGCCGTCGGAATTGATCTGGACGGGGTATTTGTAGGCCGTATAGGCCAGGTGGTTGAAGGTGGTGGAATAGAACTCAGTGATGGCGGCGTTGTTGAGGGCGCAGTTGAGGTGGACATGGACTTGCTGGTTGCCGTGGGGGGCGATATTGATGTGCTTGGCCTCCGCATAGTGGCCCAGCTTCATGACCATGCTCACGCCGCCGCAGCCGCCGGCGTCGGGCTGGGTGAAGGCGATGCCGCCCCGGTCGATGAGGGCGATCTGATCATCCAGCAGCTGGAGGCTTTCCCCGGCGGCGATGGGGGTGCAGGTGTGCTCGGAGAGGATCTTGAAGTTGGTGAAATCCTTGGGGGCCAGGGGCTCCTCAAACCAGAAGAGGTTGTCCTCCTCGGTCTGCTTGACAAACTCCAGGGCCTCGTGGATGCGCCATGCGCAGTTGGCATCCACCAGAAGTTTCACATCGGGGCCGATGACTTGGCGGACAGCGTGGACCCGCTGGGCGTCCTGATAGGGGTTCATGCCGCCTACCTTCATCTTCACGGCCCGGGCATTCTGGTTTTGTACGTAGTCCACCATCTCGTGCTGGAGGTCCAGAACGGTTTTTCCCTCGGCGTAGTAGCCGCCGGCGATGTAGCAGTCCAGCTTGTTGCGCACGCCGCCCAACAGCTTGTACAGGGGCATATTGGCCACCTTGGCCTTCAGGTCCCACAGGGCGATGTCGATGGCGGAGATCGTGGTGACACAGTTTTTCAGCTGGTGGTTGTTGTTGTCGGTCATCTTCTGGTAGATCTTCTCGATGCACAGGGGGTCCTCGCCGATAAGCATCTTCTTGAAGGCATCCAGATACTCCACCCGCATCCCCGATCCGATGCCGGTGACGCCCTCGTCTGTGTCGATATACACCAGGGTCAGACCGTTGTACAGGTACTGGTGGCCGCCCTTGCCGCGGCCGGATGTGACCACCTGGGGCTTGGGCCACCGATAGCTTTCAGAGCGAATGTCGGTAATTTTCATAGTGACGACTCCTTTTTAATAAAATTGAAAATAGCAGAGGGGGTGCGCTTACTTGAACATGGCGAACATACCGCACAGGCCGGCGATGGTGGACCAGATCATGGCCACACCGGCAACCAGCAGCTGACGGTTAAAGGCCTTCTTGAATTCCGCCTCGGAGGGGTTGCTGGTGGCGGAGTAGTAGGCCAGGGAGTTGGCGCCTACCGTGGACATGGGGCTCATGGGGGTGGCGTTGGCGCCCATGGCAACCGCCCAGAACATGGTCTGGGGATTCAGGCCGGGGATGGTCTGGCAGAGGCTGCTCACGGAGGCGGACATGGTGGGAATGACCACGCCGTTTCCAGAGGAGAAGATGGACATGAAGGCGCAGAGGAAGTTCATAACAGCGGGAGCGACTGTTTTATTGGCGACCAGGGCGATGGGCTGCATCTTGTGCCAGCCCAAAATAAAGTACATGGCGAAGAACATGATGCTGCCGATAATGACCATGGTAAAGGCGCCGGCCCAGAGGTTCAGGGTGTAGCCCTGCTCCGCTGCGTAGGTTGCGAGGTTCAGGCCCTGCATGGAGTAGGGGGAGATGCCCCATCTCATCAGCATAAACATTGTACTGAAGCCGAGAGTCAGATGGTTTTTGAAGTCCATCTCAGCGGAGAGAGCAAATACCATGGGGGTCAGAACCATGCTGATGCCCAGATTGAACCAGCTGGCGATGCCCATCAGGAAATATAGAACGATGGGCAGCAGGCGGATCAGCTTTCCTTTGGTCAGCTTCATAACGGCATTTGCAAGGATATTCATCGTTCCGTTATTCCTGGCAACGACAATTAACACCTGCATGCCAAGCATTTGTAGAAATATTTTCGTGTTAAAAGAACCATACACTTCCTTGATTGGCAAGCCGCTCAAAGTGCCCAGCAGCATAGCCATAGCAAAGCCGACCAGACCCACATTGATGTTTTTTACATTGGAGATAACGACGACGACAACCAGGCCAATCAGGGAAATAATTGCCCAATACTCCATAGGATGCCCTTCTTTCTCTTTTTTCCTCTTTTCAGAATTGCGCGGGGACGGAAGCGGGATTCGTTCTTGCAATGATCATCTCCAATCTATATAATGGGTATATCAGAACCGCCCGTCGGCGGTGGGGGACGAATATTTACCGGGACGCCGGTGAAAGGGGAAGTGAGATTTGGAGCATTTGGATTACTTTATTGCCATTGTGGAGGAGAAGAATCTGACCAAGGCCGCCCAGCGGCTGTACATTTCCCAGCCCTCGCTGACACGGTATGTCAATCGGCTGGAGGAGGAGTATGGAGTCAAGCTGCTGGACCGGGGCCAGGCTCCCGTGGAACTGGCGGCGGCGGGCAGCCTGTTTTTGGAGGAGAAACTCCGCATTGAAAACACGGAACTCAATTTACGGAAAAAGCTGAAGCAGCTGTCAAATCCCCAGGCCAAGATCACCATCGGCATCGGATATAACCGGGGTACCAGGTGGGTTCCCCTGTCTTGAAGAAGTTTTTAAAGAGGTATCCCCATGTGAACATGGATATTGTCACCTGCGGGGAGATGCTGCTCAGTGAAAAGCTGCTGGAGGGGGCCATCGACCTGGCTCTGGGCGCCTATGAATTGAACAACCCGAACTACGAGCGGGTGATGGTGACGGTGGAGCAGCTGCGGCTGCTGGTACCCCAGTCCTTTGGCATCACGCCGGAGGGGCTGACCTGGGAGGAGAGTTTCAACAGTCCCTACCTGCTTCAGCCGGAGCAGCTGAGCGGGCTGAACTGCATCGAGGCCGACGCCTCCATCGGCTCCTATATGAGCCGTCGGGCCCTGGAGCAGCAGTACAATATCATTCACGGCAACACAATTACGGTTGGAAGTGCTGACCTGCTGCGGAAGATGATCGCCATGGGATTGGGATACGGCTATGTCAGCGTCCACGGGGAGGGCGGGGGACTTCGGTTGGAGGACGGTACAATCCCTGTGGTGGCCTGCACCCTTCCCGGCCTGCCGCTGACCCGTTACGGCCAGGCCGCGTACAGCAGGACCAGCCCCTATCTGGAGTACATTCGGGAATTTATCCGCATCTTCCAGGAAAATATTTTGCTGCAGGAAGAGAAAATTGCGGCGGCACTGCATCGGCCCATGCACTGATTGTACCGGCTTGCCTGACAAAGCGGAAATGCCAAAGCCGTCATTGTGCTATACGCCGGGGCGTATTGCCACAGATGCGGCGGGCGTTTTCTACAAAAATAATTCCCTGGATGTGTATAGTACCGACAAAAAAAGTCGGAATTTGTCGGAGCGATAGCCATGGGGCTATGCCGCCATGCGCAAGACTGTATACATGTAAAAAGCCCGTGTGGAAAGGGGCTGTCCCTTTCCACACGGGCCTTTTACGCACAAATCTCTTTTCAGGCTCAAAAAAGATTTCCGCCCCAAAAGGGCGGAAATCCTGATTGGATCAACCGTTAGGCGATGTTGACATCCACAGCCCGCAGCTTCTGGCTGTTCTTGGGATCCTGCTCCACGTTGTAGGAGACGCGCTGGCCTTCCTTCAAAGTTTTGAAACCGGTGCCCTGGATGGCGGAGAAGTGAACGAACACGTCGCCGCTGCCGTCATCATTGGAGATGAAACCAAATCCCTTTTCCTCGTTGAACCACTTCACAGTACCGTTCTGCATAACAAGTACCTCCAAATAAATGTTATTCCGAAATCGTGCAAATAAAAAGCCACAAGGTGGTAAGTCAAAATGGAATTGACTTACAAACCTTGTAGCAATCAATCGAACATTTTAGAATACATTTCTATGATACACGATGAAGCAGGAAATTGCAAGTGTTAATTTTAAGAAAAGCAAAATAATTTTTTCCTGCCGGAGTTCCGCAAAAAAAGCGGGCCGTCAAAGGGACGGCACGCTCTTTTTGGAGCGGTACAGGGCCAGTAGGACCACTGCTCCCAGGGTCAGCAGAGCGATGCAGGCCAGCTGCAGGGGGACATAGCTGCCGAGGATATCGTAGCCGAAGCCGTAAACCGATACAGACAGGCTGTAGAGGATCACGGTTAGAACGGACACATAGGAGAATACCTGGTTGTAGGTTCCCCCTTGATAAAAGCGACCGATGATAATGGCGATCAATACCACGGAGACCGAGGAGACGACGCCAAACAGCCCGCTGCCCAGCAGTACAGCCCAGTCCCAGCCGGTTGCCGACAGGGCGAAGCCGGCCGCAATAACGGCTAGGGAGGCCAAGGCGCAGGCCTTTTCTGAAAACCGGTCGCAGAGAAAGCCAATGAGAATTTTTGAGATAATCCCCCTACCATGAACATGGTGGTGAGCAGGGTGGGACTGGTCAGATCATAGGCGATGGAGACGCCGTATATGGTGACATGGTGCTGATAGGCGTTGCAGACGCGGATGATGGAGAAGAACGCCATGCACAGCCAGAAGGTCCGCTGACGAAGCAGCGCGGACAAAGGGGGGGACTGTTCATCCCCGGCGTGCCGCAGGGCTGCCGCCTGATCCCCGCCGTCCCAGCCATAGGGCTGAAGTCCCACATCCCGGGGACGGTAGCGGATGATAAACAGGGTGAAGGGCAGGGCCATCGCCATGATGATGAGAGCGGTAAAGATTCGTACCGGCTGCCAGGGATAGCGGTCCAGCAGGAGGCCCAGCAGCATGCTGAAGAGGATACCGGTCAGGCTGGCGAAGGCGGTAGAGATGCCGATGGCCGAGCCGCTTTTGCGGTCGAACCAGTTGCGCAGGATAATCGGCGGCAGAAGAGAAGTGAGAAAGGCGTTGCCCAGGCCGATGCCCACTGAGGCGGCGTACCACTGCCAGAGCTGCGTGGAGAAGGCTGTGGCCAGGATAGAGAGGCCGGAAATGACAACAGAGAGACTGAGCAGAAGGCGAATGTCGATTCTCCGCAGCAGCCAGTTAGTCAGCAGCATGGCCAAAGCGCATACACCTCCGGTAATTGTCCCGGTCAGTGAGATGCTGCCGATGGAGAATCCCAGATTCTCCGCTACCGGTACGTAAAAGAGGGAACTGCAGTTGTTGACGATTCCCAGCCCAACGCCCTGCAGCACGCAGCAGCCCGCCAGGATGAGCCATCGAAAGGACGGTGCTTTCGCTTTCACATGTAGGCCTCGATTCAAGTGTGATTCAGTTCGACCCGGGCAAGGGCGCAGCTAAGTAGCGCCACATGCGGTATTATAGCACGGCGGAGGGGGGAGGACAAGCTATTTCACAGTCTGTAGGGATGTGGAAAGCGTTTGGCCGCCTAAAGGGCAAAGCGCCGGCCCAGCGGGCCGGCGCTTTGCGGAAATGGGGGCTATTTGTGGCAGCTGCAGTACTGCCGGGTGCCCTCGTAGTCGCAGGGCGTTTCCAGGGTGTTGGGCGGGAAAAACTCATCCACCGGGAAAGAGATGCCGCGGAACAAGTCACAGGGGTCGTCGCTGCCGCAGCCGCCGGAGCACTCCTTGTCGGGCATGCAGTAGTCGAATACCGGCATAAGCAGCTGGCTATCCCGCTCCAGGCGGACGATCGAGAATTGGCCCAGGGTGACAAATGCCCGGCGACAGTCATCGCCCATGGTCAGGTCACAGCTGAAGCACTGGCATACGCAGCTGGGAATTTCACAGATGTCGCAGTCGCAGCAGCGGCTCTCGCAGCATTCCACCAGCTTGGCGTCCAGTACGATGGGATCAACCGCCTCTACCACAGCAATGGGCATATTGCTCTGTTCGATCAGCTGGCGATCCAGACTGTCCAGACGGACCCGGGAGGAGAAGATCTTTGCGTTGCCCTCGCTGCCGAAGAGAATGACCCGCTTGTCAAAGACACACAGGCCCTCTACCTCTACAGGGCGGGGGCAGGAGCAATAGGCGCTCAGCGTAACGCGGTAAAAATAGCGCATATCCACCGTGTAGAAGCCGCGGTTGAATACCACCGGCTCCACATCGATGTAGGTGTAAAGCAACTCCGCCCTGCCGCCCTTCACCGTCTGCGCCCGGTTAAGCACATCCTGCCCTGCCAGAGTGGGGTAAAACCGCAGATCCTCGATGCAGTCTTTATCTAAAGATATAGCGTTATTAAAGATTTTGAATATAGATCAACGAGAATTGAGGTGGATATCAAGGTCGAAGGCGGCGGGCTTTGTTTTTTTGGGCTTGCGGTAGTAGATGACATCGATGATGGAATGCAACAGGGCGTTGCGGCGGGGGCCATCGCTGGATTGGTACGCGTCCAGCACGGCGCGGATCTGTGAGGAACGAATGGCGGGGTCATAAGCCTGCGCTTCCTCCAGACGGCGGTGGGCGTCCTGCTGGCGCCGCTCCAGATCGGCTTGCTTCTGCTTGACGGCAGCCATCCGCTCCCGGTATGTGGCAAGATCGTACTCGCCCAGTTCCAGCAACTCATGGAGCCGCGCCTTTTGCCGGGCTGCGGCGGCGGATTCGCGGACGATGGCGTTCAGCGTATCCTCCAGAGTAGACAGGTCGGGTCGCTGGTCCGGCGGGGCCAGGGCCAGCTGCTCCAGCGTGTCGGACAGAAAGGTGATGATGCGGGATTCCACCAGGTCGTACTTCGCGGCGGCACAGCAGCCCTTTTGCTGGCAGAACAGATACGGCTCCTTTTCCCCGCGGGCGTTGCGGCAGTATATCCGCTGCATGTTCCTGCCGCAGACGGCGCATTTAACCAGGCCTGCCAGGGGGCTTTTTACCGTGCCGTCGTGATAGGCCGGGCGGTAGCGGCCCGCCATGATGCTCTGCACCTTGTCAAACAGGTCCTGTCCCACCAGGGGGGCATGCAGCCCATCCGTGACAGTCCACTTCTCAGGCGGGTTATAGATGGTGATATGCTTTGGGTTCCCTTTGACGTTCTTCTTGATGTGGCTCTTCTGATCCCACACAACCTTGCCGATATAGGTGGGATTGCGGAGGATCTTGGCCACGCTGTTGCGGTTCCATGCGTCGGACCGGTGGGGGCGGGAGCCCATGGCGGTGATCTGCTGGGCAATGGCTGTGCAGCCGTAGCCGTCGGCATACAGGGAGAACATGAGGCGGACAAACTTGGCCTCCGGCTCATAGATCTCCAGGGTGGGCCGCCGGTCAATGGTGACGCGCTTATATCCGTATGGGGCGTTGGCCACATAGCAGCCGTCCTGGATGGACCGCTGCAGGCCCCGGCGGAGCCGCTTGTTGATGATTTTATACTCGCGGCGGCTCATAAAGGTCTTGAACTCCGCCAGTTCATCGTCAATTTCATCGGACAGGTCGTAGACCTTTTCCGGTGTGACAATCCTGGTGCCGGAGTCCTTGAACGCGTCCAGAATGATCCCCTGGTCCTTCATGCGGCCCCGGGAGAGCCGGTCCAGATCCATTACCAGAACCGCGTCATAGCGGCCGGCCTCCACATCATCCAGAAGCCGCAGCATTTCCGGGCGGGCGTACAGGCTCTCCCCGCTGACAACCTCCGGGTACCAGTCCTCTATATACAGGCCGTGGCGCTGGGCGCAGGAGAGCAGATCCTCACGGTGCCGGCGCAGCACCTCCTCGGTGTCCATGCCCTCCTCCATGCGGCTCTTGCGCAGATATACCCCGGCGGACTGGCCCAGCATGTCTTTTTCTTCCATGATCATCACCTTCTTACACATATTTGGTAAAGCAAACCGTCTCGCCAAGGCGGCTGCTTTTTTATAACGACTGCAGATTCGCTTTCCCCGTCGGGGAGAAGTTGGCGGGCGGTCCGTTTATTCGGGGGGGTTGCATATGGTGTTGTTTGACAGATAGTGAAGGATCATCTTCAAATCTGTATGGAGACGCGATGTGCAGCAAATGTCCGATCATCTGATTTTTCTGCGTGTACCAATAGTCGGCGTCCAGAACGAGAATCAACTGGTTTTTAGCGCGGCTGACAGCTGTATTGATGACTGACTTTCCAACGGATATGCTTGAATTGACATAATACTTCCGGGAGGTATCAACAACACTGAGAATGATGGTATCAAACTCACGCCCCTGTGAGGCATGGACAGTCATGATCTGGCCGGATGTGTCGGCAGATTTTATCCGCTTGGACAATAAAGCGGCCTGGGACTTGTAGGGGGTGAGAATAGCAAAATCTCTGCGTTCTGCGGAGAGTTTCTGCGACAGACCAGCGATGGCGCGGCATTCGGTGCTGCTGGTCCTGGCTGGATCCTGCGGGGAGGAGCGGGCGTCAATAAACCGGATGGAAAGCTGGGCTGCTCTTGCACTGCGCAGTCCGTGGGTGTAGATATATTCAGACAGGACGGCGGCAAGGTTTGGGCCAAACCGATAGGTGACGGGCAGTGCGTAGCAGTGGAGATTGTGAAAGGCCGGCGGTTCTGCATCGACATAATCTTGATAAAGTTCCGAATAGGTCTTGGAAAGGGCGGATTCCATATGAATCGCAGACTGCGAAAACAGAAAGACCGGCCTGGCCGTATCAGACTTGAAATCGGCATCCGACATTTCGCAGACAGGGGGAAGCTGCGCGTGATCGCCCAAAAGAGTGAGAGGACAGCCAGCGCCGAATAGAATGCACCCCTTGATCAGAGAGCAGTATGCGGCTTCATCCATGAAGATATGTTCGGGAGAAAAGTCTTGGTGGATTGAGGTGGAATACATGCCGATGTATCGATCGATCGTCATTGCAAGCACCCTGACGTCCGACCAGTTGGATTCCTCATCTTCCTCCAGCCTGGACAGCGCGTTTTCATAGGTATGCAGATTCGAAGAGAGACGGTCGAGGTCTACATCTTCCGGAACTGTGGGAAGTGTTCTTCGGCAGGAGTTAATCTGTGACAGCAGCTGGGGAAGGTAAGCGGGCAAATCTGCCGGAGATACGGTATGATCGGGGAGGGGATCAAGTTCGTTGAAAGTTCGGCAGTGTTCAATGAACTGCTGGTGTAGGGCGCACAGCGTTTCTTGATAGATACGGGTGGCGTTAGAACTTTTTGTATTGCACTCCTCTATTTCCAGCTGATAGGAAGAAACTCTCTGTGCCGCATCGGCACGTTTCCGGATAGTCGCATCCGCCTCGCTGGCCCGTAGGGAATATTTTGCCGGAAGGAAAAAGCGGCAGAGGCGACCTGGAAAGGATTGCCGCCAAATGCTCTCCGCATTGATCTGACGGTCTAGGGAGACGATTTGCGCTTCCAGATTCTTGACAGATTCCTTCAAGGAGGAAACATACGAACAGGAAATGGAGGATTCCTGAAGGGTGTCAGCGGCGGCGGAAAGCGAGTCGTTTAAAGCGGAGAAGGCGGACAGGGCCGCTTCTGTGATGAGGAGTTTCTTCGCAGAACCAAGCTTGTTTTGTAGCCCCTCAATCTGTCTGCTGAGAACCGCCCTGCGGGCTTCTACGGAGCGGTGCTCACAGACTGAGGGGTAGCGGCTGGCAAATCCTTTGGAGGGAATACCAAGACGGCGGACACAATCTGGGGAAATATTTTCGGAAAAGAGGACTTCCAGAACGCCGGATAGCATTTGTTCCAGCGCATTATTCGTCGGTGCAACCAGAATGACCTTTCTGTCCTCACGCAGATAGGAGAGGACACAGTTCGCCAGAACATAACGCGTCTTGCCCGTGCCAGGGGCGCCCCACACATAGGAAAAGGAAGAAGATAGAACGCCCTGAACGGTGGAGTACTGCTCAGCCGACGGGGTGCCGCCAGCCATTTTCTCAAAAGACGGCGGGGAGACAGTGGGCGGTAGAGCGGGAAGGCCAAAAGGGCCGGGATTCATCTCATACCAACGACCGACACGTGCGACCAAAAACAGCAGGTCGGAGATGACAGCAACATTCTCACAATTTCCCATGGGAAGGATACGGAGAATATCCTTGTGGGGCTTCAGAACTAGAATACCCTCTTCACTTTGGTACTCGACTGGCTTGATCATTTCTGTGGGATATCGGTTGGCATAGATCTGAAGCTGGGCGGAATCCGTCCCAGCTGGAGATAACCGGCCCAGAAGGTGCAGATACACAGTGTTCCCCTCTCTGGTGATTCTGGAAACCTTCGTAGCAGAAATACCTTTCCCGTGGTCATTCAGATAGTTCCAGTATATATTTGCACTGCGGATCGCCAGGTTTCTAAAATCGGAATAGTCCATGGAGCAGACCTCCAGCTTGTTTGTTATGCAGACATCTATTCATCAGAGGTAGCAATTGTCAGAAACGGAGTGATATCAATGACCTTAGGCGAGGTTTTGGGATGATAAGTTTTTCGTGTGGGAATCCTCCGGCGCTAGCAAGCCGTCAATATAGCCAAGGGCTGATCCCTGTTTCATAGGGGACAAGAGCCGGAAATGCTCCACAAGATGCTGTTCATCATTGCTCTTTATTTTGAAGTCATCAGTCATGAGTTTTCCGGTGGAATCGTATATCCCCCATACATATTCTAATAGCCAATCTATACCACAGCAAAAGTGGTCGGCGAGTCTGTGGAGTACAGAGACCGGAGGGTCGATTTGCGCATTCTCATATTTAAGATAGTCAGAGACAGAGATTCCAATACATTTTGCAGTTTCGTCAGGTGTTTCTCCCAATTGTTTGCGGATTTCACGTATATGATGGCCGTCCCAACACCTGGATGCGGTGCAAACAGGACCGTCATAGTTGGAATGACCGATGAGATAATCTACACTAACGCGAAAGAAATCAGCCAATTTGATTAGAGTATTAATATCTGGTTTGCGCGTGCCTGCTTCCCAATTTCCAACTGCGGCTTGGCTGACTCCGAATTTGTCAGCAAAAGATTGTTGAGATTTGTAACCAGCATCTTCGCGTAACTGCTTTAATCTAGTTTGAAACATTATAATCACCCCTTGTAATTATTTAAGCGTATGAGGCGAACAATTGCAAGGAGTGATTAAATTCTGTATTAAATAATTTCGGTCTGTGTTGACAAACACAAAGTGAAATGATATTATAAACACAATATGAAATAATTGCTGGGGGTGATACACATGAAGTGGCTTGCGGAAGCGCGAGGAAAACGGTCACAGCAGTCGGTAGCGGATGAGGCTGGCATATCCCAGAGCGGATACGCCTCCATCGAGACCGGGGCGCGGCGGCCATCGGTGGCGACCGCTAAGCGAATCGCTGCGGTGCTGGGGTTTGACTGGACGCGCTTTTTTGAGGACGGCGAAGAGCCGAAGGGGGCGTGAGGGGGTGCGCGGCCCTGGGCGGGGAATAGGACGGGCCCGGGGGGCGTACTCTCAACTGTAGGGGGTGGTGGAGTTGGAGGTCAGGATTACACACAAAACTGAGCGGATCGGCGGTAGGGAGTATCCTGTGACCATCACCCGGCAGGTGGGGTTGCAGGAGATTGACGTGGACGGGGAACTGGTGACAGTGGGCGAGGTGGTCATATTCGACAGCCCACTGGGCCGTTCCCGCTGCTTCACCCGGGCGGCGGAGGGAGTCCGCATTGGCCCGGAGGCCGCCGCCAGGGCCAGGGACCTGGCGACCCAGGCCATGCTGGAGCAGGGGCTCTGGTAATACATATGTGATGATCTACAACAAATCCAGCGCCCCGCAAGAGGTCCGATACCTCCAGCGGTGGTGCAATAATCGCCTGATTTTCCGGGCACAGCCGGATTTCAGTAAATACGACCCAAAACGGGGCTAAAAATGCCCAGAACATCAAGGAGGAAATGACCATGGAAAACAGCAAGAACATGACCAACGAGCGGGAGGCCAAGAACCTGGAGGGCGCTATGGTCAAGTTTGGAGTGCCGGCGCAGATCGCCAAGGCTGTGGAGGAACTGAACGAACTGGCCGCAGAACTGGCCCGCCACCTGAATGGCCAGGCTAAAACCGAGAATATCCGGGAGGAAATGGCGGACGCCTTTATCATGCTGAACCAGCTGGAAATGATTTTCGGGGGCGTTTCGGACGTGGAGATCAGAAAACTGGAGCGCCTGGAGGGCATGGTGGCGGAGGGTTAAGCCGTGGAAAAAATCGAAATCGGGTATACCCTGCCGAAAGAGCGGTGGATCGAAGCGGCCAAGAACCTGGAGGACCTGGGCAACGTCCTGGCCAACAACCTGCTGGCCATGAACAGAGAGGGGCGCGGCCAGGAGGACGCGGACGCCCTTATGGCGGACGTGGTGCTGGCTTGTATCGCTCTGAACCATGTGGCGGAGTTTGCGGTGGATAAATGCCGCATTATTCCGGTGCCAGAGGTGCCGAAATGACGCCGCCGGCAAGCCCGCAATGCGCGGCCTGCGAAATGTGGAAATATGAGGCCGTCCGGTGCGTGTGCTGGAACCTGCGCTATGCACTGAATGAAATGGCAAAAGAGTTGCCGATCATTCACAGGTTTGCAGAGAAATCCATGGACTGCCCGGACGCCATGGTGGACGAAACGAGGGAATGAACATGGAGAACAACAAAGCGCCGAACATTGAGGCCCTGGAAAAGAGCCTGGGAGCCACCGCAGAAATGTCCCTGATCTTTATGCGGGCCACACTGGGGGCCGGAGCCACCACGGAGGAGGCGATCCGGGTAACCCAGGCATAAGAAAGGACTTTTTGATCATGAACGACAAACTGACAGGGGGCGGTGGGTGCCACCCGACACCCCTCAGGTGGATGGGCAGCACTATCCGCCAGAACCAGTGCCTGCGGTTTCTGGATCGGGAGAACCCCTACGGGGAGATTATGGCCGTGAAGGCCTTCGGCGGCAGCGGGCTGACGGTGACGGACGTCTACGGCATCGGGCACACCCTGGTGGCCCAACTGGACGGCACGGTATGCGTGCTGGACGAAGGATATGATTCTCCGGAGGATCAGAGCCGCCGGGAGTCCGGCGTAAATTCGCAGCGAATCGGAGAATTTTGCAGGGCGGATTCACTCCGCCCGTCAAGCAATGAAATCAAGGGGCCCCGGCTGGTCCCGGAGGACCAGAGAAGGGAGGCGGCGGTGTGAGCCCTATTGCATTGCTCTTTACAGTGATCGGCGTGGCCTGGACGGCCCGCCGGATCGTCTGCTGGGTGGACAAGCTATGAGGGGGGCGAGGGGGGCCGGCTCCGTATGCAGCAAGGACTGCTTCCACTGCCCGTATCCTGATTGTATGCTGGATACAGTCGATTACGATGATATTTTGGAGCAGAGACGCAGGGACAGGATCCTGACGCAGACGCCGGAAAAAGCTAAGATTGCCGCCCGCAATAAGGCGTACTACGAAGCCAACCGGGAGGAGATCGCCGCCCGCAA
>CDZQ01019507.1_pt1 | contig 13507 bp, 12 predicted proteins | sample 554831 | NCBI WGS metagenome assembly CDZQ01 (sample SAMEA3182112, study PRJEB8094) | gut metagenome | biome: human; feature: gut; material: Stool; isolation source: human stools | place: Canada | collected 2013-05-06
GGGGGGAGGGGGGCTTTTTTCAGCAGGCAGCAACGGGCAGCCTGGCGTAATAGGCCAGGGAATACTGATACAATTCGTCCAGCGCCGGCCCCATGACCTCCGGCGGCGCCATGATGGCCGCCATGGTGCGTCCTCCGGCGGCGTACCGGTCGACGAAATCGCGGATGATCCGGCGAACCTCCGACTCGGAAATCCCAGGCTGATCCAGCCCCCGGACGGAAAAGGCAAAGCCGATGCGGTCGCCGTAGGTCTTTTTCAGGAAGTCACTGTTGTTGATAGCCTGCGGCGCCCAGAGGTCGATGCCCATCTCGATCATAAAGGGCACATACTGCTCGTTCAGACCGCAGGAGTGCAGCTCGACAAACTTGCCCTGGCTCTTGATGAACTGGATGACCTGGCTGGTATAGGGGTAGATCATCTCGCGGTACATCTTGTTGGAGAAAAAGCCCGCACGGGCTGTGCCCCAGTCGTCGCCGTAGACCACGTAGTCGATGGGTGCGTAATATTGGAAGATTTTTTTCAGCAGGCGGATTTTAAAGTCCGCGATGGCCTGGAAAAACTCCTTGACGGTGTCCGGCTCGAGCACCATGGCCTCCAGCGCATCCTCAAAGGGAATGATCTCGTGGAGCCGCTCGAAGATACCCTCCGTGCAGTGGAACAGGTGCATCTTATCCGGGTCGTAGCGCGCGGTCTGCTCGGCGGCGTCGGCCTCCCAGTCGATGGCCTCCAGATCCGGGAACTTCAGCTCCTCCTTCCAGTTGAGAATGTCCGAAATGGTGCGCGTACCCGGCTTTACCATCATGCCGCCCACCACGTCGACATAGACCCACTCGGTGCCCCACCAGTCCTTGCCGTCGTACTCGTACTTCGGATGCTCGAGAACCACGTCCGGCCAGCAGTACTGTGATTCCATGATCCACGCGGGCATCCACATGGGGCGCTCCCCCGCGAACACGCGCCGCAGATTTTCCTTCGGCGTGATAGGGCGGCCAGTAATGGGCACGCTGATTTGCTGCACCATGCAGCCAAACGAACCGGGACGCTGTTTCGATGGAATAATTTGTGGATGATCCATGATAATATCCTTTCAGAGACGCCGCGGCAGATTACTGCGCGTCGTCGTCGGCGGGCTGGACGGTGCCGGTCATGGAGAACTTTTTGGCGTTCTCGGTGGCGTACAGTTCAGCGTCTTTGTCGGTGATGCGGTAGCAGAGGATGAAGACCACGACGGCCAGGAGAACGCAGATGCCCGGAATCAACGCCAGATTGCGCAGGAAGCCGTGGATGAAGGCCTGCGTGACCTGCATTCCGGGCTGATAGCCAAGGCCGCCCAGCAGAGTCAGGGACAGGGTGGAGCCGATCATCATGCCGATTTTCATGGGGACGGACATCATGGAGATGGCGACCGTGCGGGTGTCCTTGCCGGTTTTATAGAGGTAATATTCGCCCACGTCCATGAAGTAGAGCGCGGAATAGCTGGAGAACACATAGGTGGCCGCGCCCATGAGCAGCGAGAAGGCCAGGAAGACTATCCAATTGGTGACGAAGCAGACGAAAATCAGAATCATTGATACGCCGTACAGGCCAAGGCCTACGATAAACGCCTTGCGTTTGCCGAGCTTTGCGCCGAGCGTGCGCGGGATGATGGAGGCGAACAGCACGCCGCCGACGGTGGTGATGGAGGAGTTGAGCGCCATCTTGTTGAAGTCACCGACCACATACATATAGTAGTGGGCCAGCATTCCAGAGTACATGAACATGCCGACGTAGTACAGGCAGAAGACGGTGAAAATCGCAAGCATCATCTTGTTTTGTACCACAGATTTGACCATGTCGAGGATGGTGACCACCGGTCGGCCGCTCGCACCGCCCTTGGGGCCGTCGGGATCGACGCCGGAGGCCTCTCTGGAGAGCATGCCGCAGCCGAAGATGTACGGAATCGCGAACACGGCGGCAACCGTGAAGTAGGACCAGCCCACGCCCAGCGCCGGAGTCAGGAGGTTGATGAAGGGGATGGTGGCGGCGGAGGTAATGAGCATGGCGATGGTCGAATACTGCACGCCCTTGGCGTTCATTTTATAGCGGCCCGCCTGATCGGCCCCCGCGATGACGGGGCCGAGTGCGTAGAACGCGTTGGTGGTGAAGTTCATGAAGCAGTTGACGCACATGTAGCCCACGAGGCAGATGGAGCAACGCGCCACGACCGGCAGCGCGGAGGTGTCGAAGAACTGGCACAGTACGCCGAACACCACGATCCAGCGGCCCAGGAGCAGCCAGGAGCGGTATTTGCCGTGGGTCAGGGGATGCTTTTCGATGATGCCGCCGGCCAGCAGGCTGACGATCAGGTCGATGATGCGGCCGATGAGCAGCGTGCCGCCCACAAGTCCCGCCGCGAGGCCCAGGCAGTCGGTCATGAAGATGTTCTGGTAACTCATGGGAACCATGACCGCCAGAGACGAGAAGAACATATAGAGCCCGTATTTGTTGATGGTGGAATTACTCAGCGTGCGGTTGGGGGCAACGGCAGCTTCTTTCATTTTGATTCCTCCCAATTTATTTTTGTGGCTGCGCGGTTATTCGGCGTACAGCTTCCGGCTGAGGGAATAGATAAGGTCCTGTCCGCGCGCGGCGCGGTCGGGGTTCATATCGCCGAACCAAGTGATGTAGCGGCCGGTTTTGCCCACGCCGTTGACCATCTGGGTGATGGCGGCCTCGTAGGCGTCGTCCGGCATGTCGGGCGGAAGGAAGAACATGCTGACCTGGCCCAGCCGGTTGCCGTACTGCTCCATCAGCGCCAGCTTGTCGTTGCAGGCGTCCTGCCCCTCCCAGAAGTCGAAGCCGCTTTCGATGAAGTTCGGAATCTGGACGCCCACGTTGCCGCAGGAGTGGAGATTGACGTAGAGGCCCATCGCGTGCGCGGCCTCGTTCATGCGGCGGTAGTGCGGCAGCAGCACCTCGGCGAACGTGTCCGGCGACATGAAGGCGCTCCGCTGGGAGCCCATGTCGTCGTGGAAGGTGATGCAGTCGGCATGATAGATGTCCCGCGCAATTTTCATCAGCGCGATATGGAAGTCGGTCAACTTGTCGTAGAAGGCGTGCAGCGCGTCCTGCTCCTCGAGCAGATAGCAGAAGGTGTCGGAGAAGCTGGTAAGGTCGGCGGTGCGCTCAAAGAGGCCGTTGACGATCACGAAGGCCGTTGCTTTTTCGGGGTCTATGTAGGGCGCATAATTTTCGGCGTAGTCGGCCTGCCAGTCGATGGCGTTCGGGTCTGGCCAGTCCAACTCCGTTTCCCACGCGGTGATGTCGGAGAGGCGGCGCGTCCCCGGCTCCACCATGCCAGCGTTGGTCAGCGGCTCGTACTTCCAGCGGATGCCGAACCAGTCGGTGCCGCCCTTGATGCGCGCGGCCGCGTCCGGCATGACCAGCGGCTGGATCATGTTAAAGTCGGCCCCCATGTTGGGCAGCCATAGCGGCATCTCGCCGCGGGCCATCCGCAGGAAGTTCTCCTTCGGCGTGATGGGCGAGTGATATTTGCGCGTGGGGGAGCCAGGCATACCGTAAAGGCCGGCCGGAATGGGCGGTACGATGGTGGTTTGCAACTCTTTTTCGTCAAACGGAATGTGGGACATACGGTTTCCTCCTTTATTGTGCATAGTGCACAAATGCTTGATAAAATGTTTAATTTACACAAATGAACAACGATTATCACAAATTCAATTATATTCTTTGCACAAATGAAAGAGAATGTACGCGATGTATCAAAAACGAATTCTTACAAAGCGGCCGTTTTGTGCAAAAACGCCGAAGCGGCCGGTTCCTTCCTTGATTTTTTTTGGTTCTGTGGTATGCTGATTTTAAATACGCGCCGCGCACGCCGTTTGGAAAGGGGGAGGCCCAGCATGAAAATCAGTATGTGGATGCTGGCAAATCAACTCGCGTTTCTGGAGCCGACCATTCGGATCGGGTACGATTCTCCGCCGGTGCTGCGCAGCGCGCGGCGCGTCTGCGCGACCAACTGCGTCCATGTGTATCAGGACGGGGAGGACTGCGTCTGCGCATGGAATCAGGATACCATCCGGCTGAGCCAGATTCCGGTGCTCGAGGCGTTTGAGTTGGTGCAGAGCGTGTTCGACTCGCTGGAGGACTGGCATATCGCCGTGCAGGTGGCGGCGGAGGAACAGGACTATCAGGCCGTGGTGGACCGGTGCTACCAGGTCTTTAAAAATCCGGTGGTGCTCATGGACGGCAACTGCAAGGTGCTGGGCATCAGCCGCAGGTACGGCCCGGACGCCATCGACGAGGAGTGGCGGCACCTGAAGCTGTACGGTTGCTCCTCCGCCAAGTCCCTGCGCAACATCCGCCGCGATCAGAGCCGCAACTACATCAGCCCCAGCGTCGTCCGGTTTTCGTTTTCCGAGCAGTTTTTGAAGGGAAGCGGCATGACCATCGCCATTTTGCATGGCGAAGAACTGCTCGGCCGCATCAACGTGATGGAGGTTGACCACGCACTCAACCGGGGCGACATGCAGTTTATGGAGGTTGTGGCCGCCGCGCTGCGCGACAGCCTGACCGAGCACGGAGAGGATGCCGCGGCGGCGCAGAAGCCAAGCGTCCAGCGGCTCCTACGCGGAGAAGCTGTCCCCGAAGCGGACATGAGGGCGCTTGAGGAGGTATTCCAGTGGGACGAGCGCGAGCCGTATCAGGTTCTGCTGCTGCGGCCGAAGCATCCGGAACTGCTCGACGACGAGGACAGGCGCCAGATGCGCAACGCCGCCTGCGTTTCGGTCACACATCTGCTGCAGGACGACCAGGTCATCGTGCTTGACGGGGATGTGGTGGTGGTCTGCAACGCCGCGTCCGGCTCCTTCTCCTCCCGGCTCAACCGCCTGCAGGCGCTGACGGTGCCGAACGACATCGCCGTCGCCCACAGCCTGCCGGTCTGCGGGCTGGCCAATCTGCACGCGCTGCTATCGCAGGCCAGGGCGGCCTTCACGTGGGGCATACGCTGCCATCCGGAGCAGCCGATTTTCGACTTTTACCAATACGGCATCGACTACCTGCTGGAGAATCCCGCCGACACGGAGGAGTATCTGCTTGCCTGCCAGCCGGACGTGCTGCTGCTGGCGCGGCGCGCGGACGGCGGCGACGACGGCTCCTACGAGACGCTGCGGCAGTTCCTGCTCAACGAACGGAGCGTGCAGCAGACCGCCGAGCGCATGTATCTCCACCGGAACACCATGGTCTACCGCGTGCGCAAGCTGACGGAACTGCTGCAATACGACCTGGATGACAGCTATACCCGCGAGTACATGCGCGTCTCCTTTCACGCGCTGGAACTGTATCATAAGCGCGCGCGGGCCTGCGGCGCCCGCTGACCCCCCGCGCGAACACTTCCAACGGCCGACCGCTCAAGAAAACTGCAAAAAATTGCAGATTTCTCGACAAGACCTTTGGCTTTGACGACTAATTATGCTATAATTAAAATATTTGATTGCCCATACCGCCCGCGATTCGCTCCCGTGCGTCAATACCGATGCACGGGAGTTTGGCTTGCCACGTGCGGCTACGGCGGAACAGTATATCTTGAGGCGATACCGCAGCATGCGCGGCTGACGCAATTGCACGCTGGTGATTGTGCGGCATTGCCAGAATTTACCTCGCAGGAGAGTAAAAGGAGACGAAATCATGATAATTAACCCATAAGCTCATTTGAAGAATTGATGGCAATGATCGGTGATGCGAAGAAAGTTGCCATCATCGGCTGCGGAAGCTGCGCCACTGGCGGCGAAAAGGAAGTCGACGAACTCAAGGCCTATCTGGACGCCCATGGAAGAACCGTGGTCGCAACGGCCATGGCGGACTACTGCTGCATGAACCTGACCGCCAAGGGCAAGGACTTCGCGGCGGCAGGTGCCGAGGTGGTCGTCTGCATGTCCTGCGGCGACGGCGTGCAGGTTGTGACGGGCAACGTTCCTGTCCCGGTCTATCCCTCCAACAACACCATGTTCCTGGGCGAGGCGGTCAAGTTCGGCCTTTTCGAGGAGGCCTGCCATCTCTGCGGCAACTGCGTGCTCGGCACCACCGGCGGTATCTGTCCCATTACCCGCTGCGCCAAGTCGCTGATGAACGGCCCCTGCGGCGGTCAGAATAACGGCAAGTGCGAGGTCAACCTGGAGAACGACTGCGCATGGATTAAAATTTATCATCGGCCGGAAGCCACCGGTCAGCTTGACAAGCTGTTTCAGACCAGAGCCGACAAGGGCTATGCGGATGTTGCCTAGGTCCAGCGCCAGGGCAGCTTGAAGATCCACAGCAGCGTGACGACCTGGCGCAGGCCGTGGACGCCGTTAGCCTGGCCCAAGGGCGGGCTGCACGGAGTTTAAACGGGAGGACATGACGATGCCGGCGGTCATAATGGTCCACGCGACGCCCAGCGTCATTCTGCCGTTCACGCCGGTGGACAGCAGAATGGTCATAACGTTTGCGTAGCATAAATAGGATCTGCGCATGATCTGAGATGCGGTCCAAATGACGATTAACGCGCCGATAATGCCGATAATAATGAGACGGAGCTTCGCGTCCGACTGCTTTAAACACTCTTTCACCTTTACCATTGTTCACCCACACCTTTACAGTTTCCGCTGCGTAGCGTACGTCATTATTTTTTCCTGATTGATGTCAGCGCCGGACACTTCGCCCGTAGCGTTGTTGGATAGGCTCTTGAAACGGAAGCTTGTAAACAGAAGATACGGGACTTGGAAGAATGTATATTAGGACGCTTCCTCACCTATGAAGTAACCAAATTCCTGTTGCGCTTGCATCGTGTTTTCCTCCTCCGGGCATGAAAAAAACACAGCTCGTCGAGATGTGTTTTTTTCTGCGTGTTTAATTTTTCAGAAGCGTAACTTTTAGCGGTAACTATCTCACTTTTTTGTTGCTTTTCGTCTCGGTATTTACCGATATTTACCTTCGTCGGATGCCCTTTTCGCTATAGGAAGGCCTTCAGCTGCTGAATGTTGCTCTCCTCGGTTTTAAGCAGCTGCCGGGCAAGGTCCACCGCCTCCCGGTCCCCCCGTCCCTCGCTTTGGTGGATGCGCCGGGTCATCTGGACGGTGCCCATGGTGGAGCCGCGGATCATCATTTCCGCGATGTGGGAGGGGGAGCGGTTTCCAGCGGTTTTGGCCCGGAGCATCAGATCACTCATGGTCTCGCTGATCTGTCCCGGCTCCTGGGGCCGTTGCCCGCGGGCCCGGATGGCCGACTCAGCCCGCCCGGCGATGTCTGTATACTCCGCCAGCTGCTGTTGGAGAACTTGGCACATGTCCGGTTCTTCCACCAGTTCCAGCACCTTGGGAATTGTTCCACAGCCCATTTCCGCGTTTTTGTGGACAAATTGCAGGAGTTCTGTATCCTGTTCCATCTCCATCACCTCGCCCTTAGCATGCCCGGCCGGGAGATGAATTATCCCAGCCATTTGTTTGCATGAAGGTGAGAGACGGGCTTTTATGCAGTGTGCCCCCAAGCGGCTGTGGGGTGGCGGAGATCGTGCAGATTCTTCTGTTCAGCAGGAAAATTTGTGATAGAATCATATACAGGCCTCGAAAAAATGATAAGAGGTTTTACCTGGATTGCGGTGTGGCGGGTAAATATTTTCAGGTGGCGGCGGGCGGTGCGGTTTCTGAGTGGAGAGACCGCGCGGAAAGAAAGGTGGGAAATCATGCAGTACACAACAGCGTATATGTCCCCGCTGGGCAAAATTTTGCTGGCGGGGGATCAGGCGGGGCTGACGGGGCTCTGGTTCGCGGGACAGAAGTATTATGGGCAGGATCTGGACGCGGAGCATGAGGAGAGGGAGATCCCGGTCCTGACGCAGACAAAAAAATGGCTGGACCTGTATTTTTCCGGAAAGGTTCCCGATTTTGTTCCGCAGCTGCACTTCACTGGATCAGACTTTCAGAAAGAGGTGTGGGAGATCCTTCTGACAATTCCCTATGGAAAGACCATGACCTATGGGGAGATCGCGGCGGTGCTGGCAAAAAAGAGAGGGCTTGCGCACATGTCGGCCCAGGCGGTAGGCGGGGCGGTGGGACGCAATGAGATATCGGTGATTGTGCCCTGCCACAGGGTGGTGGGCGCCGATGGAAGCCTGACCGGCTATGCGGGCGGCCTGGATAAAAAAATATGGCTGCTGACGATGGAGGGTGCCGGCATGGACACACTATACCGCCCGAAGCGGGGGACGGCCCTGTAGATATCATGGGCGGTGCCGCGGAGACCAGCACACCCGTCCGCACCCACATCGACTGGAGCCTGGATTGCTTCCGCTGCAGGAATATTTGGGCAGCCGTCGGCCGGATGCCGGATACGGAGGAATCGGAAATCCGCTGAGGTCCGGGCGTGTTCACCGGCCTGGCATGCGTATCCCCCAATGTGCGCACCTCAAAACGCGAAATAGCCATTGACAAACGGTTCTTTCGCCGGTATAATGCTACCATTGACGCAATGACGGGAAGAAGTACGGCCTGCCGCCCCTGCCCAGAGAGCCCCTGTATCGGTGAAAGGGGGAGAGGAGCGCGGCCCGAATACATCCCCGAGCAGCGGACTGAACCCTCTCTGGCAGTAGGCTCCGCCGGGCGCGCCCGATACAGCGCAGGGAATCTTTTCTGGACTCCCCAAGGCCGCCTGCGTGAGTTGGCGGCGAACCAGAGGTGGTACCGCGTATTTTTCGCCCTCTGTCCAGTTGGACAGGGGGTGTTTTTTATGCAGCGGCAGACGGCGGAGCATCGGGGCACACTATGCGTCTTTTTGGCCGCTGTGCTGTACAGCATCGGGGGCCTGTGCATCAAGGTGATCCCGTGGAACGCGCTGAGCATCAACAGCGCCCGGAACATGGTGGCCCTGGTGGTGGTGGGCGGATACCTGCTGCTGACCCGCCATCGGCCCCGGATAAGCCGGGGGATTCTTCTGGGGGCGTTCAGTGTCTGCGGCACCAATGTGCTCTACGCACTGGCAAACAAGCTGACCACCGCCGCCAACGCCATTGTGCTGCAGTTCACCGCCCCGGTTTTTGTCATTCTGCTGGGGATGCTCTTCTGGAAAAAGCGGCCCGGGCGGCTGGATCTCGCGGCCTGTGCCCTGGTGCTGGCGGGTGTGGTGTGCTTTTTTGTGGACAGCCTGGAGATGGGCGGGACCTTGGGAAACCTGCTGGCCCTGCTCTCGGGCCTGAGTTATGCCGGCGTGTTTCTCCTCAACGACCTGCCCGGGGCGGACCCGATTTCCTCGGTGTTTTGGGGGGATGTGATCAGCGCTATAGTAGGCTTTCCATTTCTTGTACAGGAGACAGCCTTTACGCTCACGGCTCTCTTCAGCGTGGTGATTCTGGGGGCGTTTCAGGTGGGACTTGCCTATGTGCTCATGTGCATTGGCCTGCGGACCACCCCGGCGGTGACGGCCAGCCTGATTTCCGGGATTGAGCCGGTGCTGAATCCCATCCTGGTGGCGGTGTTCTATGGGGAAACTGTGGGCACATTGGCCATGGTGGGCGCGGTAATTGTGGTGGGCGGCGTGCTGTGGTACAACACGGCGCTGGCCCGGACGGCGGAGACACGCCGGGATCAGCAGCAGTAGAAAATCAAAATTATATACGACAGAAGGAGAAAAAATATGCAGTTATACGAGGAACTGGTGGCCCGGGGGCTGATTGCCCAGGTCACAAATGAGGAGGAAATCCGCAGGGTCATCAACAACGGGGAGGCCACTTTTTACATTGGCTTCGACTGTACCGCTGACAGCCTCACCGCCGGCCATTTTATGGCGCTTACGCTGATGAAGCGGCTACAGATGGCCGGGAACAAGCCCATTGCCCTCATTGGCGGCGGCACCACCATGATCGGCGACCCGTCCGGCCGGACAGACATGCGGAAGATGCTCACCAAGGAGGACATTGAGCACAATGCCGCATGCTTCAAACGGCAGATGGAGCGGTTCATTGAGTTTGGCGAGGGGAAGGCGCGGATGGTGAACAACGCCGACTGGCTGCTGAACCTGAACTATGTGGAACTGCTCCGGGAGGTGGGCGCTTGCTTCTCGGTGAACAACATGCTCCGGGCGGACTGCTACAAGCAGCGGATGGAGAAGGGGCTTTCCTTCCTGGAATTCAACTACATGATTATGCAGTCCTACGACTTTTACTACCTCTTCCAGCACTACGGCTGCAACATGGAGTTTGGCGGGGACGACCAGTGGAGCAATATGCTGGGCGGCACCGAACTGATCCGCCGGAAGCTGGGTAAGGATGCCCACGCCATGACCATCACGCTGCTCACCGATTCTCAGGGGAAGAAGATGGGCAAGACTGCCGGCAACGCCGTGTGGCTGGATGCCAATAAGACCAGCCCCTACGACTTCTACCAGTACTGGCGGAATGTGGCGGATGAGGACGTGATGAAGTGTATCCGTATGCTGACCTTCCTGCCGCTGGAGCAGATTGACGAGATGGATGGCTGGAGGGATGCGAAGATCAATCAGGCCAAGGAGGTCCTGGCCTGGGAACTGACCCGGATGGTCCACGGCGAGGAGGAGGCCAACAAGGCCCGGGAGGCTGCCAGGGCCCTTTTCGGCGGCGGCGGGGATGCTGCGGACATGCCTGCTACAGAATTGACCATCGACCACTTCGGCGACGGCCAGATCGGCATCATGAACCTGCTGGTGGCCTGCGGCCTGGCTCCCTCCAAGGGGGAGGCCCGCCGCCTGGTGCAGCAGGGCGGCGTGGCTGTCAACGATGAGAAGATCGGCGATATCGACCGGAAGTTTGGCTGCGAGATGTTCCTGGGGGACGGCGTAATTATCAAAAAGGGGAAAAAGGTGTTCCACCGGGCATATATGAACTGAGATCAGCGGGACGCAAATCCACATGGGAAAGCCGGGCATGTGCCCGGCTTTCTTTTTGTGCGCAGGCATAATAAATTTATTATGCCCATAAATGTTTTCCGTATTTTTCTTTTTTCGACAAGCCAGTATACTGAAAGTACACGTTCTGTTGTGCGATTTGTCGGAAACCGCGGAGGGAACGCCGGGGTGTTCCGGGGATGCAGGCGGTGCGTCAAATGTATTGGAGGTGTGTTGCATGAGTCAAGTAGCGATTTGTTTCGGCATTTTCCTGTTGATGATCCTGGGCTATATTTTCTATGATAAACTGAAACTGCCCATGGGGGCTACAGCTTTGGCGGCACTGCTGCTGCTGGTACTTACGGGCTGCCTGGACGCCAAGACTGCCCTGGGTGGCTTTGGAAAAGCCAATACCGTCCTGATTATCAGCATGTTTGTGGTGGCGGCGGGCTTTAACCGGACCCAGGCTGTGAAGAAAATGACCCATCTGCTCTATCGGGTAGGCGGCGGTTCCTTCCGAAAGATGCTGGCCGGCTTTATTCTGATCACCTGTCTCCTCTCCCAGTTCATCCCCAGCCCCATGGCGGTATTCGGCATTGTGTATCCCATGGTGCTGGCCATGTGCAGTGAGTTGAATATCAGCCCCTCCAAGGCCATTTTCCCGGTTGGTTTTGTCTCTGTTTCTACCTGCGCAGTGCTGCCGGTTGGCTCCGGCGCCACCACCTATGCGACCATGAACGGCTATCTGGCCAGCTTTGAGGTGGTGGAGCAGTTCCAGATTCTGGACTTCTTCAAAGCCCGCATCCCTGTGCTGGTGGCGATTCTTCTGTATGCCATTCTGGTGGCGCCGAAGTTTGCTCCGGATACACCCCCTATTCCTCTGGCCGAGGTCAGGGGAAAGGGCGGCAAGGAGAAGGAGCCGCTGAGTCCGGTCCGGGAGTGGATTGGACTGGGAACCTTTGTGCTGGTGACAGGCGGACTGATCTTCCAGAGCCTGCTGCCGGTGGAGAGTTGGCAGATTACCCTGGCTGGTGCTGTTATCATGGTGGCTTCCGGTGTGCTGACGCCCCGGGAGGCTCAGGATGCCCTGCCTCTGCGGGTAGTGTGCATGTACATCGGCGCGCTGGCCATGGGGGCGGCCCTGACGGCCACAGGCGCCGGCGACCTGATCGGCAGCTGGATATCCGCTCTGGTGGGCGGCGTGCACAACGGATATGTGATTGGCCTGATTTTCTTCCTGGCCCCCTTTATTCTTACCCAGGTCATGCAGAACCAGAGCGTCAGCAATATTTTTATTCCCATTGTCATTATTGGCTGCAAGGCTCTGGGTGTCAGCCCCCTGGGGCCGCTAGTGCTGGTCCAGGCCGCGTCTTTGACCGCCTATATGACCCCCATGGCCACGGGCACAGTCCCCATGATGATGGGCGCCGGAGGCTATGACATCAAGTCCCTCATGAAGCAGGGGTGGCTGCCGGCTATTATCATTGCCGTGGTATCGGTGGCCTGGACGATGACGATTTTCCCCGCGTTTCCCGGCTGAGTCCTGATTTTATAACCCGGAATGACAAATGAAAAGTGAGGTGTATTGATTTGGCGGAACCCTATGTACAACGGGAGGAGTCCCTTGCGGTGAAGCTGCGCTGGATTTCCGTGCAGTGCTATGAGATGGTCCTGCCCAACGGGGCGGTGGTGGTCACAGACCCCTTCTACCTGGATAAATCCTTCTATGGCGATCAGCCGGAGGCAATGGCGGGGGAGGGGAAGGTCTATGGCTCCAGCGGCTTCTCTGTGGAGGAGTTTACCGGTGCGGACTACATCATTCTCAACCATGTCCACGGCGATCACTGTAATCTGGTGGGGCAGCTGTGGGAGCGGTTCCGGGGCCGGGTGCTGGTCCACGGGGCCTGCGCGCTGGAACTGGCCAAGACCTTCCAGATTCCCTGCCAGGCCATCTATCCCCTGTATCCCGGCAACAGCTACTATTTTGAGGATTTCACATTGGATGTGTATCCCAGTGCCCACGACACCCGGGGCTTCCGGGAGGGGCGGTTTAACCGGCCGGCCGATGAGCAGAAGGCCTACCGCATGATGGGGATGCCCGATGTGCCCAATGAATTGATGCCCATGGGCAGCATGTATAATCTGAATTTCCTGCTGACGACGCAGAATAACTTCCGTATTGATTTCACAGCAGGAAAGGATTTTGACATGCATGCCCGCCATGTGGCTGAGAAGCACCCCAACCTGCTGCTGCGCCACCGTATCCGCTCTTATCCGCCGGAGGAATATGCCCGGCAGCTGGAAGCTATCGGCGCCCAGTTTATCCTGCCGCTGCACCAGAATAACGCCCGGGCCTCCGACGAGGATTTGAATTTGTATTTTCAGAAGGTGAACGCCGTACTGGCGTCCCGGGGCTCCACCGCCCGTGCCTTCAATCCGGAGCCCTATAAGTGGTTCAAGGTGTATACGGGAATCGCGGCGGAATAGCGGAAGAAGGGGCGAAGCTTTGACGGGCCCCGAAAGGCTGCCGCAATATGCGAGGGAATAAAACGAGGGGACGCACTTAATGTGCGTCCCCTCGTTTTATTGGTGCCTTAAGGCGTGGAAATAAACCCCCGGT
>CDZQ01026915.1_pt1 | contig 13505 bp, 7 predicted proteins | sample 554831 | NCBI WGS metagenome assembly CDZQ01 (sample SAMEA3182112, study PRJEB8094) | gut metagenome | biome: human; feature: gut; material: Stool; isolation source: human stools | place: Canada | collected 2013-05-06
GCTGCTGCTCACAATCTTCCCCGCGCTGGTTTTTGCCGATTCCATGGTGGAGGTCAGGGTATTCCCCATCCCGTCATGGGTCAGGGTGTCCTTCACGTAGTCATTCGTCACGGATTTCAGATTGTGATTTTCATCATAATCGTAGGTATAGGTCCCGTTTCCTCCCGTCACCAGCTCCTTCAGGTTCCCGTTTTCATATTTGCTGGTCTCTTCCTCCTTCCCCGTGGACTTCACCGACACCAGCTTTCCCTCTTTGTCGTACTTCATGGTCTGCGCTACTTCTTGGGTCAGGGACAGGTTGTCAAAATACGCCACATTCCCGTTCCGTTCATAAGCGCAGATCACACGGATGCTCTTCACCTGAGTTCCAGTCTTCTTCGGTACAATGGCCAGAGAGGCATACTGCCATTCCTTCACGTCTGAATTGAAGGGTACATAGTGATATTCCTTGCTGTTATCGCTATAGGTCAGCTCCGCACGCAGGCCAAACTGCTTATACTTGTCCCGCGCCGCCGCATCCTCTCCTTCTGCTTTCTCCTCATTGTCCGGTATGGCGTCCGCTTTTGCCCAGCCAGACAGCACATAGGTCTTTCCTGTCTGGTAAATCGGTATGTCCTGATACGCGCAGCTTTCTTTGTATGCATCTCCACGGATCTCAATGCTGCAGGCATATTCGTCTGTGGAAAACAGGCCTACGCCTTTTTTGTAATCTGCCAAGGGACCCATCGTCCAGTCCACGCCCCAGTATTGCAGATTTCCGTTCTCCACCAAATTCAAATTTGACGGCGCTCCCGCACGTTCTACCTGCACATCATCCGCATAGAAGTACGGGCCTGCTCCGTGGTTATAAATCCCCACTGTGTATGTCCCTTTGACTGGCGGGGTAAAGGTCACGCTCAACCGCACCCAGCCCCCGTCTACCTCTTTGCTGCTCTGATAATTCAGGTAGTCGCTCTTTTGGTTGATCCCATTCCCCGTCACCTGCAAGTATACGCCCTTGCCATTAAAAGATGTACACTGGGATGTATTCACATAGGCAGAAAACGTATACGCCTTCCCTGCAGTCAGCGGCTCGGTGCTCCGGCTGACAGAGATGGTGTTGCTCTTCCCCGGACGAATCCACCCCTTACAGGCATTCTGCCCCGTCCGTACCAGTTCGCTTCCTGTCATAGCTCTTGTTACGATGTTGGTATCTGTTCCATTCACACCTGTCAGCGTCCACTCTGGGCTGCTCTTTTCAAACCCGTGGTTTCGCAGCTCGTTCATAGCCGATACTCCCACCGTGGCCGTCTTCAACGTCCGGTTATTCCGACGGTCTGTGTCTCCCACTCCGCTGTATACCGCATTGCTGGCTCCCAGCAGCCTTCCAGCATTGTCGGTAGTGTAGGCATTCACCGTCCGACCGGCGTAGTCAAAGGTATAATACGTCAGTAGGTCATCGCTGGTATTATATTCTCTGTCATTTCCTCGATCCCGATATTTTGCTTGTCCCTTTACCAGGTGGTTGAGCTGGATCATGGCTCCCACTGCTGATGTCGGAAACAGGTAAGAAGTTGGCTCTGTGATTTCCTGGAGCATCCGAACTTGGCCATCTTTATACTGGAATTGTACCCCATATTGGGCCTCTGCATCATACACATACCGCATCCGGGTATCTGGCGCTGTGGAATCTTCTTTGCACATACCGTATTTCGCAATGACTGTCCCATCCCGGCTGATACTCACCAGCTTCCCGTCATTGTAACCCAGCGTGTAGGTCCGGCCCGCCGCATCCTTCACACTGGTCAGAAACTTGGCGCTGTCATAGTTCAGCGTGGCTATGACAATTTCTGAGCCACCCTGATTCTTCTGCACGATCCGGGTGATCCGGCTCCCGCTGCCACTGGGATACCCATTGTGAGCGCTGCTGCCATCGCTATACACATAGTATAGCCGAATTATGTTCTTATTGCTGTCTTCCATATAGAGCAGATGCCCGTTGACAAACACCAGGGCGTTGTTTTTGTCATCTGTCATCCGATAGTAATCCGGTATATACTCGTCGATTTTCAGACCCAGGCCGTCCTCATCATAGTAAAGGTTGTCCTCCTTCGCCGGATCTTTCGCAAAGTAGTGGGCTGTCCCGTCTCCGTCTGTATACTTGAGGTATGTCTTTTTCTTGTCCGGCTCAATGTCGCTTTGCAGCTCCACCTTCTCCACCTTCTGCATCACGTTCAGGTGTACCCCGGCTCCCAAGTGCATCCCCAGGTCCTGTTGCCCGCCTACGTCATAATTCTCCTCCCCGTACTTCATGGCGTAGCTGCTGTTGTACACCAGCTCCAGGCTGAAGGGATTCACCGTAGAGGCATACGACGCCAGTTCCTTGCACACCGTCAGCTGCCCTGTGTAATCTGACAGGTACGCGGTGCCTGCATTCCCCACCCCGTAGGTCTGATAAGTATAATAAGGCTCAATTCCATTGGTACTCCGGTAGCTCACCACAAACGATACCCGGTAGCAAGAGAACCAGGCCCGGCACTTATTATACTCGGTTGCATTGGAGGTCAGCGCCAGGCCATAGTTGCTGCTCTTATCTGCATACCACTCTTTTGCTGCCCCTGTAATATCCCACAGATGGATGGTATCAATGGTATGATAGCTGGCCTCTACGTAATCCAGCACAGGGCCGTATTTGGGCTTCGTCGCCCACCGCAGATTGCTGTCCAGGGTCTTATTTTCCGTGTTGGCGTGCATATACAAAATCGCGCTTCCATCATACTGATTGTTCGTGCCGGATCGCCAGTCATTCTGATACAGTCCCGCATAGGCCCGCACCAAAGTATGCCCCGCCGGAATATCCGGGTACTGATTCAGACGGAAAAACACTTCCATTTGTTGATAATCCGGATGGTAACCGCAGGCAAATTTGCTGTCGTCAATGGTGTAATTCATGCCTGTGGTACATACCGTTCCCTCAAAATCCGCCTCTTTGGTCTGGTCAATGAGGGTGGGGTCAATGGCCACCGGGTAGGCCCGGTCTTCTGCTTCCATCCACCCCCGGTCTGCCGTGACGGTCAGAATCCAGCTGCCGTCTTCCGCCTGGGTCAGGGTATAGGCAACCGCCTCGGAATAAGCGTCCTGGGCGTCGGTCATGTAGGGCGCTGGAATGTAATAGATTACGTTTTCTCCGTCATCTGTTAAAAGGATGGAGCCGTCCTCCTGCAAAACTGGCGTCAGTCCTTCCAGGTTCAGGCGGAAGGAGAAGGCATAGCCGCTGGCCAGAGGCTCCTTCACCAGAATGATCTCCTTAATGTGGTAGCTGTACAGCTCATACTGGAAGTCCACACCGGGGTAGACCTCCTCATACACCACCTGGGTCCGCAGGCGGGTGGGGGTGATCTGCTGGGTCAGAGTCAGTTCCTCGTCGTCAGCTTCTCCCCGGAACAGATTCTTTGCCGCAGCAAACAGTCCGGCAATGCCGGTAGGAGCCTCTTCCTTCCGATCCGGATAAGTGATTTGTGCCGTAGCAGACCGGTTATAGGCAGGCTGAATGGATTCCGGCTCTGTGGCAGGAATTGTTTCCTCTGGCTCCGTCACAGACACTTCCACCGGTTTTGTAGTGGGAGCGATTTCCTCCGCATTCTCGCCAGACACAGCCTCGGAAGGCAGTGTTGCCGCAGCTTCTGCGTCATCTCCAGTTGGTTCGGAAGCTGTTTCTCCCTCAGTCTTTTCCGGTCCGGTCATCTCCGTGCTCTCCTGGGGCACTTCTAATCCTGTCGTTGTTGTGGGAGCCATGTCCAAATCGGTAACCACTGCGTTGTCTTCTAACGGCAACTCTGCCCCTTCGCTCGAAACGATCCCGGTCCTGGCTTCCTGCTCCGTTTCGTCCGGTGCAACCCCTTCCGCTTCTGTCGCTGAAGTGGCTTCCGGCTCCGTTTCTTCTGCTTCTGACACCGGAACAGGTTCCGGTTCCTCTGTTTCTGCAGTCGTCGCCATCTCCGTTTCTGGTTCTGTGACGGCCTCGCTCCCTTCTGTGACTGGGTCCGTAGCCTCCTCTGTGGCCGGGGTTGTTTCCTCCGGCTCCGGAGCCACTAGGGACAGCTCTATCCCCTGCTCGCCGCTGGCAGCGGAGAACAGGAAGCCACTGCTCAGATTCCCCGCAAAGGTCCGGCTCTCTTCCCCGTTCACCGTCCCATACCGGGGCTCCATTTCCACGTTTCTTCCGGGAGCCCCACGCCGCGTTCCAGTGCTTTGGAGCTCCAGCGTGTTGTCAATGTCCTCCCAGATCTCCCCGTCCAGGGTGTAGTGCACCGGTACCCCGTAGTTCACTGCCATGAAGCTTCCATCTTCCATCCGGAAGTGCTTCTCTCCCTCGCCCCGGTGTTCCGTGACCTCTCCTACCACCTGGCTACTAGCCTCGCCCGGCGCCAGTTCTTCTCCCACACCCGGTTCCGCCTCATAACCCCCTCCGGTGCCTGGGTCCCCTTCTGCCTGTGCCGCCACCGGCAATGCCTGCACCGTCAGCAGCACCGCCAGAATCCATGCCAACATCCGTCTTCCTGCTTTTTTCATTCCTTTTCCTCCCCTTTTTCTTTCTATTTTTACTTTACCACCTTTACCAAATATTGTCAATGGCATTTCCCTATTTCTACAGAGGCGAGCAGCGGAGCGTTTCCACTTCATTTCGATATAAGGACTCCCCCATAGAAAGTCGCCTAAATCTCTGGCTTTCCATAGGGGAATCTACGGCAGCTTTTATGGGGAAGGTTCCTGAGAACCCTGAACCGCAACTGCACCATGTTTACGGATGTAGTGAGAGAGAATCTCCACAAAATCTGAGGCGGTAGGCGCTTCACTCAGGGGATAGCCTGCCATGTGGATCAGGCCTTCCGCGTTGTCAGACCAAACCCGTTTCACCACCAGGCGGATGCTACGCTCCACCGTAGTCCATTTGCAGCCGCAGATTTCGGCTGCTGCACAATAGATGTCCTTCGTCACATGCAGCAGACGGTCCTCGTCCTCCAGTGCCAGCTGAATGGCAACCACGGTCCGCCTTTGCGTCACCCGCTTCCTGCCCGCACCCAGCTCCCGGAGTGTATCCTGAATGATTCGCGTATGTTCCATAATTTTGTCTCCCTTCTTGTATTGATAGAGAGATTTTACGACAGAAATCGCAAATATTCAGGATTGTCGACAAAATTTGCCGTGCCTCGACGTCAAAATAACTTGGAGCCGCCTGAAAACAATCTATAAATTAACTCAATAGTAGTTGCACATAAGTGTCAAACAAGCGCCTGATCCGCACGGATGCCCAAGATAGGGCATAACTTTTCATACTATAAATTGAGTGGCAAGTGAAGCGGAAAGATACACCACATTCACTTGCCACTCTTCACATCAAAGCTGGACCACTAGACAGATGCTGCGCTCTACTGTAGACCACTTGCAGCCGCAAAATTCGCGTGTGCGTTCATTCCTTTAGTACTTACCTCCTACGGCAACAACGTCAGCGGTGTAAACTCTACGCCTCTACACATTTTATTCTCTTTCAATACCCTGTAAGCCCGCTGTGAAATAATATAGTGTGTCCGCCCTCCGCTATATCGCTCCGCTGAGCAGTCCAGGAACAGAGGAAGCGTTCTGCAAAAATCAATGTCACAATTTAGTAATTCATCCCTTATTCCATATAGTGGTTTCTTCCCGGATATGCGTAACATTTGCATGCCGCAAATCTCGCAAGTATATGGCTTCACATCTCTAATCGGTATAAACGCACCATCAGGAATTGTATTGCTCGGTAAGATCTGATGCACATTTGAAACTGGAACATTTGTCTTCCACTTTAGCACAGGGCCATATTGGAGTCCCTTCAAACCTGCGCACTCCATAATAGAGACCGCACGGTCATCACAAAACAGTCCCCCCGTAGTGATGGATCCGCTAAAAAAGTGGCTATTCCCCCATTTAAACATCCTGCGAATTTCTAGTGGATTGGCTTGAATTTTGTGATGTCCCATGTCAGTGCCAATGTGGGAACGGTCAAATACACAAGTTTCCCTGTATACGTCCTCATAATTTGCTGGATCAAGTTTGGCGGTGATGCATCGGATTTCCAGCCACTTTCCCTGACGTCTTTCCTCTTCTGTATATTGGGGAAAATACGTTGTCCTTACAACCCTATTCTCCGCTTCTCCATGGCAATCGTATTCTCGATTGCTGTTAGTGATATCTACGGGAAATTCCATTTGGATTCTGTCCATCCGCACATCACGTTCGTCAATATAGAATGTTACAAATCCCCCTGTACCGTCCCTATAACCACTAGATACAAAGTATTCTACCCCGATTCCATCTAATACCTGTATTATGCAATTACTGCACGGTGATACATAATATTGCGCCAAATAATACATTATTACACCACTCTTCCTACTTAATCCACTCACTCAAAAACTGCAGCCAACTTCCGCCTCCGCAGCCGGAATATTCAGATCGGCAAAACTGCACTACCTCAGAGTAATTTACCTTCGCATAGTTCGTCCCATACGCGAATGCCTTCCTCCAATCATTTGTGTATATCTGATGTGTTGCCCTATCAAGAATTACACACGGCATTTCATTTGGCGATGAAAATATTTTTCCTATTTGATCCACTGCAAGAAATCTCTTTTCAATGAGATGGTGAACCTGTAGTCCCATTCCCATCGCTTCTGATCGCACCTTACTTCGCAGTTCATCGTAAGTTCCAGTTTCTCCTATTAAATGTGTTAAGAATATCTCCCCATTGGACATAATTGTTAGGCACACTAGCACTGGTACTCTATTGCCTTTATTTGAAGAACTCGGTGTTGGTTTTGGATCAGGGAGTGCCCCAGTTGTTGATTTAGAATCGGGACTCGTTCGTCCACCGCTAGTAGATGATCCTCCGTCATTTACCAGCGCCGTTCTAGCAAGGGTTCCCTCTGAATCTTTGCATATTACCGGGTTATTGTTGCAATATGCAAACATGTTACAACCAGCTAGCCCTTGTCCTGTACTTGCATACCGATCCGCATTCACAAACCGACAAGTCATCGGGTCATAATACCGGCTCTGCAAATAATACAGTCCCGTATCCCCATCATATCGATATCCACGATACCGGAACGGGTTATAGGTCGCCACATGGTTCGCCGTTTGCGCAATCGCCTTCCCGCTGGCATCCTTGATCCCCTGCGGCTTCCCCCAGGGATCGTATTCGTAGGTTGCAATCAGGGACCCATAGGGCTTCTGCGTGCTCGCGTTGTAGTCGTACCGGTAGATCGCTACGATATCTCCCTGGACGTTCTTTGCAAAATAGTAATTCTCCCATTTAGTCTCCGTTGGATACTGCATTCCAAAACCCACAGGGTTGTTACTCTCGTCGTACAGATACCGCATCGTGTACCACTCTGCGCCGCTGTCATATAGTTCACGGTTCCCAGACTCCCGCCTACACCACTACCCTTGTAATTATAATCCCAACGGCTTCCAATCGAGTCAGGGTGATCTAAATCTGGATGCCAACTCTCTACCTTCTACGGTACAGACGTTAACGGTGTAAACTCCACACCTCTGCACATCCTATTCTCCTTTAGTATCTGGTATGCATGCTGCGAAATAATATAGTGTATTCGTCCTCCATTATACTTTTTTGATGAATAATCTAAGAAAAGAGGGAGTGTCCTATAAAAGTCAATATCCGATCTTAGGTAACTATCCTTAACTCCATATAAATACCTTTGTCCAGATACGCGCAGCATCTGCATACCACACATTTCGCAAGTATAGGATTCCATATCCCTGATTGGATAAAACGCACCATCTGGAATCACGTGAGTTGGTAATATCTGATGCACATTTGGAATCGGAATGCCTGTCCTCCATTTCAGCACTGGCCCATATTGAAGTCCCTTCAAGCCTGTATGTTTCATAATAGAAACCGCACGGTCATCACAAAACAGCCCTTCTGTCCCAATGGCTCCACTAAAAAATTGGCTATTACCCCATTTCAACGTCCTGCGGACTTCTATAGGGCTAGATTGCACCCTGTGATGTCCAATATATGCGCCAGTGTTGGTACGATCGAATATGCAAGTTACACTACTAATGTCTTCATTATTTGCCGGATCAATTTTGGTTGTTATTCCAAAAATTTCAACCCATTTTGCTCTGTAAAAATCCTTTTCTTCGTATTTTGGAAAATAAAGTGCATTCTCAATTCTAGCATGCGTTTCTATACCGCGCAGCTCTTCTTCATTGAATACCTTTTCACAAAATACTGTCCGAATTTCCTTATTCCGTGGATCACTTTCACTAATTTGAAATGCAACAAGGCTATTCTCTTCTGTCTTGTACCCCTGGGCTACAGTATAGCTTATATGTAACCTGTCCAAGACACTTAGCGCAAGTCTATTTGCAGGTCTTATTGAATAGTGTATAATATAATACATATAACCAACCCTTACTCATCATTCAAACCATTGGCTCAAGAGCTCCAGCCATTTTCCTCCACCACAATTAGCATATTCTGTCCTACAAAATTGCATTATAGCTCCAGAGTCAATCCCCCCTGCTTTTCCTCCATATGGAAATTCCGCTCTCCACGCATTCGTATATGTTTGGTGCTCTTCCTTTGTTAAAATTACACTCGGCATCTTTCCAGATGTTTCAAAATTATCCTTAATATCCTCTATCAACAAAAACCTTTTTTCAATAAGATGATGCACTTGGAGCCCTGTTCCAGCTGCTTCGGCACGAAGTTCATTATAAGTACCCAACTTGCCGATTAAAGATCCTATATCTACTTCTTCAGCAACAGCTCCAGCAACTCCAATTGCACAACACAATCCAAAATCTACCCCGCCGGTTGCACCGCTATAATCGGGCATTAATCCAGAATCCGAGGGTTCTGAGGTACTTCCAGTCCGGGATGAGCCTCCATCATTTACAATCACATAGGAGGGACCCATTGCGCGACTTCCCGTTGGATCAGAATAATTTTCTGGGCTATTATTGCAGTATGCGAACATATTGCACCCAAGCTGTCCCTGCCCCGTACTTGCATACCTATCCGCATTCACAAACCGGCAAGTCATCGGGTCATAATACCGGCTCTGCAAGTAATACAGTCCCGTATCCCCGTCATACCGATACCCACGATACCGGAACGGGTTATACGTGGCAACATGGTTCGCCGTTTGCGCAATTGTCTTCCCGCTGGCATCCTTGATCCCCCGCGGGTTCCCCCAGGGGTCGTATTGGTAGGTCGCTATCAGGGTCCCATAGGGCTTCTGTGTGCTGGCATCGTAGTCGTACCGGTAGATCGCTATGATATCTCCCTGCACATTCTTTGCAAAGTAATAGTTCTGCCATCCTGTTTCCGCTGGGTATTGCATTCCAAAGCCAATTGGGTTGTTGCTCTCATCATACAGATACCGCATCGTGTACCACTCTGCGCCGCTGGCGTAATGCCGTTGTTCGGCTACTGCCAGGCCATCCACAATGTAGTATTCCGTATACCCGCCGTCTGCGTTGGTTTTTCTCGTCCGCAGGCCGTTTACGTCGTACTCATAGCTGTATGTGGTTCCTCCCAGGCTGTAGCTCGCCAATTGGCGTCCATTTCGCCACGTCATCGTTCCCCCGTTGTAGTACCTCGTTGGGTTCCCGTTGGCGTCATACGTGATGCTCTGCCCGTCAAAGGCTGTCAGCAGATCTTTCCAGTTGCTATCCCCATAGGTATAGGTATGCTCTTCTTTGACGATCGTCGCCGTGCCATCCTCAATCCGCCACGACGTCAGGTTCCCTGCATTGTCGTAATAGTACTTATACCGCTTCTGTGCTGTGCCATTTGCTGCATATTCTGTGGCATACTGCATCTGTCCCAGCTTATCACAGGCGTAGGCGATATAGCTGTTATCCTTCAGATTCGTGATCCGCGTGATGTTGTTCCGCACATCATACGTATACCGGTACCCCGACTGTTTGGTACTGCTTCCCTTCAGGGTTGTGTAATAGGTTTCCGGCAAAGTTGTGGTTGTTCCTGTCTCGCTTCCTGCCAGGTAGGTGTAGTGCTCATCCAAGATGCTTCCCACTCGACGCTGTGTCAGGCGGGACAGGTCATCATAGCTGTACGTGATCCAGCTGTTGGAGAACAGCGCCATCCCTTTCAACGTGCCTTCTCCTACATTGCCGCAGTCTTCTACCACCTTACTTCCGTCCCCATTATAATAAAAGCTTTCTGTCGCGCTGTCAACTACTCCGGGGATCGAATAACTCATCCGGGTCAGTCGGTTGTTGGTATCGTACTGATACGACGCCCGCAGCTCTGCCGTACCTCCTGTCTGGCCCGTACCAATCAGTCGGCCTATGGTATCATAGTTGTAGGTATATCGGATCGGGCTGCCGCCATTTTTGTCCGTCAGCTCATATAACTGCCCGTCTCCCGTGTACCGATAGGTGTATTCGTCTCCGCTGGACGTGCTGGTCTTCGTTGACCGCCCCAAGGCGTCATACTGGAAGCTGGCGCTGGCTCCATTGGCGTAGGTCTGCTTCGTCAGAAGTCCGTTCTTTGCTCCATACTCATAGGTCATCAGAGTCCGGCTTCCCACCGCCATCTTTGTCATGTTCCCAAAGGCATCATAGGTCAGGTTATACACCTGGCTCCCACCACTGGCTGTCCGGGTGATTTTCGTCAGCATAGACCTTGTGTAGTCATAGCTCACGGTTCCCAGGCTTCCGCTGTTGATGCTGGTGCTCTTCGTCCGTCCCGCTGCGTCATAGGTATAGCTCGCCTTCACACCGCTGGGATCCGTCACGTCTGACTTCAGGCCCGTCATTTTGTTGAATGCACTGCTGTACCCATAGCTGGTGGTATTCCCCCGCTGGGTCACTTTGGACAGCAGATTTCCCCCGTTGGTATAGGTGCTGCTGCTCACAATCTTCCCTGCGCTGGTTTTTGCCGATTCCATGGTCGAGGTCAGGGTATTTCCCATGCTATCGTGGGTCAGGGTGTCTTTCACGTAGTTATTCGTCACGGATTTCAGATTGTGATCTTCATCGTAATCGTAGGTATAGGTCCCGTTTCCTCCCGTCACCAGCTCCTTCAGGTTCCCGTTTTCATATTTGCTCGTCTCTTCCTCCTTCCCCGTGGACTTCACCGACACCAGCCTTCCCTCTTTGTCGTACTTCATGGTCTGCGCCACTTCTTGGGTCAGGGACAGGTTGTCAAAATACGCCACATTCCCGTTCCGTTCATAAGCGCAGATCACACGGATGCTCTTCACTTGGGTTCCAGCACCGCAACTGCACCATGTTTACGGATGTAGTGAGAGAGAATCTCCACAAAATCTGAGGCCGTGGGCGCTTCGCTCAAGGGATAGCCTGCCATGTGGATCAGGCCTTCTGCGTTGTCTGACCAAATCCGTTTCACCACCAGGCGGATGCTGCGCTCCACCGTAGTCCATTTGCAGCCGAAGATTTCGGCTACTGCACAATAGATGTCCTTCGTCACATGCAGCAGACGGTCTTCGTCCTCCAGCGCCAGCTGAATGGCAACCACGGTCCGCCTTTGTGTCACTCGCTTCCTACCCGCACCCAGCTCCCGAAGCGTATCCTGAATGATTCGCGTATGTTCCATAATTTTGTCTCCCTTCTTGTATTGATAGGGAGATTTTACGACAGAAATCGCAAGTATTCAGGATTGTCGACAAAATTTGCCGTTCCTCGACGTCAAAATAATTTAGAGGAGGAGAACAGGGCGGCAAAGCCGGTAGGCGCCTCTTCCTTGCGGTCCAGGTAGGAGATCTGCGCCACAGCTACTCGGTTATAAAATACTAATAAATATTGCTGTTGCAAGAGATATTAATGATCCTATTGCCGCTCCAGTCAGTACGCCATTTAACAAGTCTGACCTTCTCTGATTTATAAACTCATAGTATTTATACTCATTAGATAGATCATCTTCAATATCCCACTTCATAAAAATAAGCAGAACGGTTCTGACAGTATTTAGCACTATAGCTAGGGGAATTGCTTCAAAAACAAGGAAATATAAGATATGCTCCCCACAAAATATAAACCCAATTCCCTGTGTTATGAAAATTCCCGCGAGCATACCTTGTGCTCGCATCAGCGCCTTAGAGGGTCTAATCCACTTTCCGCATCTACTGCACTTGGCGCAACGACCGTCAAATACTTTTTTGGAATGTAGGAACAAGAGAATGAAATGCATCAACTTTTTCCTGTTGCCCATAATACAATGTCTACAAACATTAGTCTCATTAACATGCCCTATCATGTAATCACCCCCCCATGTTTATTAACTTATAGTCAGAAATAGAGTAAGTTTCCCCGACAATACGCCATTCCTGATTTTTCCCAATCACATAATCAACATAGTTTGTTTTCGTTATAACTGTGAATTTTGCATACACTCCACTGATTTCAGTCTGCTTTAAGTATGTCGCCGCGGTCATTACTTGATATTGATTATAACATCCCGGCAGCAGATCATGTTCTTCTTTGACCAAAAGAGCCCCTCCAATAACTACGCCAAACCCGTTGAGTGCAAAAGTAGAGACAATCTCACCTTCTATTGTAAGTATACCTGCCACCCATGTCATTAGCTGAGAAACCGCCGCTTCCTTTATCTTTTTATCTGCAATCCTATTAATAATATTATTATTATTGTAATCATCGATTTGGCGAGCAGTTGAGGTTGCACCAATAAGGTTTTCCTTATCCGGGATGTTATTGTCCAAGTTAAACGCTGCGGCTTCTGCTGCTTTGGGATCGCTGGTTCCAATGATTCGGGTCGTAGAACCACCATCATTCACAAGCGAGTATCCAGGTCCACTCATCCTTTCTCCGGTCTGATCATCATACCGTATGGCGTTGTTATTGCAATATGCATACATATTATGCCCAAGTTGACCCTGCCCTGTACTTGCGTACTTATCCGCATTCACAAACCGGCAAGTCATCGGATCATAATACCGGCTCTGCAAGTAATACAGTCCCGTATCCCCGTCATACCGATACCCACGATACCGGAACGGGTTATACGTGGCAACATGGTTCGCCGTCTGCGCAATTGCCTTCCCGCTGGCATCCTTGATCCCCTGCGGCTTCCCCCAAGGGTCGTATTGGTAGGTCGCAATCAGAGTCCCATAGGGCTTCTGTGTGCTCGCATTGTAGTCGTACCGATAGATCGCTACGATATCTCCCTGGACGTTCTTTGCAAAATAGTAATTCTCCCATTTGGTCTCCGTTGGATACTGCATTCCAAAACCCACAGGGTTGTTACTCTCGTCATACAGATACCGCATCGTGTACCACTCTGCGCCGCTGTCGTAATGTCGTTGTTCCGCCACTGGCAGACCATCTATGATGTAATACTCTGTATACCCGCCGTCTGCGTTGGTTTTTCTCGTCCGCAGGCCGTTTACGTCGTACTCATAGCTGTATGTGGTTCCTCCCAGGCTGTAGCTCGCCAATTGGCGTCCATT
>CDZQ01042426.1_pt1 | contig 13495 bp, 7 predicted proteins | sample 554831 | NCBI WGS metagenome assembly CDZQ01 (sample SAMEA3182112, study PRJEB8094) | gut metagenome | biome: human; feature: gut; material: Stool; isolation source: human stools | place: Canada | collected 2013-05-06
GCCCTGGGATATACCGGGGCAGGCATCACGCTGGGCATGATTGACACTTCCGTACGCGGCGACCACCCGGAACTGGCTGGCAAAGTCATAATGATGGCCTTGCCGCTCGATAAGACCACGGGTCAGACATACGTGCCAAACTGGGCATATGATACGCATGGCAGCCATGTGGCGGGCATTATGGCAGCCATGCGCAATGGTGTTGGCATGCACGGTGTGGCTTTTGACGCCAACCTCGTTTCGGCGGTCACACTTGGGACAGCGTCGGGGAGCAACGAGAATCTTGTTCCGCCTGATTTGTTGAGCCTCTTTGCTGCGTATCCGGATATTCGCGTCATCAACAACAGTTGGGGCACGGATTTTTACCCCTCGCTTGACCCTGCCAAAGACATTCCCGCAGATGTTATATCTGGCCAGGATGGTGATATCAAAGCACTCCGCAAGCTCAGTGACGATTATGGCAAGGTCGTTGTGTTTGCCGCTGGCAACAACACCATGATAGCCCCCAGTGTTGAGGGCATGATGCCGCGTTATGCGCCGGATCTGACAGGCTGGATCAGCGTGGTTTCCCTTAATATAGCCGGGATCACTACAGCGCCGGGCGGAACACGCACCATTGGCCCGTCTGGGGTCAGTTATTTCAGTAATCTGGGAAGCAAAGCCTATCTTTGGACCGTTGCGGCTCCCGGCAGCGATATCAATTCGCTCAATGCCACCACCAACGGCTATATGCTGGACAGCGGCACCAGCATGGCCGCGCCCTATGTGAGCGGTACTGTGGGCCTGGTGGCGCAGGCTTTTCCCTGGATGACCGGCAAACAGCTGGCTGATGCTGTGTTGACCACTGCGGATAGTAATTATGTAGCGCCAACGCACCTTGTTCAATATACTGTTGATAAAGACGGTAATCCCAATAAGGTTATTATTACCGTTATAGGCATTCCTGCTCCGAATGATGCGGAAATCAAAACTTGGATTTATGAGGTTTATCAAAACACCACAACGGGAATAGCTTTAAAAGAACTGGTCAATCAGGGCAAGAAAGCAGTGAACGAACTGACCAAGGAAGAAGTGTTTGGTCAGGGGCTGCTGGACGCGGGCAAGGCCGTGCGCGGCATCGCCCGGCTGGATGCCAACCGCATGTCAGCTTCGGATGTGGTGACATTGTCTGAACTGGGCCCTGGCAATTATGCGCTTGAAACGTTTAACACCAAGGGCTACTTCGCAGAATTCAGCAATGACATCACCCAACGCCAGTGGAATGATGCCTACCATCATGCCAGTTTTCTGGCCGGGGCGGACGCCACGGCCCTGCGCTTGAAGAATGTGGGCTTGCGTAAAACGGGTGCTGGCCTGCTGGTTCTCAGCGGCGTCAATAGCTATTTCGGGGCGACCGTGGTTGACGGCGGGGGCCTGGCAGTGAGCAAAAGGGCAGACGGTACTGGCGGCGTGCTGCAAAACAGCGATGTGCTCGTGCGCCAGGGCGGTGTATTGCTGGGTGATGGAGTAATACAGAAGAAAGTCGTCAATTACGGCACTGTTGCTCCGGGCTATCGCGGCCTGACGCTCACAGTAAATGACTACACCCAGACCGGCCAGGGTACGCTGCAAATCGGTTTCAATTCCAATAATCAATATTCTGTGCTCAGTGCAAACTCTGCAACTCTTGCCGGATCCCTGCGGTTTTCTCCTTCTCCGGGATTTTATGCAGATAACTATTCAATAAATATGAGCAGTGTGCAGGCAACAAGCTCCACGGGCGTATTTAACAGCGTTGGGGTTAGTTCTTCTTCACCAACATTGAATTTCAGCGTCGCGTCAAGCAATGGCCTCGGGTCGGCCTTGGTGGGCCAGCAACGTGCATCAAGCGCGTACAGCCGCTATGCCGACAGTACCACCACAAGCAGTGTTGGACGCGCTCTTTACCAGATAGCTGGGCAGGCAACAGGCGATATGCAAAACCTGTTTCAGGCCCTGGACTGGAGCGATGCCTCCGGCAGCGGCATTGCTCCGGCAATGGAGCAGTTGAGCCCCAACAGCTATGATGCTGTGGCGCGGGCCGGGCTTGAAGCGCAGCGGCAGCTCAATCTGCTTATGGTGCGGCGCTTCTTGGGGGCCAGCGGCCAACAAGGCGTGAGCGGTACTGGCGTGTCCAGCGGTGATGATGTTGCTGGCTGGCAGGCATGGGCGCTGCCCTTTGGCAGCTACAGCAACATGAACGCCAATGGCGGTTCAGCGGGCTTCACGGCGTCAGGTGCAGGGCTGGCCCTTGGTGTTGACCGCCTGTGGGAGAGCGGACTGACTGCAGGATTTGATGTGGCGCTCGCAGGCCGCCGCACAGATATTCATAGTGCGGGCGAGGCAAGGGCGGAAACGCTGGCCGCATCTGTTGGCGGCCACGCGCGCTTCAAGCCACGCTGGTGGGACGGTGCCTATGTAATGGGCATGGCCCGCGTGGGCTTTGAGGATGTGCAAATGCAGCGGGCCGTCAACTTTAATGGTTTCGCGCGCAATCACAGCAGCAACTGGACGGGCCTAACCGCAGATACGCTCGCGGGCGGCGGCAAGGACTGGAACTGGGCAACCGCCTGGGGCGGCGTGGAAGCTGGCCCTCTGACATGGCTGGAATATAGCCTGAGTTCCAGACCTGGATTTACCGAGGACGGCTCCGGGGCCTCAGCACTCAGGCTCGATGCCGCCACTTACAACAATCTCTCGTCAGTCTTGGGCGCGCATGCTAATCTTGCCCGCACGCTGGATAATGGAACAACGCTCGCATGGGATACCCTGGCTGGCTGGCGGCATGACTGGCTTGACGGAACGTTCAGCAGCAGCGCCAGATTCAAGGGATACAGTCCAGGTTTTGAAAGCCGGTCAGACATGTCGGGCCGGGACGCCATGCTGGTTCATAGCAGTGTGCGGGCGAGCCATGCCAGCGGATTTTTTGCACAGGTTGAGCTTGGGGCGGAGTTATTTCGTTCTCAGAGTTCTTCCTGCTTCGGCGGTTTCAGTTTTGGTCTGGAATTTTAGCGGCTGCTTGCATGATTCATCCATGCCATTTGACTTGTCGTTCTCCTCTACCGATCTACGTTATATGTACTTTTGATTATCCGCTCCACGAACTAATCCATTGAAAAAATACTGTTCCTGTCTTAGAGAAAAAAAGGAATAAAGTCGGTTGTCACCCCGGATCAACTGGGGCGGCACTGCTTTGTTTCGCGCATAAAAATGAGAGCACAATAATGCTGCGTTTTAACCACAATTCTCCCCCGAAAAAAGAAAGTGGCTTTTACGATGGTACAGGGCTAGCTGACATATCAGATAAGCTTTCTGGAAGGTATTGAAGAAAACGCACAATGAAGATTGCCGATATCACCTTTGGAATGCCCAGAAGCAAGACCTCAGCTCAGAATCCGGCGAGAACTGCTGCCGTAGGCCAGCCAGTCACGTTGCCTTCGCGCCTCTTCGCTGCTGGCAATGCCATGCCGTGTTCATCCAGTTCGTCTGGCTTGTCTGGCAGGTGGGCCAGCTTTGAAGCCCTGTTCTGCTCCGTTACGGAAGAAAACCCGGATAGCCCCGCCATTTCTGGTGGCGGAAAAAGCCTGAACTTCAGGGAACTGAAGGATTTTTCCGCGCGCATAGCCGCCTTTGTGCAGGCGCAAAACTACGGGCCGGAAGCGGCAGTGGGGGTGCTGTGCAAGCGCGGAGCAATGTATCTTGCCGCCGCCATTGGCATCATGCGGGCTGGCGCCGTGTATGTGCCCCTGGAACGCGAACTGCCGCGCGCCAGGCAGGAATCCATGCTCAGACCCGTGCGGCTGCTGGTGACGGACAGAGCTTCACTGCCCGAGGCGGAATACCATCGCTATCGCAACCCCAGCATTGCCCATGTGCTTTGTCTGGACGCGCCAAATTTTGCGGATGCTCTGGAAAGTGGCGGCCTGAGCAGCACGGAATACTGGGAGCACCTTGCAGAGCAGGGCAGCGACCACGGCTGGCTGGACGATGTGGACGCACGCCCCCTTGATCAGGCGCAACTTTGCAGGATGGCAGACAGCCTGCTGCAAAAAACGGGTCTTGCCTCCAATCGTGCCCCCGGCAGCACCCCAGGAAATACAAAGGCCAGCGGCAAAAGCGTGCTTGATATCGGCAGCGGCTCCGGCGTGGTGGCGCAGGCTCTGGCCTCTGCCGCCAGCCGATACGCGGCGGTCGACATTGCCAGAAATGAACTGGACAGGGTGCAGGCCTTGCCCTGTGACGCTTCTATGACCATCCACCGCATGGAAGCCATAGACATCTGCTTTTTTGAAGACGAACGTTTTGACCTTGTGGTGCTCAACGGCGTTGTGGATTGCTTTCCCGGTTACAATTATTTGCGCAGGGTGCTTGACCACGCCGTAGAACGCCTCACGGCGGGCGGCAGCATTTTTGTGGGCGCTGTGCGCGATATGGACCGCAAGGACGACCTGCGGGCAGCCATCAGGGAACATGCTATTGCCACGGGCGATCAGTCGGCCTTGCTGTGTTTTGAGGGCTCGGCAGAGCTGTTTGTGCCACAGCGTTTCTTTAGTGCCTGGGCGGCAGAATGCCCGCATCCTGTTGAGGTGAAATTTTCACCTGTTGCAGCCCCCGCGCCCTCTGCCAATGGTCAGGCGGATGCCTTTCGCTATGACGTGCAGATTTGCAGTAGCGCCCACGATACCAGAATCCACGGCACAAAAGCCATGTGCGGGAGCTTTGGCCTGAGGGATATGGAAGCCTGCCCAGTTGCCCCGCTTGCAGCGGTCAGGCCGGACGCTGCCGCCTATATTGTCTACACCAGCGGCTCCACAGGACAGCCCAAGGGCATTGTGGTGGAGCACAGCCACCTCCTGCACATAATCCATGCCCTGCGGGAATTTTCAGAAGGGTGCGGCACTGTGGGGCTGGTTGCGCCGCTCTCGTTTGATGCGTCCATCCAGCAACTGGCGGTTTCGCTGTTTTGCAGCAAGCCCTTGTATGTCATGGCGGACGAGGAGCGCAAAAATCCTGCGGCATTCTGCGCCTGCGCCCGCAAAAGGGGCATTGACCTGTGCGACATGACCCCGGCCTTTTTTAATGTGCTGGTGGATTATTTGCAGGAGCGCCATCAGCCTCTGCCGCTCAAACGAGTGCTGCTGGCTGGCGAGGTGCTGCGGCCAGATGTCATTCAGAAATTTTATGCCATACCCGGCAATGAAGATGTTGTGCTGTTCAATGTGTACGGCCCCACAGAATGCACGGTAGACAGCAGCGCCTTTCGCATTGACCGCGCCAATCATGCGGATTTTACGGCCTTTCCCATTGGCAGGCCGCTTGAAGGCGTGTGTATTTTTGTGCTGGATAAACATCAGCGCCCCATGCCGGAATCGGTAACTGGTGAATTGTGGATCGCGGGCGCGGGCGTTTCGCGCGGCTATCTGAATGGCGAGAGCGCCGATGCTTTTACCGAATACGCCGGGCGGCGCTGCTATCGCACTGGCGACAATGGCTTTATTCAGAATGGCCTTGTGTACTACCGGGGGCGGGAGGATCAGCAGGTCAAGATCAGGGGCAACCGGGTAGAGATCGGCGAGGTGGAAAAGGCCGTGGGGAGCTTTCCCGGTGTGCGGCAGGTGGCCGTGGTCGCGGATTTTTATCAGGCTGGCAACGACAAAAGCCTCGCCGCCTATGTGGTGGGTGATGTGAAGCCAGCGGATTTACGCAGCTATCTTGAGCAGCAGTTGCCGCCCTTTTGCGTGCCGGACTATATTGTGCCAATGGTGGAGCTGCCCCTGTCGCCTAACCGCAAGGTGGATAAAAGGGCGCTGCCGTCTCCGCTGGGCAGGGTAAAGACTGTTGCAGGGCGTTGCCCGCAAGGGGCTGTGGAGCAGGCGCTTGCCGCCATCTGGAAGCGGCTGCTGGGCATGGATGTATGTGATGCGGAGGCCAGCTTTTTCAGCATTGGCGGGCACAGCATCATGGCCGTGCGCCTTGTTGCCATGATTGAAAAAGAGTTGCGCGTCCATATTGCCGTCAACGAGCTGATGGCCCATTCCAGCATTGCACGGCTGGCAGAGCTTGTTGAGGGCAAAACTGGCACCCGCACTAGCCCCATCATCAAGCTTTGCCATAGTGAAGATGGAAAAAATCTTTTCCTGTTTCATCCAGTGGGCGGCAGCGTATTTTGCTACAGCGATCTGGCCCGGCTGCTGGATGGGCGCTATACCCTCTATGCTGTGGAGCCTGCTGGCTTTCAGGCTGAAAAAACTGTTCTGAATACGGAGCTGCACAGTGTTCAGGATTTGGCCGCGATTTATCTGGATGAAATTTGCAAGGTAGCCACGGAGAACATCGTTTTTGGCGGCTGGAGTTTCGGCGGCCTTCTGGCCTATGAGGCGGCCTGCCTGTTTGCCGCGCGCGGGGGCGACCCTGGCCCGGTTCTGATTTTGGACACTGCGCTGGACAATACCAGGGCCAGGCAGCTTGCAGCCAAGGACGATGTGGAACTGTTAAAAAACCAGCTCCATGAAGCTCTGACCTTTGATGTGGAAAAGCTGCGGGCCATGAACAGGGCTGAAAGAATGACGTACCTGGTGGAATGCGGTGAAAAATCAGGGCTGTTGCCGCCCAGTTTCAGCCCCGTGCAGATGGAAAATCTGTTGCAAACCTACAGGCTCAACGCCATTGCCGCAGCACGTTATGACAACCCAACACCATCTGACCTGCGCATTCTGTATATCCGCGCACTGGATTTTGCCAGTAATCCTTACATTGATTTTAGCGACCAGTATCAGGGCTGGAGCCGCTTTTTGCCTGAAAAAAATATCACCCTCCGCTGGACGGCGGGCACGCATCAAAGCATGCTTTCACCCGGCCTTGCTGATGGCGTGGCAGAGCATATCTGCGATTTTTTAGGGCAGCAGGGTGAAGATGCGCCGACAGAGGAAGATGAGTGCGGAATGTCGATGGGGTGAGGTCGACATCAGCATAGCGCAGGTTGGCACACGCATAGCGGTGCTATTCTATAGATATGACTGGAAGGGAGTTTTCTACATACAAAAAAAGGGTCATCCAGATTATGGATAACCCCTTTCATATTTGGTGGGCAGTACAGGACTTGAACCTGTGGCCCCCGCCTTGTAAGGGCGGTGCTCAACCAACTGAGCTAACTGCCCGAAACAGCGTAGCACAGGCAGCTATATGCCCTGTTATTCAGCACATTGCAAGCGCAATTTTGTGCGCTACAGCAGAGCAGCCCCGGTCGATGTGCCGGGGCTGTCAGAATATCAGCCTGATACTTTGCTGCGATTACAGTTATTTCATCTGGTTAAGATACGTCGCAATGTCTTTCATCTGCGCGGGGCTCAGGCCCTGCACCGTTTGTTGCATGCGGGCAGCGGCGCCTGTGGCATTGCTCAGGTTTTTGACCCTTTCCATGCCAGCCGCCAGCGAATCTACAGGTTTGCCCTTCATTGCCGCAGGGCTGGCCGAATGACAGCCCGAGCACAGCTTGTTGTACATCTCCTGCCCTGTCCCCGCGCTCTCCTGAGCCGCAACAGCAGTTCCAGCCAGCAGCAGCCCGGCCGCCAAAAGAATTTTCAATGAGTTAGCAGAAAAGGTCATGGAACCCTCCTGTGGGTTACTCTGTTTGAAAAGCCAGCCTGACCGCACAGAGCAGCCAGACTTTTGGTCTTTTTCAGCATATGCCCCAAGACCAGCACTCCACAAGGGGTATTATGCGGCAGGATTGCGGCTGTTTCCCAACCACTTTGTCACGAAAGGCCCGCATTGCCGCGTTGGAACGCCTGTCATTGCTAATTGTAAGGCAGGCATTCCGCCTGATGTCATTAAGGGGCGCACAGGAGGTGAGGTGGAAATACCCACAAACGTAAAGCCCCAGCGGTTGCGAGTCGGCAACCGTTGGGGCTTGGGTATTGTGGTTTGCGCGTGTTGACGTGTGCGGCCTACTTGATGCCCGCCCGCATGAACGACTGCACAAATTGCCTCTGGAACAGCAGAAAGGCCACCAGCAGCGGGCCGGAGGTCATAAGCGTTGCAGCGGTGATGATTGTCCAATCCACGCCCTGTTCCGTAGCCGAGAATATCTGCAAGCCAACGGTCAGCGGGCGCGAATTGACGGAATTGGTCACAATGAGCGGCCAGAGAAAGTTGTTCCAGTGGGTGCTGATGGAAACCAGCGCATAGGCTGCGTAGGTGGGCTTGGCCAACGGCACGTACACATGCCAGAGCACTTGCAGGGTGTTGGCCCCTTCCACAGCGGCGGCTTCCTCCAGTTCTTTCGGAACGCTCTTGAAGGTCTGGCGCAGCAGAAAAATGCCAAAGGCCGAGGCCATGTAGGGCAGGCTGATGGCAAGGGTGGAATCAAGCACGCCGATCTTGGACATGGTGGAGTAGTTTTCCACCACCAGCACATCGGGCATGATCATGAGCTGCATGAGAATAAGCGCAAAGGCAATGCCCTTGCCCTTGAAGTCGTAGCGGGCAAAGGCGTAGGCCGCCAGAGTGCAGAGCACAAGCTGCATGCCTGTGGTCAGCGTGACCAGCATGATGGTGTTGACGAAATAACGGGCAAAGGGCGCGGCCTTCCAGGCATTGGCGAAATTTTCAAGCGTCAGCGGCGCAGTCAGGCTGAACCTGGTAGAAAACTCCGCCGGGTGAAAGGCAGTCCAGATGGCGTAAAAAAGCGGCAAGGCCCACAGAATGGCAAGCATCCATGCGGCGGTGGTGTCCAGCACGCGCGAAAATCCACGGCTGTCGTACATATTGCGCTGTTCGTTCATCTGTAATGCACCCTTTTTTCAATGATGCCAAACTGCACAAAGGCGGCAAAACCAAGAAAGCCCAGCAGCACCATGGTCAGCGTTGCGCCGTAGCCCGTATCCCAGAATTTGAAGCTGGTTTCATAAATATAGTAGAGCAGCAGCGAGGTGGCGTTGTTGGGGCCGCCCTGCGTGAGCACAAAGAGGTGATCCACCATGCGGAAAGCGTTGATGGTAGCATTGATGAGCACAAAAAGCGTAGTAGGCATGAGCAGGGGAATGACCACGCGGCGGTAATAATAGGCGCGCGAAGCCCCTTCAAGCATGGCCGCCTCCCCAAGGCTGGGCGGGATTTGCTGCAAGGCCGCGAGGTAAAAAATCATAAAAAATCCCGCGTCCTTCCATACTGCAACGCTGATTACGCAGAACAGGGCGGTCTGCTCGCTGCCAAGCCAGTTAATGCCCGTGGTCGCGCCCAGAAAAAAGCGCAACTGCTCAAGCAGGCCGTAATCAGGCGTGTAAAAAAACAGCCAGATGTTGGCCACGGCGATCATGGGCAGCACCGTGGGCACAAAGTAGCACAGCCGCAAAAATGCCTGCCCCTTCAGCCGCGCATTGACCAGAAAGGCCATGAGCATGGCCAGCGACATGGAGCAGGGGATGGTGCAGCAGGCAAAGATGATGTTGTTGCGTAGCGATTTGAGAAAGACCTCGTCGTCCAGCAGATAGCGGTACTGCTCAAGCCCTACGAACTGGGCAGGCGCTCCCCCCCGGCCATCCATAAAAAAGCTGTGGATAAACGTGCTCACCGCAGGATAGTGCGTAAACGTCACCACCAGGGCAAAGCCGGGGAGCAAAAGCAGCCATGCGTTGATTTGCCGCATGGTTTCCGGTTTGAACATAGGGCGGCTCTCTTGCGTCTGATTGAATCGAAAAAGCTGCCAGAGGGGCAGCCCCCCCCTGGCAGCACAATGCTTGTTTACTTCTGGTAGCGGCGCAGAATGCGGTCAGCTTCGCGCTGGGCATCCTTGAGGGCGGCGTCAGGCTTTTTGGAGCCGTTAACAGCGGCCTGAATGGCATCGTCCAGAGCCTTGGTCACGCGCTGGTTCTCGTGGGTGGAAAGCTCGGGCACGGCGTGGGCCAGCTGATCGCGGGCCACGGCGGCATAGGGAAAGCCCTTCACGTAGGTTTCCATGCGTTCGGTCTTCCAGGCATCGGGGCGCACAGCCACATAGCCGGTATCAATGCCCCACTGGGCGGCGCGCTCGGCAGTGGTCATCCACTGGACAAACCTGACAGCAGCCTTGCGTTCTTCAGGCGTTGAATTTTTGAAAATGTAGAAGTTGCCGCCGCCGGTGGGCGAGCCAAGGCGGGCATTGGCGGGCAGCATGCCCACGCCGAAGGGGAACTTGGCGTTGGTGCGCACGTTGGTGAGGTTGCCGGTGGTGGTCCACATGATGGCGGTTTTGCGCTCAAAGAAATCGCGGGGCGTGGTGGACCAGTCAATGGTGCCCTTGGGCGACACTTCGTACTTGTAGGCCAGATCGGTGAGGAACTGGAGGGCTTCGATATTTTTAGGATTGTCAAAGAAGACCTTGTTGCCCGCATCGTTCATCAGCTCAACGCCGTTGGTGATGGCAAGGGCCTGAAGCATCCAGTAGGCATAGCCGGTGCTGGGAATGGCAACGCCCCACTGGCTGACCTTGCCGGATTCGTCCTTCTTGGTGAGTTTTTTGCCCATTTCTACCAGTTCCTGCCAGGTGGCGGGGCCTTTTTCAGGGTCGAGGCCTGCTTCCTTGAACATTTCCTTGTTCCAGTACATCACGATGGTAGAGCGCTGGAAGGGAATACCCCAGGTTTTGCCTTCGGTCTGACTGTTGCGCATGAAGCCGGGAAAGTAATCCTTGGTAAAGGCCATGTTGTCCTTGCCGACAATTTCATCGTAGGAAACGATGGCGTTTTCATCAATGAGAGTGAACATATCGGTAGAGAGCAGCACAGCCACATGCGGCGGCTCGCCCCCGCGCTGGGCGGTAAGGGCCTTGGTGATCGTATCGCGATAATTGCCCGAATACACAGGCGTAATCTTGATGTCGGGGTTTTCTTTCATGAATTCCTGGGTCATGCCCTCCACGATTTTGGTGATGGGCCCGCCCACGGACACGGGAAAGTAAAATGTAAGGTTGGTCTGAGCCGCCAGCGCGCTGCCAGCGCACAGGCAGATACAGAAGATTGCCAAAAACAACGAGCGAATACGTTTCATGGATTTCTCCTCAAAGGGTTTGGGGGCTGTATCCGTACTATCGCCTGAATGTTACCGATAAGGGGCAAATGTGTATCAAAATTAAATGATTATGACAGTAGCGCGACAAAAGACAGCCAAATCGGCACGCCATGACGCGTGAAGGTGCAATCGGCTATGCCGCGCCCATGCGCTTGCCAGATTCCGCCTCAAAAAAGTGCAGGGCATCGGCGGCAAAGTTCAGGCGCAGCTTGTGGCCGGGTTTGAAGCCGGGGTTGCCCGCCATTTGCACAGCCACCTGCTGCTGGCCCAGGCTGCAAGCCAGCACGGAATCCGCACCAAGATATTCCATGCTCAGCACTTCGGCCTCCCACGGGCCGTCAGGCGTTACCTGAATATTCTCGGGGCGGATGCCCAGCGTGCATTCGGCGGCAACAGCGCCCGGCACCGGGCAGCATTCATTGCCCTTGATGACCGCCTGCCCCTTGCACATGGCAACATTCAGAAGGTTCATGGGCGGCGTGCCGATAAAGCTGGCCGCAAAGGTGGTGGCGGGCTGGGAATACATGGCGACAGGGGCGTCGTTCTGCACGATATGCCCGTGCTGCATCAGAATGATGGTGTCGGCCATGCTCATGGCTTCTGTCTGGTCGTGGGTAACGTAGACCATTGTCATACCCAGGCGCTGTTGCAGGTCGCGGATTTCGCGCCGCATTTCGAGCCGGAGCTTGGCATCAAGGTTGGAGAGCGGCTCGTCCATGAGGCACACTGCCGCTTCGGCCACAAGCGCACGGCCAAGAGCCACGCGCTGCTGCTGCCCACCTGAAAGGGCGGAGGGCTTTCTTTCCAGCAGGCCGGAAAGGCCAAGCACGTCAACGGCGTTGTCCAGCCGCCTCATCTGGTCGGCCTCCGGCACTTTGCGCACCTTGAGGCCAAAGAGGATATTTTCCCGTACTGTGAGGTGAGGAAAAAGCGCGTAGGACTGGAACACCATGGCCAGATGGCGATCCGCCGGGGGCAGGTCGGTAACGTCGCGGTCGCCAATGTAGATGCGTCCGCCGGAAACGCTCTCAAGCCCGGCAATGAGCCGTAGCGTGGTGGATTTGCCGCAGCCGGAAGGCCCGAGCAGCACAAGCAGCGAACCTTCGTTGATTTCAAAGGATACATTTTGCACAGCGTGGGTTGCACCCCACTTTTTACATACGTTTTCAAGACGTATTGCGGACAAGTTCAGCTCCTTTCGTGGATGGCGCGCTTGTGGGCGGGGCGGTCAGACTCCAGAGGCGTAACACAAGGCCGTGCTGCCTTCATGGAGAAAATTTGATTTTAATTACCACTAATTGCGCCTTGTGGCAAGAACGATAGCTTTCGTGTTCGTTACATTACAGGCAGCAGTGTTACAGTTTTGTGACAAAGGTTTACTTGACCGCAACATGCTGCCGTGATTAAAAATAGTGGAAAATGTCGAGGGGAGGTGCTGGCATGTTTGTAGCACACATATCTGATCCGCATGTGGGAGCCGGGCGCAGCCTGGCATTCAACGTGTCTGACGGTGCGCTGCTGCTGGAAAAAACCGTGGCCCACATTGCGGCCATGCCGCAACTGCCCGATTGCCTTGTGCTGAGCGGGGATATTTCGGTGAACGGTCAGTCCGGCGGCTATGCCACTGCGGCAGAGGCTCTGTCGGCGCTGCCTATGCCCGTGTATGTGTTACCCGGCAACCATGATAAACGCGAAAACCTTGTAGCCGTGCTTGGGCAGTATTGCCCTGCGGATGCGGCGGTTGCCCCCTACCTGTGCTATACTGTTGAAGATTTTCCCTTGCGGCTCGTGTTTTTTGATGGCACCCATCCAGGCTCGCATTCCGGCCATTTTGACGCTCCCGTCGCGACGTGGCTGGAAAAGACGCTGGCAGCCCAGCCCGGCAGGCCCACGCTGGTCTTTACCCATCATCCACCCTTTATCACAGCCCTTGGCGTGATGGACGAGCCATATGAAAATGCCGAGGGCCTTGGCAGCCTGCTGGAGAAATTCCCCAATGTGCGCCTCTGCTGCGGGCATCTGCACAGACATGTGTTCACCATGTGGCACGGAGTGGCGGCCGTGACGGCTCCCCCGGTGTGCATGCACATAGTGCCGGATTTCTGCGCCACTGGCGGGGATGCCTTTACCGATGAGGCCCCGGCATTTTTGCTCCACCACTTTGTTGATGGCCGGGTGAACACCCACTACTGCCGTGTGCCGGGCGAGTTTGCCGAGCGCGGGCCGTTCAGCTTCTCCCACCCGCCGAAGCTGGGGTAGGCTTTAGTGTTCGTTACTCTCATATTCTATGTTGATTTCTGTTATTTTTTTGAAATTAACTATTAGGATATTTTTTATACTCTCTTTTCATAATGGATTTTGGCGCAAAAGCTTCACAAAATGTGCGACAGGTAAATTTGAAAATATATGCTACTGTGGAGGCAGCAAGAAC
>CDZQ01010207.1_pt1 | contig 13488 bp, 13 predicted proteins | sample 554831 | NCBI WGS metagenome assembly CDZQ01 (sample SAMEA3182112, study PRJEB8094) | gut metagenome | biome: human; feature: gut; material: Stool; isolation source: human stools | place: Canada | collected 2013-05-06
CGCTGTCCAAGATGTATTGTAATCCTACACTTCGGGACGTTTTGAACATTATTTTGCCGGTTTCCGCGCTGCAATCAGGTAGCGATGCTCCATGCTTTCCACATAGCCGCGCTCCGCCAGCTCGCATTCGAGCGCAAACAGCTCCTGCGTACAGCGGTCCACGGAAAAGCCCGGAAACTCCCATTCGATCATGTGCGCATAATACACGAGCGCGCCGGTATCATAAAAACGAAGTTTGGGGAAGTATTCCTTTGCATCCAGCACCTCGAAGCCAGCCTGCGCAAAAGCCTCGCAATCCGCGGACAGATGGTGCTCCGGGCAAGGGGGGCGATAATCCCGAAGAAGCCTGCGCGCAAGCAGCGCATTGTTCCGCCCGCCCACCTGCTCGGTCAGGAACACGCCGCCGGGCCTCAGCACGCGAAGCAGCTCGTCGGCGCGGTATGCGCCATGGCGGCAAAACGCAACATCAAACGCATTGTCTGCAAACGGCAGCGGTTCCTCTGCGGCGTCGCATTCCTCCACATGAATGCCGAGCGGTGCAAGCTCGTTGCGGTAGCTTTCCACATTCGGCCCCCAGGTTTCCGTGGCGGCCGTGTTTTCATAAGGGTGGCGCAGCGAAAGCAGAAACGCGCCGCCCGTGTCCACCTCAAGCAGTTGGTCCGCATAATGGAGCCGCCGCTGCACCTCTGCATAAAAATCCCAGGGCAGCGGTTCCTGCTCCCAACGGCCGTCCAAGTGGGCAAAATCCCAGCCGCTGAACGGGAACGTTTCTTCAAAACGCCAAAAATTATAGAGTTCGTCGCGGGTCATATTCTTCCTCCAATATCGCGTTCACGCTCCGCAACAACATCGGTTCCAACGGGGCGGCTCAGCCCAGCTTTGCAAGGCCGAGCGCAATGCGGCGGAGTGCCTCGCTGCGCCCGAGCAGCACGGCGATCTCAATCGCCCCGCCGGGTGTGACCTGCTTTCCGGCCAAAGCGATGCGCACCGGCCAGAGCAGCGTGCCGTTTTTCATCCCCTGCTCTGCCGCCATGCCCAGCAGAAGGCCGTGGATGGATTCCTCCGTCCAATCCGGCAGGGCCGAAAGCGCGGGGATCACAAGCGAAAGCACCGCCTTTGCCACCTCCGGGTTGGTCTTGGACTTCTTGTTGGTGAAAAGCTCCGGGCTATAGGTTTCGTCAAGCTGCGCAAGAAAATCCACCATATCGGGGATTTGGGTGAATACCTCCGTGCGCGGCTGCAAAATGCGCGAGAGCACGGCATGATCCATCCCTGCCACGCCGGCCTTTTCATAATAAGGCAGCGCGTGTGTGGTAAACTCCGCGGGGCTGAGGCGGCGGATATATTCCGCATTCATCCATGTGAGCTTGTTCACGTCGAAAATCGCGGGGGATTTGCTCATCCCCTCCACGCTGAAGGCCCGGATGAGCTCCTCCATCGTGAAAAACTCCCGCTCGTCGCCGGGATTCCAGCCGAGCAGCGCCACATAGTTGACGATTGCTTCCTTCAGGTAGCCCTTTGCGAGGAAGTCCTCATAATACGCATCGCCGTCGCGCTTGGAAAGCTTGTGCTGCGCATCGCGCATGATGGGCGTCATGTGGATGTACACGGGTTTTTCCCAGCCGAAGGCATCATAAAGCAAATTATACTTCGGCGTGGAGGCAAGATATTCGTTGCCGCGCATCACATGGGTGATGCCCATGGTGTGATCGTCGATCACGTTGGCGAAATTGTAGGTCGGCATGCCGTCCGCCTTGATGAGGATCATGTCGTCCAATTCCGCGCAGTCCACGGCGATGTGGCCGTAAATGATGTCGTCAAACGATGCTTCGCCGGATTCCGGCACATTCTGGCGGATGACATATGGTTCGCCTGCAGCAATACGCCGCGCGATCTCTTCCTTGGGCATGTGGAGGCAGTGCTTGTCGTACTTAAAGGTTTCGCCGCGCGCAGCGGCAGCCTCCCGGCGTGCATCCAGTTCCTCTTTGGTGCAGAAGCAATAGTATGCCTTGCCCTCGCGCACGAGCTGTTCCGCGTAAGGCAGGTACATATCCTTGCGTTCGCTCTGAATATACGGGCCGTAACCGCCACCCACGTCCGGGCCTTCGTCCCAATCCATGCCGATGTCGCGGAGCGTGCGGTAAATGACGTCCGTCGCGCCTTCCACATAGCGCGCCTGATCGGTATCCTCAATGCGGAGGATGAATTTGCCGCCGTTGTGGCGCGCGAACAGGAACGTGTACAGCGCGCTCCTGAGGTTGCCAAGGTGCATATAGCCCGTCGGGGACGGGGCAAACCGGGTTCTGACTTCCATTTGGAATACGTTCTCCTTTCGGTGATGGATGAAAACCGAAGCGGGTACGGAGCCTTTTGGCTTACCGCTTCCTCAAAGCCGGGGATTGCTAAGCGCAGCGATCCTTGCCAACCAACTGTCAGGGATGAATTGTCAATTCACCTTAAAGCTGTCCTTCAGGCCCACGGCGCGGTTGAACACAGGCGCTTCCTTTTTATGATCCAGATCGGCGCAGAAATACCCCACGCGCATGAACTGGAAGCGGTCGCCCGGGGCCGCTTCGGCAAGCGCGGGCTCCACAAAGCCGCGCTGCACGCAAAGCGAAGCCGGGTTCAGCCGTTCAATGAAATCGCGCGCATCGTCCTCGCCCGCATCTTCCATCAGGGGTTCATACAGGCGGAACTCGGCGGGAACCGCGTCCGGAGCGCAAAGCCAGTGCAGCGTCCCCTTCACCTTGCGTTCGCATTCGCCGCTCTTCGTGGCGGGGTCGTAAGTGCAGTATACTGTTGTTACGCGGCCCGTTTCATCGGTTTCCCAGCGTTCGCACTTCACGATGTACGCGCCCTTCAGGCGCACCTCGCCCTCGGGCTTCAGGCGGAAGTATTTTTTCGGCGGGTCATAGGAGAAATCCTCCCGCTCAATGTAAAGCTCCCGGCCGAAGCGGACGGTGCGCGTTCCGGCCTCCGGGCTGCCGGGCAGGTTTTCGATTTCGACCTCCTCGAACCTGTCCTCAGGCCAGTTTTCGATGACGACCTTGATCGGGTCGAGCACGGCCATCATGCGGTAAGCATGGGCGTTGAGGTCTTCCCTGAGGCAATGCTCAAGCATCGCGGTATCCACCACGGAATCCGCCTTCGCCACGCCCGCGCGAACCAGAAAATCCTTGATGGCTTCCGCCGTGTAGCCGCGCCTGCGAAGGCCGCAGAGCGTCGGCATGCGCGGATCGTCCCAGCCGGAAACGTAGCCTTCTTCCACCAGGCGGCGCAGGTAACGCTTGCTCATGATGGTGTTGGTCAGGTTCAGCCGGGCGAACTCGATTTGCCGCGGCTTGTGTTCAAACTCGCACTGTTCAACCACCCAGTCGTACAGCGGGCGGTGCGCCTCATACTCCAGCGAACAGAGCGAATGCGTGATCCCTTCAATCGCGTCCTGAATCGGGTGCGCGAAATCGTACATGGGATAAATGCACCACTTGTCCCCCGTCTGATGATGTGGGATGTGCAGGATGCGGTAAAGCGCGGGGTCGCGCAGGTTGATGTTCGGGGAGGCCATGTCGATCCTGGCGCGGAGCGTGCGGCTGCCGTCCGGGAACTCGCCGTTCTTCATGCGGGTGAACAGGTCGAGGTTTTCGTCCACGCTGCGTTCCCGCCAGGGGGAGTTTTTGCCGGGTTCGGTCAATGTGCCGCGGTATTCGCGCATCTCGTCCTTGGTGAGGTCGTCCACGTACGCAACGCCCTTTTTGATGAGCTTTACGGCAAGCTCATAACAGGTGTCAAAATATTCCGAGCCGAAGCGCAGCTGATCCCAATCGAACCCCAGCCAATGGATGTCGTACTTGATTGCGTCAACGTATTCCACATCCTCCTTGGTGGGGTTGGTGTCGTCAAAGCGCAGATTGCATTTGCCGCCGAACTTTTCGGCCATTGAAAAGTCAACGAACAGCGCCTTCGCGTGGCCGATGTGCAGGTACCCGTTCGGTTCGGGCGGGAAGCGCGTTTGGATGTGCGACAACCCCTTTTGTTCGATATCCTGCTCGATGAATTCCTCGATAAAATTTTTCGGCGCCGCTTTGAGCTCTTCCATTCGTTTCACGCCCTTTCATAAAAAATAACAGTCATATTTTGCACGGGTTCCGTACAATACAGACTATTATCTAAAATATTATGGAAGATGTCAACGCAAAAAGCGTGATTGTGCGTTTTACGCCGCATCTACATAACGAATTTCGTTGCCGCAGTATGCGAGAAAGCGGAACAATCCTTCCCGGGAAAGGGCAACGGAGGCGTTTGCCGCGCAGGGGTGCGCGCAGACGGTCTCCATGCTTAAAATATCGCGATCAACAGCCACGGTGATGCCGCGCGCACTTTCCCGCGCAAGCGCAAGGGGCGTGACGGAGCCGGGCAGGAGTCCAAGCTTGTCCATGAGCTCCTCCGGCGTGCAGAAGGAAAGGCGGGATGTGCCGAGCTGGCGGGAAATCTCTCCCGTGCGGAACGTTTTTTCCGGGGAAAGCAGGAGCAGCACGAACACGCTGCGCTTGCGGTCGGCAAGGAACAGGTTTTTGAAATGCTGCGCGCCCGCATCCAAGCCGATGCCCTCGCAATCCGCCATGGTGCGTGCAAGGTCGTGGTTGTAATAGCGGTATTCGATTTCAAGCGTGTCGAGGAGCGCGAGCGTTTTCCGCGCGGCGGGCTGAACGAACATAGGCATACTCCTTTCAATTCCTTCTGTGGGCAACGTGAACCGCTCTCTGCGAGCATCGTGTTCAACGGAGACAAGGCAACCCTCGGTCGCCTGCGGCGAATTACGCTGCGCTCATGGGGTAAGGACAATCCTCAGTCGCCTGCGGCGACAGCTCCTTTTAAAAGGGGGTGGCAGCACCGAAGGTGCTGACGGGGGATTGCCGCAAACCGCGACCTTTGCGCACTGCGAGCTGCGGCGTGAGCCGCTGACAGGGGATTGCGTTGCAGCCGCCCCCAATTAACGATCAACCATTCCCCATTCACTATTCCCATTACTTATGATACGGTTCCCCGTTCATGATCTTGAAGGCGCGGTAGACCTGCTCCAGCAGCATGATGCGGAAAATCTGGTGCGAAAATGTCGGCCTTCCAAAGGAAAGGCGGAAATCCGCCCGCGCGAGCACCTCCGCAGAATGGCCGAGCGAGCCGCCGATGGCAAACGCAATGCGGCTTTTGCCCGCGCCCATCCAGCTTTGCATGTGCGCGGCAAGCTGTTCGCTTGAAAGCTCCGCGCCGCGTTGGTCGAGCGCAACGAGGAATTCCCCCTCGCCGATGCGCGCAAGCATCCGCCTGCCTTCGGCTGATTTTACCTGCTCCCGCTGCGCTGGGGAAAGCTGCTCCGGCGCGCGCTCGTCCGCAAGCTCCACGATCTCAACCGCCGCATAGCGCGAAAGCCGCTTCACGAATTCCGTCACGGCGTCCGCATAAAAGCGTTCCTTCAGCTTCCCGATGCACAGAATGCGGATGGTCATAAGCAATTCCCCTCAATCAATTTGATATCGTTCCCCAACCCGGTCACGGTGCGCCACGGAAAGCGCGAACGCTTGGTCCGGAATATCGCTTGCGCGGAGCACGCCGCGCACGGTTTCAAGCGCAAGGGATTCAAAATTGTTTTCCCGGCTCAGGTGGCCGAGCACCGCGCGGCGCACGCCGCGGCCATACAGCGCGGTGAGCGCCGCGCCGCATGCATCGTTGGAAAGGTGCCCGAAATCGCCCAAAATGCGCTTTTTAAGCGGATAAGGGTACCGCCCGGCTTTGAGCATATCTACATCGTGGTTGGATTCGATCAGGATGAGGCTGCTTCCCGCCACCACATCCAGCATGCGCTCGTTGACCCGACCCGCATCCGTCAGGATGGAAAGCTTGCTTCCGCCGCAACGGAATACGAAGCCTACGGATTCGTTTGCATCGTGCGGGGTTTTAAACGGCAGCACATTCACGCCGCCGAGATAAAAATCCCGTTCGGTTTCAAATATGCGCACCTGCGCGGAAGGAATCTCGCCGATGAGCGGCAGCATGCCGCGCCAGGTTCCGGCGTTGGCGTACACCGGCAAGCCATAGCGCCGCGCCAGCACCCCTACGCCTTTAACGTGGTCGCTGTGCTCATGGGTAATAAGAAGGCCCGAAAGCTGCTCCGGCGCAACGCCCGCTTCCGCAAGCGCATCCGCAACAACGCGCCCCGGCAGGCCTGCATCTACCAAAATCGCAGCGCCGTCCGCCGCGATGAGCAGCGCATTGCCGGATGAGCCGCTGTAAAGCGGGCAAAACCACATGTGTCCGAGCCCCTTTCACCGAATAAATCATGCTCGTTATTTTACCACGCCCACCCGCATGCGTCCATATCATAACGCCGGTTTGCCGCGCATGTCCTCCGCAAGGTTGCATTTATACAGAATGTAACGCAAACTCCCTGGTTTTTGTGCAATTTCTGCACTTTTTAAGTAAAAAATACCGAAAAATACTTGAATCCGCTAACGTTACATTGTAAGAACAGAGCCGGCATAGCGCCGCTCTGGGCCTGACTTTTGCATGGCGCACCCTGCATAAACGGCAGCGCAGGCACTTTGTAAACAGCCTGTTAATTGGTAAATTGCAGATTGACGCAAACTATGCCGTCTGCTAAGATAAAACCATAGCAAACCGTTAATTTTACGTTTCTATGTAAATTCCGTTTTAACTTTTGTTTCCGTTTGATCCGAGTTTGTCCCCGCCCGGCAGGTGAGCGGGAGGAGAAGCACAGACTAAGCCATGAAGAGTCATTGGGGGTGACGCTTTAAGACGTGGTATCTTTTGCACTTTCCCGACGAATACACAAGACAAATCCAGGTGAAGAAGAAAGGGAACAGAATCATGAAAAAATTTGTGGTATTTATGGTGGCTGCTCTGTTCCTGCTTGGCAGTTTCCCTATGGCGTTTGCGGAGGGCAATATTATGCCGCTGGGGGATTGTGATCATTCTTGTGGAAGCGACCCTGCTGGATGGGAAGAGAGTGACAGAGGTTGCTATAGTATGTGGGTCAACAAATATTTTGTAGGGAATGTGGCCGTCAGACATCGCAGGATGTAACTACCACATGGCATCACCTGGGGCCGTTTTTTTGGGAGGTCGAATATGATGCGGCCAATGGACAAACTGTTAAGACTCGCATCTGTGATGAATGCGGAAGACCTGCATAGTAGAAGCGTATAGAAATATGTGAAATACGGCACAACTCATGCAAGGGTGCGCGCTTCCTTGCGCACCCTTGGGTCAATATCAGGGGGAATACTATGGCAATTAAAACTAGCATGATGCAGCTCCTTCGCTCCCCGGTGAAGCTTATCGCGTTCCTCTTGGCCTCCGCGCTTGCGTCGGCTATGCTGTGCGTTGGGCTGAATCTCAGCGCCAACGCAAATGCCAACATAAAGGCGGCGGACGAGGTTTTTACGACAATAGCCGTGCCGGAGGTTTATACTCCTAGAGGCAGGTTGGTAAGGAGCCTTACCCACGAGGAGCGAGACAAATACACAGACCCCGAGACCGGCATATTAAAGATGCCGCCGGAGCTGACTGAGACTGTACTGATGCCCGCCGCCGTTACCGAAGAAAAGCTGGACATTACAGATTTACGAAACGCGCCTGGCGCAAGCCTTATTGATATGCGCATGCGGTTCGGCGCGTGGGTTAAGGGCGAAAATCAGCTTAGCTTTGGCATGGACTGCAACCGCTTTCCCGGGCTGGACGATATTATCATATTCACCTATGATGGTGAAGTGCCCCTTGTGATACAACCGGGCAGCGGCAAAGCCCAGATACCGCTTACCGTAAGCTTTTCCGCAAGCCCGTTTTATAAATACAGCGGAAGCCTGACCCTTTTCACCGAAAGAATGCTGCCGGAAATGCTGTCTGCCTCCGCTGTAGGCCTGCCGGAAATGTTCGACCTTGGCAGCGAATATCTGCCGGGAAGCTTCGTACTCGAGCCGGGCAAACAATATATTGTTATGCTGAGCTGGGTGGAGCCCAGCCAAAGCTACGGTGCAGACGGAGCGTTTATCGAAAGCGGCGCGGTATCCTCCGCCATGCTTTCCACCGACCCCTTCCACAACCCCAGAAACTTCCCTTATTCCAAGCAGTCCCTAAGGCAAAGCACCGCGTTCGGCCTGTCGCTGGACAACACCGCGATCATGCCGTATCTGCCAATAGATGAATATAGCGATGGCTTTTTTGAAACGGAACAGGGTGCGTACTTCACCGAGGCTATAGAGGCCCTCAAGATAAACACAAACTCCCTTACCGCCATAACCACGCGGGACATGGGCGCCATGCGCCCCTTCCACAACGGCAATGTGTTTATATCAGAGGGACGCGCCTTTACGCGGGAAGAATATGACGCGGGCGAAAGGGTATGCGTCGTAAGCTCGGCCATGGCTCAGCTTAATGGCTGGGAGCTTGGCGATACGCTGCAACTCGCCTTTTACGACTGTGAGCCGGAGCAGTACAACGACGACCCGGACAATATTAACCCCACTATGGAATGGCACTATTCCGCCTATACGGACGAAACAGACGGCTTTTTTGACGAGGGCGAATACACCATCGTAGGCATGTTCGACGGCCACGTGGAGCAGTATCAGCGCAAGGAATACAACAGCGACATAGACAAGCTGCACATGGTACACTGCATTATCCCGGAAAGCTCCGTGGAAAACGCCCCCGAGCCGTATCTATACAAATACACCACGTCGATACGGCTGGATAATGACAAGGCGATAGACTTCATAAACCATATACAATCTTCGCCCCTTATGGCACCGCCGGAGGGGGAGCCTACACCCTTCGAGCTTCGCCTTACCGTGTATGACCAAGGGTATTCCTTCGTTGCCCCGGGGCTTACACAGCTTTCAAGGATAAGCGGCATAACGCTGATTTGCGCCATAGCGGTGGCGGGACTGGCCGTCGTGGTGTTGAGCCTTGTGCAGGCGCTCCGCTGCCGAAGGGAGCTGGCCATAATGCGTATGCTCGGCACGCCAAGGCGCAAGGCGCTTGTTATTGCCCTTGCCGCCGTAGCCCTTGTATGCGCGCTGGGCGCGGGCATAGGAGCCTATGCGGGCAGCGCAATATCCACCGAGGTTGCCCAAAAGGTAGTTGAAAGTGCCGATGAAAATGCCGCCGACACCACCTTCACCGCCATGATGGGGGAAGACAAAAGCAATGAATTCGACTTTACACTGGAAAGCGACCCGGCGCTTGCCATCGCAGCCTTCGCTGCGGTAAGCGCGGCGTTCTTGCTGCTGTCGCTCGTGTTCATCGCGCCCCAGACAAAACGCTCGCCCATGGCGCTGCTTGGCGAAAAGGAGGAATAACCCATGTACATGGCATGGATAAGCTTCACAAGGAATCCGCGTTCAAGCCTTGCGGCAATAGCCCTTGTGGCGGCGCTTGCGGCCTTTATTTCCATATTCGCAAACAGCATAACCATGAGCGAGGCGGAGCTTGAAAACGCCTACGCCACCATTCCTGTGGACGCTTATATCATGGGCGCGTCCGCCACGCAGCCGCCCCGCTTTAACGATGAATTGTATCAGCAGATTCTTTCAAGCGGGTTTGTGGCGGCTTCGCGTGCTGCCGCGGAATGTCAGGTGCATTCCAGGGATACCCTGCGCGCGCTCGACTCCATCGAAATGGACGCTGCGCTTTCGGAATATGCGCCCGGCATTGAATGGCTGGAAGGGTACGATGAAAGCCTGTTCGCCGGGGAGCAAGCCGTGTGCATTGCACCGCGCAGCGCGGAGCTTGCCCTTGGGGAGGAAGCCCGGCTTCCGATGCGGACGCGGCGCAGCGTGGTGGCTGTGCTTACGGTTGTTGGGCTGTACGGCGGCGGGTATGATGGATTCGGCGGCGCAACGTATTACTGCCCGCTTCCTGTTCTACGCGGGCTATATGAAGAAAACGGGATGCCGTTTTCGTATTGCGGCCTTGAAATGGAGCTTTGCAACACCCGCGAACTTGGTACATTTAAAGCGCAGATGCGGGAACTTCGGTTGGACGGAGGGATGACGCGCCTTGTGGTGAACGACGCGCTGCTGATCAGCGTGACCACCCAGCTTGCCCGGCATGTACGGCTTTTGAAAACGCTGCTGCCGCTCATATTCGTACTGATCGCGGCGATGGGCTTTGTGATGAGTTTTCTGCTTTTGCGCGGGCGGCGGCGCGAAGCGGCCGTCATGCGCTCACTCGGCGCAAAACGGCGCCGCGTGTTCGCAACGCTCCTGCTTGAAACGGCCATGCAGGCGGTCACCGGGGCAGCGCTCGGCGCGCTTGCGGCGTTTTTGATCTCAGGCAGGGATGCGCTCTGCCTTGTGAAGATGGCGCTTGTGCTCGCGTGTTATCTTTTTGGCGGCGCGGCGGCGGCGCTCCACTTCGCGCGCGTCAACGTGCTGAAGCTGATGGCGGCGCGGGAATAAAACAATAGAACCAGTATGGAAAAACAGAAAGGGGATCATTATGGCAGAGCTGCAGCTACAACAAACCGCATATGCATACCGCAACAAATACCAGACCGTGCAGGCGCTCAAGGGCGTGGATTACCAATTTGAAAGCGGGCGCTTTTACGCGCTCGTGGGCCGCTCGGGAAGCGGAAAAACCACGCTGCTTTCCCTGCTTGCGGGGCTGGATTTCCCCACGGAAGGGAAAGTGCTTTTCAACGGGAAACCCACAGCCGAGCTTGACTGCGACGAATACCGGCGGGATGACGTCGCCGTTATTTACCAGAGCTATAACCTGTTCCCGCTGCTTACGGTGCTTGAAAACGTCACCTATCCGCTGGAGCTTAAGAAAACACCGCTGCCGGAGGCGAAGGCCATCGCAAAGGAGAAGCTGCTTTCCGTGGGGCTGGACGAAGGGCATTTAAAGCGTTTTCCGGCGATGCTTTCCGGCGGGGAACAGCAGCGCGTGGCGATTGCCCGGGCGCTTGCGGGCGGTGCAAAGATCATCCTTGCAGACGAACCCACCGGCAATTTGGATGAAGAGAACGGCGCGGTTGTGGTCTCCATCCTGCAGCGCCTTGCGCATGAGGACGGGTATTGCGTGATCGTCGTCACGCACGATATGGGCATTGCGGATAAGGCCGATGAAGTGATCCGCCTTTCGGACGGCAGGATTGTTTCAAGCGAAAGCGCGGCGGATGCGGGGTGAGGGCCGCGTGCCTTTGGCGCAGCGGCTGCTCTGCTCAATGGGAGCGCTGAAACAATGGCCCGCGCCGGTTCTGCAGCGCGGGCCATTTTGGCTTGTTACAGAGCGCCCTCCTGGTTCGGCACCATGAAAGCCAGGAGAACCACCGCTTTGCCGTGTTCCTGCCTGAATTCATCCTCCATGCGCGTAAGCGTTTGCCGTTCCTCCGGATTCAATGCAGCGAGATATTCGTGCATTCGTTTCACCGCCTTTTTTCTTTTTAGCATGCGCCGGAAGCGGGGAAATGATGCTGCACCCCGGCCGCGGCTTCAAATGCGTTCGATTGAACAGAAAACAAAAGCGCCATCCCAAGGCAGTTTCCGATAAGACAGCAAATCCCCCGTATGTTTACGATCATACGGAGGATTACTGTATATTTACATCAAACTTGCGGACGGCAAGTCCACAGGGGATAGCCGCTTTAGCGGCGCAAGGGGGTGTAGCCACCTTGAGGTCACGCTATGATGCAAAACATTCTCAGGTCTGTCATATCCCTTCAGCTGAGGTCGAATGAAGCGCCCCAGGACGCACGATACTCCCGACAGGAGAGTATAGAAGTGCGCCCTTTAGTTCCTAAAGGGATTTTGACGACTTTGGAAAACTGAAATTTGTCAGTTCATTACCTTGTACCGCAATCGCAAATAAGAGTTTTCTAAAACCAAACAGTCTTCCAGTTTCAATGCCTTTAACTGGCTTAATTCACTTTCGGATATTAACGATCGTCCATCAATCAGCGTGGATGTATCTTTGCCGCCTATTAAAACAGGTGCAACCACGACATCAATGTAGTCCAACAGTTTTTCCCGAAGAAAGATGCTATTCAACGTACCGCCACTTTGTATGGTTATTCGCTCACATCCAAATTCTGCTTTAAGTTTTGTAAGTACGTCTGGTAGCGATAATTGGTTTTGGCAGATAATGTGCAAATTACTTTCCCGTACCTTAAAGGCTGGATGAGATACGTTTGTCGTAATCAGCACAAATTCCTTTGACAAAGCACAAAAATAACGCACACCTTGCTCGTTCAAATGCTTGTTATCAATTAACACAAAAGACACTGGGGTTTTGCTCGGCAGTGGCTTCGTATTGACACCCATTTTTTCTTGCACTCGCCCTGTGTTTAATGACCACAAATCTGTCGTTTGTTCAATTTCGTAATATTGATGTAATCCTTCGCAGACTCCTGCGATTTTAGGAAAGTCTTTGTCCACATCTAATTCATCTGTTGCGTCCGTACTGATTTTTCCGTCAACTGACATCAGCATAAACAGTGTTGTAATGGGTCTGTCCATATCACACCTCCAAATTCAAAGTTTCCTCGCACTTTACAACATTAAAGTATATCGAAAAAATGTGAAGATTTCTACCATCTGCACAAAGAAACGCCCGAAATCATGTAAATTATTTCTGGCGTTCCCATGTTCAATCATAAATAAATTCCAGCTTGACGATTTCATCTGAGCGTGCCTTGCACATATTCATCTTGCCGACCCAGAGCATTTGATTTTCCGCTTTCAGTTTATTTTTGCATACTGTCTTGTTGGAAGACACTTCAAGATGATGCTTTCGTTTTCCTTTAACCATAAGATGTGCCGCAGCACGGCGAAACCGCAAAAAGTTCGTAGCGATTGCAAAGCGTTGTGAGCGCGTTTGCAAGCGAACAGCTGAGCGGAGCGTGACTTTTTGCGGAAAAGGAGGAGCAGCGCCATGCGCTTGCTCTGATTTCCAAAAAGAAATCGAAGCAAGCGATATAAAGCTTGCTCCGATGTGGCGCGCCCGACAGGATTTGAACCTGTGACCTACCGGTTCGTAGCCGGGCACTCTATCCGCTGAGCTACAGGCGCATACGCATTTTTCACGCGCTTTGTTATTGTAGCGCATCACATCCTGATTGTCAAGAGCAAGCGCAAGAGATTTGACGAAAAAATTGTAGGATTACAATACATATTGGACAGCGAGAAGAAAAAGGATGAAGGATTCGCACAAATCGGTTATTGTGAGTTTAGGAAAAACAACAAGGACCGAAAGGAAGTGCAAATCCCTCATGACAACTGTAACACAGGACATGAAGTACAGGCAATCCCTAATGTGCTACGCGAAGAAATATGGCGTAGCACGAGCGTCGCGGAAATATAACCGCCCACGCTCAACCATTTACTTCTGGCTGTCAAGGTACGCTGGAACAATTGAATCTCTGGCCAATCGTTCCAAGAGGCCGCATTCGCATCCCAATCAGCATACAGAAGA